>JAABUP010004857.1_pt1 | contig 21455 bp, 21 predicted proteins | sample 5559201 | NCBI WGS metagenome assembly JAABUP01 (sample SAMN10711887, study PRJNA513373) | rock metagenome | isolation source: Antarctica rocks | place: Antarctica | reverse complement strand
GGGGAAACGCCCGGACCCATCCCGAACCCGGAAGCTAAGCCCTCCAGCGCCGATGGTACTGCGACCGCCAGGTCGTGGGAGAGTAGGACACCGCCGGAACACCCAACCACCGCACACAGCACGCGCAGCGGACAGACAGTTGGACTCATAGTGACGTCACCCGGTGCCGGGGTGACAGCCCACGGGGCAGGACCCATCACGGGCCCTGCCCCTTTTCGTCGTGTCAGGAGTCGCGCCGTGCCCACGGAGCCCCAGGACGGGTCCCAGGACCGAGACCGACGACGCCCGGACGGCGATCGCCCACGGCGTCAGGCGGGTCGTCCGGCGGGTCGCTCCGGGGACGGCTCGGCAGGGACGCCCCGCCCGCAACGATCCGCCGGGCGCGGCATGGCGGGGCGTCCCTCGAGCGGTGGTGGACGCCCCTCGGGTACGGCCGGGCGTCCCACCGCGGGCCGGCGCGACGAGCGCGGGTCCGGAACGTCCGCTCGTCGCGACGAGCGCGGTCAGGACGATCGTCGCCGGGACGACCGTCGTGAGGGGGACGCTCGTGATTGCACGTCCGCCCCCCGGGAGAGCGGGAGCGACCGACCCGATCGGCCCGGCCCCGAGCGTCGTGCCCCTTCGCACGGTGCACCGGGATCCGGGCGCAAGGGTGAGCGCGACCGGCCGCAGGGTCGCGCGCGGGACGACCGGGCACGGGGCCAGGGCGGCGGGCGTCGTGACGAGCCGGACCGGGAGGTCCGTCGGCACCAGGACACCGCGCCGCGCCCGGTCGAGCCCCCGCTGCGAGAGGAGATCACCCCGGAGCTGCTCGACCCGGAGGTGCGCCGCGACCTGCGGGGTCTCCCCAAGGATCTCGCCGACTCGGTCGCGCGGCACCTCGTGGCCATCGGGGAGCACGTCGACGACGACCCCGAGCTCGCGCTCGCGCACGCCCGATTCGCGCGGAACCGGGCGTCGCGGATCGCGGTGGTCCGCGAGGCGTCCGGGCTGGCCGCCTATCACGCGGGGGAGTGGGCCGAGGCGCTCTCGGAGCTGCGGGCGAGCCGTCGCATGGGCGGCGCGGCGCACGTCCCGGTGATGGCCGACGCCGAGCGGGCGCTCGGCCGCCCGGAACGGGCCCTGGACATCGCGCGCAGCCCGGAGTCGGCGGACCTGCCGCACGACGAGGCGATGGAGCTGCTCATCGTCGTCTCGGGGGCGCGGCGTGACCTCGGGGAGACCGGCGCCGCCGTCGTCGGCCTGCAGGTCGCCGAGCTGGACGTCACCCGCCCCGACCCGTGGACGCCCCGCCTCTTCTACGCGTACGGCGAAGCGCTGCTCGCCGACGGTCGCCGCGAGGAGGCCGTGAAGGCCTTCCTCGACGCGGCCCAGACCGACGCGGAGGGCCAGACCGACGCCGAGGAGCGGGCCGCGCTCGTCGCCGCCGGCGAGGACACCCGCCCGGACGCCGACCACGAGCCGGACGACCCCGCGTCGCCGGAGCCCGCACCACCGGCTTCTCCGACGTCGGACCCGTCGGCGTCGTGAGCGATCATGACGCCCTCCTCGTCGACCTCGACGGCACCGTCTATCGCGGGCCCGAGCCGATCGAGCACGCCGTGGAGTCGTTGGAGGCGGCGCGGGGGCGCGGGATGACGGTCTCCTACGTGACGAACAACGCCTCGCGCTCACCGGCGGAGGTGCGCGACCACCTCCTCGAGCTCGGCCTGACGCTGGAGCAGGGCGATGTCGTCACCAGCGCCCAGGCGGCGGCGGTGGTGCTCGCCGAGCGGTTCCCCGAGGGAGCGGCGGTTCTCGTCCTCGGGACCGAGGCCCTCGCCGACGAGCTGCGCGCGGTCGGCCTCTGTCCGGTCCGGGAGGCCGCGGACGCCCCCGTGGCCGTGGTGCAGGGGCACAGCCCGAGGACCGGTTGGGCGGACCTCGCGGAGGCGGCGATCGCCCTCGCGGCCGGTGCCGCCTGGGTCGCCTGCAACGTCGACCCCACCCTGCCGAGCGACCGCGGGCTCCTGCCCGGGAACGGGTCGATGGTCGCGGCCCTGCACTCGACGACGGGCTGCGCGCCCGATGTGGCGGGCAAGCCGTCGGCGCCCCTGCTGGCGCAGGCCGTGGACCGCGTCGGGGCCGGGAGACCGTTGGTGGTCGGCGACAAGCTCGACACCGACATCGCCGGCGCGCACGCGATCGGGGCCGACTCGCTCCTGGTGCTCACCGGGGTGTCGACGGCGGCGGCGGTGCTCGCCGCCGACGCCGACGAGCGGCCCACCTATCTGGCGGCCGACCTCTCAGTCCTCACCGAGGGCGGCGACGACCTCGAGGCCGTCCGCGTCGGGAAGGACGACGGTGGGTGGTCGGCCCGCTGGGACGGCGACGTCGCGGAGCTGCGTGGTGCCGGGGACACCGTGGCCGCTCTGCGGGCCCTCTGCGCCGTGGTCTGGGCCCGCCGGGACACATCCGGATCGGTGCGGGTCCGCGCGGCCGGCGACGCCGCCGGTGCCGCCCTCGACGCGCTCGGCCTCGTCCGCGGCTGATCTAGGCTGGGACCATGAGCGGTGAGGACGCGCTCGACGCGCTGCGTGCGGCTTCGGCGCGTCTGGACGCCGGTGCGGACGTCGCCGATCCCCTCGCGCAGGCGGATCTCGTCGAGGCGGTCCTCGCGGCTCTGGTCGCGGTGCTCGACGACGTCGACGGGAGCTGAGCGGGGTGGCCAAGGCCGCGGGCCGGCGGCTGCGCCTCGACGCCGAGCTCGTCCGTCGGGGGCTCGCGCGCTCGCGGGAGCACGCGGCCGCACTGATCGCCGACGGACGGGTCAGCGTCGCGGGCAGCCTCGCGAGCAAGCCCGCTACCGGCGTCGACACCGCCGCCGCGGTCGTCGTCGCGGACGGCACCGACGACCCGGGATGGGCGTCGCGGGGCGCCTCGAAGCTCCTCGGCGCGCTCGAGGCCTTCCCCGACGTGGTCGTCCAGGGCCGGCGGTGCCTCGACGCCGGGGCGTCGACGGGCGGGTTCACGGACGTGCTCCTGCGGCGCGGGGCGCGCGAGATCCTCGCCGTCGACGTCGGCTACGGGCAGCTGGTGTGGGCGCTGCAGACCGACGAGCGCGTGACCGTCCTGGACCGGACCAACGTCCGCGGCCTCGACGCCGCGCGGATCGGCGGCTCGGTGGAGCTCGTCGTCGCCGACCTCTCCTTCATCTCGCTGCGCCTGGTCCTCGACGCCCTCGTCGCCGTCACCGCGCCGGGAGGGGACCTGCTCCCGATGGTGAAGCCGCAGTTCGAGGTGGGGCGGGAGCGGCTCGGGTCCGGCGGGGTGGTGCGTGACCCGGAGTTGCGCGTCGACGCCGTCCTGGGCGTGGCCGCGGCCGCGCGTCGGTGCGGGCTCGTGCTCCGCGGTGTCACCGCGAGCCCGCTGCCGGGGCCCGCGGGCAACGTCGAGTACTTCCTGTGGCTGCGCCGTCCCGACGCGGGGGACCATGATCGGGGCGTCGGGTCCGGACCGACGATCGACGAGCGGGAGATCGACCGGCAGGAGGAGGCCGCCGTCCGGCGGGCGGTGGAGGTCGGGCCCCGGTGACGGGCCGGCCGGAAGGAGGAGCGGACCGGGTGACGACAGTGGTGGATGCCGACGCGGAGCGGGCCGGCCCGGAGGAGCCGTCCGGGGCACGGGACGCGCTGCTCGTCGTGCACACCGGGCGGGACGCGACGCGTCGCGTCGCCGTCGAGGCCGCGCGACGACTGACCGAGGAGGGCTTCAAGCTGCGCGTGCTGCCCGACGAGTACTCCAGCGACGAGGGCCTCTTCGACGAGCTGCCCGATCTCCAGCGGCCACGGCAGGTCGACGCCGACTCGGTGACCGACGCCGCGGAGGGCGCCGAGATCGTCCTCGTGCTCGGCGGTGACGGGACCCTGCTGCGGGCCGCCGAGCTCGCCCGGCACGCCCGCGTGCCCATGCTGGGGATCAACCTCGGGCGGGTGGGGTTCCTCGCCGAGGCCGACGTCGACGACCTCTCCACCGTGCTCGACGCCGTCGTCGCCCGGTCCTACCGGGTCGAGGAACGGATGACCGTCGACGTCGAGGCCACGCAGAACGGCACGGTCCTCGGCCGCACGTGGGCGCTCAACGAGGCCATCGTCGAGAAGATGAACTGGGCACGGCTGCTCGACATCGTCCTCGAGATCGACAACCGGCCGGTGTCGGACTACGCCTGCGACGGCCTCCTCTGCGCCACCCCCACCGGGTCCACCGCCTACGCGTTCTCCGCGGGCGGCCCGGTCGTGTGGCCGGAGGTGCAGGCCCTGCTCCTCGTGCCGTCGAACGCGCACGCCCTGTTCGCCCGTCCGCTGGTCGTGTCGCCGGACTCGACGGTCGCCTTCGAGGTCTCCCAGCGCGGCGACGCCGGTGTCCTGGTCTGTGATGGGCGACGGACGGTGGAGCTGCCCCCCGGGTCGCGGGTGGTCCTGACCCGCGGGTCCTCACCGGTCCTGCTCGCGCGACTGCGCCAGCAGGCGTTCACCGACCGACTGGTCCGCAAGTTCACGCTGCCCGTGCAGGGCTGGCGCGGGAGCCACTGACCCCGGCCGACCGACCGTTCGACCATGTGTTCGACGCGGATGTGCGCGTCGCGCGCCGGTGGGGCCGCTCGCGTCGTTACAGTCGCCGGCGTGCTCTCCGAGCTGAGGATCCAGGGCCTCGGGGTGATCGAGGACGCCACCCTCGAGCTTCATCCCGGGCTGACCGCCGTGACCGGTGAGACCGGGGCGGGCAAGACGATGGTCGTCACCGGCCTGCAGCTGCTCGGTGGCGGCCGGGCCGATTCGTCCCGCGTGCGCCGCGGGGCGTCGCGCGCCGTCGTCGAAGGTCGCTTCGAGCTCGCTTCCGGTACCGACGCCGCCGGGGCCGATCCCGGTGACGCCGGGGACACGGTGGTGGCGGCCGTCGCTCGGGACGCGGGGGCCGGCCTCGACGACGACGGCAGTCTCATCGCCGTGCGCACCGTCTCCGCCGACGGCCGGTCGCGGGCCCACCTGGGCGGGCGGGCGGTGCCCCTCGGGGTGCTCTCCGACGTCGCCGACGCGACGCTCGCGGTGCACGGCCAGCACGAGGCGCTGCGGCTGCTGCGCCCGGCCGAGCAGCGCGCGGTGCTCGACCGCTTCGCCGGGGTGGCCGTCGTCGAGCCGCTCGCCGCCTACCGGGAGACCCGGGCACGGTGGCGGGCCGCGGTGACCGAGCTCACCGAGCGCCGGGAGCGCGCCCGCGAGCTCGCCCGCGAGGCCGACCTGCTGCGGCACGGGCTCACCGAGATCGAGGCGCTCGACCCGCAGCCGGGGGAGGACGCGACGCTCGTCGCCGAGGCCCGCCGCCTCGCCGACGCCGACGACCTGCGGGCCGCCGCCACCGCGGCGCTGGCCGCCCTCACCGGACCGGCCGACGGCGTCGGTGACGAGCCCGACGCCACCGCCCTGGTCGGGGAGGCGCGCCGCGGCCTCGGCGCCGCGGACGACCCGCGCCTCGCCGCGCTCGGGCCCCGGCTGGCCGAGGCCGCCGCCCTCGTGGCCGACGCGGCCGCCGAGCTCACCGGCTATCTCACCGACCTCGAGGCCGACCCCGAGCGGCTGCACGCCGTCCTCGAGCGCCAGGCCGCCCTCAAGGGACTGACCCGCAAGTACGCCGCCGACGTGGACGGGGTCCTGGCCTGGGCGTCGACGGCCCGCGACCGGCTCGCCGGGCTTGACACCTCCGACGAGGCCCTCGCCGCGCTCGCCGCGGAGGCCGACCGTCTCGCCGGCGTACTCGCCGGCCACGCCGCCGCGGTGAGCGCTGCGCGGCGCACCGCGGCCGAGCGCCTGGCCGTTGCGGTGTCCGCCGAGCTCGACGGGCTGGCCATGGCCGCGGCCGCGGTGGAGGTGACCGTGTCCACCAGGACCGGCTCCGGGGCCGACGGCCTCGTGGTCGAGGGACGGCGGGTCCTCGCCGGTCCGGACGGCGCCGACGAGGTGGAGCTACTGCTGCGCCCGCACTCCGGCGCGCCGTCGCTGCCCATCGCCAGGAGCGCGTCCGGCGGGGAGCTGTCGCGGGTGATGCTCGCGGTCGAGGTGGTGCTGGCCGGGGCCGACACGGTCCCGACGCTGGTGTTCGACGAGGTTGACGCCGGGGTCGGCGGGCGCGCCGCGGTGGAGATCGGCCGGCGGCTGGCGCGGCTCGCGGCGACCCACCAGGTCGTCGTGGTCACCCACCTCGCGCAGGTTGCTGCCTACGCCGACCGCCAGCTCGTGGTCGACCGGTCCGAGCCGGGCGCTCAGGAGGAGGGCGTGACGCGCAGCGCGGTACGCACTCTCGACGACTCCGAGCGGGTCGTGGAGCTCGCGCGGATGCTCGCGGGCACCGAGGAGACCGAGACCGGTCGGGCCCACGCCGAGGAGCTCCTCGCTGCCGCCGCGCGCGACCGGGCCGCTCCCGCGCCCCCGACCCCGATCACCCGGGCCGGAGCTGCCGGACGGGACGGCCGCGAGGACCGCGGCGGCTCGCGCCGCCGGAGCGGGGGTCGCCGGGCCGGGTGACTCCGGACGGATCTCCCGGCGCGTCGCGCCGACCCCGCCGCCTGCCCCCGCCACTCTGGGACGCATGCGGTGCATGTGGGTGACACAGGGAACGACGTCGTGAGGCTCCCCGGCTCGGGCACGCCCGCGGGCGGACAGCACGAGCTCCCTCCGGGGACGTTCGGGAAGGCTCGGATCGGGCGCGGCCCGGAGGCGCTGCCCAAGCGCCTGAGCCCCGGCGACGTCGCCGTCCTCGACCACCTCGACCTCGACCGCGCCACCGCGTCCGCACTCGTCGAGGCGGGCGTGGCCGGGGTCGTCAACGTCTCGCCCTCGATCTCCGGCCGCTACCCGAACGTGGGCCCGCAGATCCTCACCGACGCCGGGGTCGCGCTCGTCGACGACGTCGGCGAGTCGGTCCTGAGCGCGGTCAAGGACGGGGCGCGGGTACGACTGCACGACGGCGGGGTGCATCTCTGCCGCCGGACCGGCACGCGCCGGGGGCCCGCCGGCCAGGAGGTCGCGCGCGGCTTCGCGCAGACCGCCGAGACGGTCGCCGAGCTGCTGGCCGAGGCCCGGATGGGCATGTCGGCGCAGCTCGAGGCGTTCGCGGCCAACACCACCGAGTTCATGGGCCGGGAGCGGGCCATGCTCCTCGACGGGATCGGCGTCCCGACGCTGGCGACGACGATGGAGGGTCGTCACGTCCTCGTCGTCGCCCCCGGGACGTCGGCGGCGGAGACCGTGGCCGAGGTGCAGCGGCTGCGCCACGTGATCCGCGCGCAGCGTCCGGTGCTCGTCGGCGTCGGTGCCGGGGCGGACGCCCTGCGCGCGGCGGGCCACACGCCGGCCGTGCTCCTCGGCACCTCCACCGAGCTCGACCCCGAGCTCGCTCGCCGCGCCGCCGACGTCGTCGTCCCCGCCGACCCCGACGGGCACGTCGCCGGGCGGGCACGGATGCAGGACATGGGGATCGAGCCGCGGCCCTTCGCCTCGACCGCCAACCCCGAGGACATGGCGTTGCTGCTCGCCCACACCCACGGCGCGGCAGTCGTCGTCACCGTCGGGTTCGACGCCACTCTCGCCGGCTTCCTCGATCGCGGCCGCTCCGGGCGGAACGCGTCGACGTTCGTCGCCCGCCTGCGTCTCGGGCCCGCCCTCGTCGACTCGTCGACGGCCGTCGCGCTGCACCGCCGCCGGGTCCCGGCCGGGCTGATCGCACTGCTGGTCGTCGTCGCCGTCGTCGCCGTCGTCGCCGCCGTCGGGGTCGCGGCCGTCGCGGTCGCGCTCGCGTCCGGGTTCGACGAGACGCTCCGGGTGCTGCTGGACGAGGGGGTCGACGCGGTCCTCGGGGCCGCGCGAGCCCTGCTGCGGTGATCCCACCGCTCCCGTACCGGTCGGGCTGGAACCCGCACCCGACCGGGCTCGCCGTGGGTCGTCGCCGGGCGCGGCGGCGACGACCCCGGCGCGCCTGCGCCGCCCACCACTCACTCGAGGGGACGATCGACCTCGACGTGAGGTCGAGACTCGCTCGACGGCCGCGGACGACGTTCGGGGCAGCGGTGTTACGGTGAGGCCCCGTGCAGCACTCCCGCACGACCAAGCACGTGTTCGTGACCGGTGGGGTCGCCTCGTCGCTCGGCAAGGGGCTCACGGCGTCGAGCGTCGGGCAGCTCCTGACCAGCCGCGGGCTCCGGGTGACCATGCAGAAGCTCGACCCCTACCTCAATGTCGACCCCGGGACGATGAACCCGTTCCAGCACGGCGAGGTCTTCGTGACCGAGGACGGGGCCGAGACCGACCTCGACATCGGCCACTACGAGCGCTTCCTGGACCGCGACCTCTCGGCCCGCGCCAACGTCACCACCGGGCAGGTCTACTCCGAGGTGATCGCCAAGGAGCGGCGCGGGGAGTACCTCGGCGACACGGTGCAGGTCATTCCGCACATCACCGACGAGATCAAGTCCCGTGTGATGGCGATGCGGGTCTCGGGTGGCGGCCAGCCCGCGCCCGACGTCGTCGTCACCGAGGTCGGCGGCACCGTCGGCGACATCGAGTCGCTGCCCTTCCTCGAGGCCGCCCGTCAGCTGCGCCATGAGATCGGCCGGGAGAACTGCTTCTTCCTGCACGTCTCCCTCGTGCCGTACCTGGCCCCGTCCGGCGAGCTGAAGACCAAGCCGACGCAGCACTCGGTGGCCGCGCTGCGCAACATCGGCATCCAGCCCGACGGGCTCGTGCTGCGCGCCGACCGGCCGATCCCCGAGGGGATGACGCGCAAGATCAGCCTCATGTGCGACGTCGACGACGACGGCGTCGTCGCCTGCCCGGACGCCGCGTCGATCTACGACATCCCGAAGGTCCTGCACACCGAGGGCCTCGACGCCTACGTCGTGCGTCGCCTGGGCCTGCCGTTCCGGGACGTGGACTGGACGGTGTGGGGCGACCTGCTCGACCGCGTCCACCGGCCCTCGGAACGGGTGGAGATCGCGGTCGTCGGCAAGTACGTCGACCTCCCCGACGCCTACCTCTCGGTGAGCGAGGCGCTGCGGGCCGGTGGGTTCGCCCACCGCGCCGAGGCGGCGATCCGCTGGGTCGCCTCCGACGCCTGCCAGACGCCCGCGGGGGCGGCGGCCGCGCTGGCCGGCGTCCACGGCGTGCTCGTGCCCGGCGGCTTCGGGATCCGCGGCATCGAGGGCAAGCTCGGCGCGCTCGATCACGCACGGCGCAACGACATCCCCGCGCTCGGGCTGTGCCTGGGCCTGCAGTGCATGGTCATCCACGCGGCGCGGGCCCTCGCCGGGCTCGAGGGCGCGAACTCCGCGGAGTTCGACGAGACCACGCCGTACCCGGTCATCTCGACGATGGCCGACCAGACCGACGTCGTCGCCGGGCAGCGCGACATGGGCGGGACGATGCGCCTCGGCGCCTACCCGGCCGTGCTGGTGCCGGACACGCTCGTCCGCGCCGCCTACGCCACCGCGGCGGTGTCCGAGCGGCACCGGCACCGCTACGAGGTCAACAACGCCTACCGCGAACAGCTCGCCGCGGCCGGACTCGTGTTCTCGGGGACGTCGCCCGACGGTGCGCTCGTCGAGTTCGTGGAGCTCCCGCGCGACGTGCACCCGTTCTTCGTTGGCACCCAGGCCCACCCCGAGCTGAAGAGCCGGCCGACGCGGGCGCACCCGCTCTTCGCGGCGTTCGTGGCGGCGGCCCTGCGTCACGACGCGTCGGGACGCCTCGCCCTCGACGAGGGCGGCGGCCGCGCCGACGACGACGGGGCCCGGGTCGTGTACGGTGCCGCGGCGCCCGAGGCGGCACTGCGGTGAGCCCGGTCCCTACCACTCCGGCGGCCCCCACCACCCCGGAATCGCTGTGCGACCCGCACGACGGGCACCCCCCGCACGACTTCGCCGTCGTGTCCGACGAGACGCTCTACGAGGGCGCGATCTTCGCGCTGCGCCGCGACGACGTGCGGATGCCCGGCGGGCGGATCGCCGGCCGGGAGAAGATCGAGCACTACGGCGCGGTGGCCATCGCGGCGCTGGACGACGAGGAACGGCTGGTGATGATCTACCAGTACCGCCCGGCGATCGGGCGGCGCATCTGGGAGATGCCGGCCGGGCTGCTCGACGCGACGGGGGAGGACCCGCTCGAGGCCGCGAAGCGCGAGCTCGTCGAGGAGGTCGGGGTCGAGGCCGACGAGTGGTCGACGCTCGTCGACGTCGTCGGCTGCCCGGGTTTCGCCGACGAGTCGGTACGGGTGTTCCTCGCCCGCGGGCTGCGCTCGGTCGATCGGCCCGCGTCGGCCGACGACGAGGAGTCCGACCTGGCCAGCCGCCGGGTCCCGCTCGACGACCTCGTCGTCGGCGCGATGTCGGGCGAGGTGGTGAACGGCCCCTGCATCGCGGGGGTGTTCGCGGCCGCCGCGGTGCGCGACGGGCGATGCGCGGCGCGACCGGTCGACGCGCCGTGGCGCGACCGGCCGTCGGAGTTCGTGCGACGCCGCGCGTCGCAGAGCCGGGACGCCTCCCACCCGTGAGCGGACCGAGGACGCCGAGAAGGAGTCTCCCACCGGCGCGGTGCTCCCACGGCGCGCCGAACGCCGCCCGGACGGAGGGGCGCGGCTAGGGTTCGACCGGGAAGAGGTGGTGATCATGGGCGGGGCTCCGGCGTCCGACGCGGTCGCGAGCTACCTCGACCATCTCGTCGTCGAGCGCGGCACCGCGGCCAACACGCTGGCCTCCTACCGCCGCGACCTGCACCGCTACCTCGCCTACCTCGCCGCCTCCGGGATCACCGACCTCACGTCGGTCCGCGAGACCGACGTCGGAGGGTTCCTGGCCGCGCTGCGCCTCGGCGACGACGCGCACCCGCCGCTGGCCACCTCGTCGGCGTCGCGGGCCGTGGTCGCCGTCCGCGGCCTGCACCGCTTCGCGCTGGCCGAGGGGTTCCTCGCCCACGACGTCGCCGCGGACGTGCACCCACCGGCCCCGCCCCGGCGCCTGCCGAAGGCCCTCGACGTCGCCACCGTCGAGAAGCTCCTGCTCGCGTGCACCGACGCCGAGAACGCCGACCCCCGGAGCCTGCGCGACCGCGCGCTGCTGGAGATGCTCTACTCCACCGGCGCGCGGATCTCCGAGGTCGTGGGGCTCGACACCGACGACGTCGATCCCGTCCAGCGCACCGTCCTGCTGGCGGGCAAGGGCGGCAAGCAGCGCCTGGTTCCGGTCGGCCGCCCCGCGCTCGCGGCGCTCGAGGCCTACCGGGTCCGGGCGCGGCCGGGGTTCGCCGCGCGGGGACGCGGAACGCCGGCGGTGTTCCTCAACGCCCGCGGCGCGCGGTTCTCGCGCCAGAGCGCGTGGAACGCCCTGCGCGAGGCCGCGGCGCGCGCGGGGATCGCCGGGGCGGTCTCGCCGCACACGCTGCGCCACTCCTTCGCGACCCACCTGCTCGACGGCGGTGCCGACGTCCGGGTGGTGCAGGAGCTGCTCGGCCACGCCTCGGTGACCACGACGCAGATCTACACCCTGGTCACCGTCGACACCCTGCGCGAGGTGTTCGCGATGGCGCACCCCCGCGCCCGAGAAGCGGTGTAGCCGGGCCGATGAGCAGGATGCCGAGCTCACGTCGCGCTCGACGATCACGCCACACCCGGCGAGTCGCGATGGCCCCGCTCCCGTACGGTTCCTAACCTGGTACGACGGTCGCGCGGCGATCACCGAGGGTCCGCCCGTCGGGGCTGTCGCGGTACAGGGTCGAGGAGGGCGCCCGAATGTCGAACCCGCCACTGCCGCTCTCCGCGACGGGGGACGGGTCCGAGCCGTCCGCGGCCCCCGCCGCGGCCCGCGGGGAGGCGGTCCGCCACCCCGCGCTCGACGGCGGACGCCCCCGCCGCGAGGTCCCCGTCCCCGGCCCGCTCTCCGGACACGGCCCCGCCACCGTCCTCGCGATGTGCAACCAGAAGGGCGGCGTCGGGAAGACGACGTCGACGATCAACCTCGGCGCCGCGCTCGCCGAGTACGGACGCCGCGTGCTGCTGGTCGACTTCGATCCGCAGGGCGCGCTGTCGGTCGGCCTCGGCGTCGCGCCGCACCAGCTCGAGACCACGATCTACAACCTGATCATGGAGCGGACCGTCACGATCGACGACGTCATCCGCCCTACGACCGTCGAGGGCATGGACCTGCTGCCGTCGAACATCGACCTCTCGGCCGCCGAGATCCAACTGGTCACCGAGGTCGGCCGCGAGCAGACCCTCGGCCGCACCATCGCGCCCGCGCTCGAGCGCTACGACTACGTCCTCATCGACTGCCAGCCCTCGCTGGGGCTGCTCACGGTGAACGCGCTGGCCTGCGCCGACGGTGTGCTCATCCCGCTGGAGTGCGAGTTCTTCTCACTGCGGGGGGTGGCGCTGCTCATGGACACCGTCGAGAAGGTGCAGGACCGGCTGAACCCGAAGCTGGAGATCACCGGCATCCTGGCCACCATGTTCGACCCGCGCACCCTGCACACCCGCGAGGTGATGGCGCGGGTGGTCGAGGCGTTCAGCGACCTCGTGTTCGACACCGTCATCAACCGCACCGTGCGGTTCCCCGAGACGACGGTGGCGGGCGAGCCGATCACCCGGTGGGCCTCGAGGTCCACCGGGGCGGAGGCGTACCGGGCGCTGGCACGGGAGGTCATCGCCCGGTGACGGCGGCGACCCCCACGGCCCCGGTGAGCACCGGGTTCCGGGTCACGCTGGAGAACTTCACCGGCCCGTTCGACCTGTTGCTGCAGCTCATCGGGCGCCAGGAGCTCGACGTCACCGAGGTCTCGCTCTCCCGGGTGACCGACGACTTCATCGCCTACACCGCGGCGTTGGGCGAGTCGGCGAACCTGGAGGAGACGACGGGCTTCCTCGTCGTCGCGGCCACCCTGCTCGACCTCAAGGCCGCGCGCCTCCTGCCTGCGGCCGAGGTGGACGACGAGGACGACCTCGCGCTGCTCGAGGCCCGCGACGTCCTGTTCGCCCGGCTGCTGCAGTACCGGGCCTACCAACAGGTGGCGGCGCTGTTCCGCGAGCTGGAGTCCTCCGCACGGTTGCGACACCCACGGGCGGTGACGCTGGAGCCTCGCTTCGCCGCGCTGCTCCCGCCTGTGGACCTCGGCGTCGACGTCGCGGGCTTCGCGGAGGTGGCGGCCGCGGTGTTCCGCCCGACCCCGCCGCCGACGGTGTCGCTGGAGCACCTGCACGGCCCGGCGGTGTCGGTGCCCGAGCAGGTGGCGATCCTCTCCGCAAGGCTCGAGGTGGCGGGGGCGCTGACGTTCGCCGAGCTCGCCTCCGACTGCGCGCACGGGCTCGAGGTGGTCGGGCGGTTCCTCGCGGTGCTGGAGATGTACCGGTCGCGGACGGTCGCGCTGGACCAGGCTGAGCCGTTCGCCGAGCTCGCGGTGCGGTGGGCGCCGGAGGGTGACGCGGGGGGCGGCGGCGGCGGCCCCGAGCGAGGCGCTCGATGAGCGAGGGGCCACCGCTCGACGACGCCGCCGAGCTCGACGCGGCCTTGCAGGCGGTGCTGCTCGTGGTCGACACCCCGGCGCCGGTCGAGCAGCTCGCCCGGGTCCTCGACCAGCCGGTCGACCGGGTCGAGGCGGCGCTGGAGCGGATGGCGGCGTCGTTCGCCGAGACCGGGTTCGAGCTGCGCTCCGGGGTGGAGGGCTGGCGGTTCTACAGCCGCGCCCGGTTCGCCCCGTACGTCGAGGCATTCGTCCTCGACGGATCCCGGGCCCGGCTGACGCGGGCGGCGCTGGAGACCCTGGCGGTGGTCGCCTACCGCCAGCCCGTGACCCGCGCCCGCGTCGCCGGGGTCCGTGGGGTCAACGTCGACGGGGTGATGCGAACGCTCACCGCCCGCGGGCTCGTCGTCGAGGCCGGCGCCGACCCCTCGACCGGCGGCACGCTCTACCGGACGACGGAGATGTTCCTCGAACGCCTCGGGCTCGCCTCCGTCGACGAGCTGCCCCCGCTCGCGCCTCTGCTCCCCGAGGTGGACGACATCGACGAGGTGTGACGACGCGCGGGAGTGTGTGGAGTGCGGCGTTACTGCCGTCGGACGACAGCGACGCCGCACGCTCGATCATGCGGGCAGCGCACGTCGTCGACGCGGGAGACGCCATCCACGAGATCCGCCGTCGTCTCCGCGGCGTCGGTGTAGGCGGTGAAGCTCGGCATGCGGTCATCATCGGCGCTCGGTCGGTCCCGACCCATGCGGCTACCCTGAAAGGTCGAGGACCTGGGGAGTGACGTTGCCGGACAGGAATGGCGCCGCGTCGGACGACGGCGTCCGGTTGCAGAAGGTGCTCGCGGAGGCCGGGATCGCCTCACGGCGCCAGGCGGAGATCCTCATGCGGCAGGGCCGCGTGGAGGTCGACGGCAAGGTCGTGACCGAGATGGGGCGACGCGTCGACCCCGACACCTCGGTCATCCACGTCGACGGCAGCCGCATCGTCACCGACTCCGAGACCGTGCACCTCGCGCTGAACAAGCCCGAGGGGATGCTCTCGACGATGTGGGACGAGCGCGGACGCCGCTGCGTCGGCGACGTCGTGCTGGAGAAGTCCGAGGGCCAGCGCCTGTTCCACGTCGGGCGTCTCGACGCCGCGACCGAGGGCCTGCTGCTGCTCACCAATGACGGCGAGCTCGCGAACCGGCTCATGCACCCGAGCTACGAGGTCGGGAAGACCTACCTCGCCGAGATCCGGACGCCCGTCGCGAAGGACCTCGGCGAGCGACTCCGGGCGGGCGTCGAGCTCGACGACGGCCCCGCCGCGGTCGACAGCTTCCGCGTCATCGACCGCGCCGGCTCGCGCGTCATGGTCGAGGTGGTCCTGCACGAGGGGCGCAAGCACATCGTCCGCCGGATCTTCGACGCCGTGGAGAAGCCGGTCGAGCGGCTGGTACGCACGGCGGTGGGCGACGTCGGGCTCGGCGAGCAGCGCCCCGGCACGCTGCGCAAGCTCGGCTCCGACGAGGTGGGCTCGCTCTACCGCGCCGTGGGGCTCTGAGCCCGGAGCGGGCACAATGGGTCGGTCGGCCAGGTAACGGCCGGCGATCGGCAGGGAGGCGGAGCCGTGGAGCGGCCGGTGCAGGACGGGCAGGGCGTGCTGCGGGGCGCGGTCGCCGTGGACGGCCCCTCGGGCACGGGCAAGTCGACCACCGCGCGCCGTCTCGCGATCGGCCTCGACGCCCGCTACCTCGACACCGGCGCGATGTACCGGGCGGTGACGCTCGCCGTCATGCGTTCCGGGACGTCCCTCGACGCCGCCGACACCAGCGCCGAGGGTCGCGACGCCGTCGTCGACGTTGTCCTCGCGGCCCGGCTGGACCTCTCGACCGACCCGCAGGAGCCGCGTGTGAGACTCGACGGCGAGGACGTGGGCGCCGAGATCCGCGGCCCGGGGGTGACGAAGGCGGTCAGCGCCGTGTCGGCGATCGGCGCGGTCCGCAGGCACCTCGTCGCCGAACAGCGGCGCATCGTCGCCGAGGCCGCGGCGGACGGGCACGGCATCGTCGTCGAGGGTCGCGACATCGGCACCGTCGTCGTCCCCGACGCCCCTCTCAAGATCTTCCTGACCGCGTCGGAGACGGTCCGCGCCGAGCGTCGCACCGCTGAGGACACCGCCGCCGGACGGTCCGGGGCCGCGGCGCGCGACGACACCCGTTCCGATCTAGCCCGGCGCGACCGCCTCGACTCCTCGCGCGCCGCGTCGCCGCTGCACCCGGCCGATGACGCGGTCGAGGTGGACACCTCGGCGCTCGACATCGACGGCGTGCTCGCGCGCCTGCACACCCTGGCCGCCGAGCGCGGCCTCGTCGCCGGCGCGTACGTCGGCGCTCCCGGAGGATGACGTGACGCAGGGCTCCGCCCACCCCGACTTCGGCCGGGCCGCCGCCCTCACCGAGGAGCCGGAGTCCGACGAGCAGCCAGCGGTCCAGCCGGTGCTCGCCGTCGTCGGACGCCCCAACGTCGGCAAGTCGACGCTGGTCAACCGCATCCTCGGCCGCCGTGAGGCGGTGGTGCAGGACGTGCCCGGCGTGACTCGCGACCGCGTCACCTACGACGCGCTGTGGAACGGTCGCCGCTTCACCCTCGTGGACACCGGTGGCTGGGTCCCGGACGCGAAGGGGATGCAGGGCGCGATCTCCGCGCAGGCCGACATCGCGATGGCCACCGCCGACGTGATCCTGCTCGTCGTGGACGGGCAGGTCGGCGCGACCACCGTCGACGAGGCCGTGGCCCGCAGGCTGCGCCGCTTCGACCGCCCGGTGCTGTTGGCGGCCACCAAGATCGACGACGCCCGCGGGGCCGAGGAGGTCGCGGCGCTGTGGCGTCTCGGGCTCGGCGAGCCGATCCCGGTCTCGGGCCTGCACGGGCGCGGCTCCGGTGACCTGCTCGACGCCGTCCTCGATGCCCTGCCCGCGTCCCCCCGTGACGACGCGACGCCCCTCGAGGGCGGACCGCGGCGCGTCGCGCTGGTCGGAAAGCCCAACGTCGGCAAGTCGTCGCTGCTCAACCAGCTCACCGGTGAGAACCGTTCCGTGGTCGACGCGGTCGCCGGCACCACCACCGACCCCGTCGACTCGCTCGTCGAGCTCGACGGCCAGACCTGGAAGCTCATCGACACCGCGGGCCTGCGCCGCAAGGTCGGGCAGGCCTCGGGCACGGAGTACTACGCGTCGCTGCGCACCAAGGGCGCGATCGAGGCCGCCGAGGTCACCGTGCTGCTCCTCGACGCGTCGGAGCCGATCAGCGAGCAGGATCTGCGCGTCGCCTCCCAGGTCGTCGACGCCGGCCGCGCGCTGGTGCTCGCGATGAACAAGTGGGACCTCGTCGACTCCGGCCGCCGCTACGCGATGGTGCGCGAGCTGGAGCGGGCGCTGGTGCGGTTCCCGTGGGTGGAGCGGGTGAACATCTCCGCGCGCACCGGGCGCGCGGTCCGCCGCCTCGCCCCCGCGATGCGCACCGCGCTGGACTCGTGGGACCGCCGTGTCCCCACCGGGCAGCTCAACCAGTGGCTCGCCGACGTCATCGCCGCGACGCCCCCGCCCGTCCGCGGGGGGAAGCAGCCGAAGATCCTGTTTGCGACGCAGGCGCAGACCCGGCCACCGACGTTCGTGCTGTTCACCTCGGGGTTCCTGGAGGCCGGCTACCGGCGCTTCCTGGAGCGCAAGCTGCGGGAGTCGTTCGACTTCACCGGAACTCCCGTCCAGATCAACGTGCGGGTGCGCGAGAAGGGTCGGCGCGGGGAGCGGAAGTAGCGCCGACGCACCGACGAGAGGTCGTGCGCAGGCACTAATCGCCCGGCAACCCTGTCGAAGGGTTTCGGAAGCCACCGAAGATCGTGGTGACGAGGCGACGCGCGCGGCCCGGGTCGGTCTCCGCTCCGGCGTGCCGCACCGCGGCGAATGCGCCCGCAACCAACGCCATGGCGTCCGAGGTCGAGAGGTCCGCGCGGGCGAGACCTGCGCGTTGGGCGCGGGCCAGCAACGTCGAGACGGCGGCCTGGAGCTCTCCGGACTCCCGAGGGGCAGCGACGCGCAGATCGAAATCGGTGCCGGCGAGCGCCGCCTTGAGGGTCACGCTCGCATGTCCCTCCTCCAGCATCCGACCGAGCAGAGCCATCAGCGCGTCCCAGGGGTCGGCGGCATCGATCAGGCTCCGGCCGTACTCGACGGTCGCTCGCACCCGATCGACCACGAGCGCGGCGAACAGTGCCTCCTTGGTGGGGAAATGGCGGTGCACGGTGCCCGGCCCGACCCCGGCGTGTCGGGCGATCTCGTCCAGCGGGACCGACAGGCTCTCGGTGGCGAACAGGTTCGCGGCCGATCGCAGGAGGCGCTCCCGGTTGCGACGTGCGTCGGCCCGCATCGGACGCTCCGGCACGGCAACTCCTTGCTTAACGGGGCAGCGCCCCGTTTCCTGTGCGACGCCCGGAATTCTAGACAAGGAGGACCATGGAGCACCGCACGTTGGGTCACTCGGGTCTGGCGGTGTCCCGGCTGACGCTCGGGACGATGAACTTCTCCACGGGGCCGGACACCTCGTGCGACGAGCAGCAGGCGCGCCGCATCATCCACGGCTACCTCGACGCCGGCGGCACCGTTGTCGACACGGCGGACATCTACCACGGCGGTCGGTCGGAGGAGATCGTCGGTCGCGCGATCGCGACCCGACGCGACGAGGTCGTGCTCGCCACCAAAGGGTCAGGTCCACTCGGTCCCGGCCCGAACGACCGAGGCCTCTCGCGCCGGCACCTCACCAGGGCGCTCGAGGCCAGCCTGCGTCGCCTCGACGTCGATCACGTCGACCTCTATCAGTGCCACAACTGGTATCCCGACACTCCCATCGAGGAGACAATGGCCACGCTCGACGGGTTCGTGCGTTCGGGAAAGGTGCGATACCTCGGGTGCTCGAACTACACCGCCGGTCAGATCGTGGAGTCCCTATGGGCCGGTCAACGCCTCGGGGGTGGCGGCGCACCGTTCGTGAGCCTCCAGCCCCATTACTCGCTGCTCGCGCGCGACATCGAAGCCGAGATTCTCCCGACCTGCGTCCGATACGGGCTCGGGACGCTGACCTACGGGCCTCTCGCGGGCGGTGTGCTCGCCGGGCGGTACCAACGCCACGCCTCGCCCGAACCCGGTTCACGGATGGACCGCTGGTACCGGTTCCCGACACCGGCCGCCGGCCGTTGGGCGGACGCGATGCTGCGCGAACGGAACTTCGACGTGGTCGACCACGTCGTCGAGATCGCCGATCAGCTCGGCGCGACACCGTCCGCGGTGGCCGTCGCCTGGCTCATGGGTCGCCCCGGTGTCACGTCGGTCATCCTCGGCCCCAGAACCCTCGAGCAACTCCAGGACACCGTGACCGCGCTCTCGCTCGAGCTCCCACCGGAGTTGACCGAACGTCTCGACCTCGTCTCTGCTCCGAGTAACGAGCCCGTCACCGGCATACCCGCCGGCCTGCGCGGCTGAGGTTCTTCCGTCACCTCGTCGGAACCCGAGGGGCTTGCGCTCTGCCATCGCCGACTGCTTGAGTAGCACTAAGGAACCTATCAGTCCTGAAAAGAGATCACGATGCACGATCTGACGTCTGCCGCTCGAGAGCTCTCCGGAATCGCCGCGGAGGTAGGTGAGCACCACCTCGAACGGCCCACACCGTGTGGGGAGTGGTCGGTGCGCGACCTCCTGCTCCACCTCCTCGGGCTCACCTCCCATTTCACGTCGGTCGCCCGCAAGCGGCCGTCGACGCCCCCGGAGCTGCTCGAACTGCCCGACGACTGGCGCGCCCATCTCGACGTCCCGCCTCGACGACCTGGCCGCCGCATGGCAGGACCCGCACGCGTGGACGGGCGACGGCGAAGCCGGCGGCGTGCGGATGCCGAACGCCGACCTGGGCATCGTTGCGCTGGAGGAGATCGTCCTGCACGGTTGGGACCTTGCTCGTTCCGTCGACGTCCGGTTCTCGGTCTCCGACGCCGATGTGACCGCCGTCCGGGGCTTCGTCGCCGGCTTCGAGCACGCGGGCGAGGCCGTACGCGCCGGTCTCTACGGCCCGGTCGTCGGCGCCCGGCCCGCCGATGCCCGGCCCGCCGACGCCCAGCCCGACGCGGAGTTCGCGCAGGTCCTCGCGCTCGCGGGCCGCTCCCCACGGTGGTCGGCCACTCTGGTCGACGCGGAGGCCGGGTAATGTAATGCTGTAATCCATGGAGAGCGTACGCGGTGTCGAGGTGCCCGACCGGCTCGAGGACGTCGCCGACCGGTCACGACTGGCGCTCGTGGTCTACGACATGCAGGTCGGCATCGCCGGTCGCCTGCCCCGCGCCGAGCCGGTGATCGCCCGGGCCGCCCGCGTGCTCGCCGCCGCGCGCGAGGCTGAACTGCGGGTGTTCTTCGTGCGCCACACCACCCTGCCCGTCGAGGTCGCCGGCGCCGGGCAGCTGCGGGCCGGCCGCGCCCTGCAGCGCGCCGCGAGCTACGCCGATGTCGCATCGACGTTCCTGCCTGGATCGTCGGCGCACGAGATCGTCCCCGAGCTGGCGCCGCGCCCGACCGAGGGCGTGATCGACAAGCTCGGGATGTCGGCGTTCTCCGGGTCCGCGCTGGAATTCGCGCTGCGCGACTGCGGCGTCCAAGCGGTCGCCCTGGTCGGCGCCGTCCTCGAGATCGGCATCGCCCCCACCGTCCGCCACGCTCTCGACCTGGGCTTCCTTCCCGTCGTCGTCGGTGACGCCTGCTACACCTTCGAGCGCGACCCCCAGACCCTCACCGCGCTGGCCCGCTCCGGACCCACGCCCGACGCCGACGCCTTCGTCGCCGCCCTGGGCGCAGCTCAGGGCACCTGAACGGCTGGTCGTTGTGGTGACGGCGACGCGCATCGCCCGTGTCGCAAGGCCAGCTCCACCGCTCCAAACCGAGGCGCACTCATCGCCCGCGACTGCGCATCGCGCGGAGCTGACGTAGCGCCGGATCGGCGGCGAGGCGGCGGTACTCCTCGGTCTCGACGCCGTAGAGCGCGATCCGGCCCTCGGCGTCGGCGTGGACACCCCACCCGTGCGTCTTGGGCAGGGGAGAGGCCCGGAAACAGGCCTGCGGCTTGGCGAACCACGCGGCGCGGGCGGCGGCGCGGGCGGCGTCGTCGAGGTCCTGGCCGCGGACGCTGGTCGCGAACAGCACGTCGTTCTGGTCGTGGGTGTAGGGCGCCTGGGCGACGAGCGCGTACTGCGTCCCGGCGACGCTGGGCCTCGCCGCGCTCTTCGGGGGCGTCCCCGCGTCGCGCGGGCAGTCCTCGGCGACAGCGATGAAGGTGTCGTAGTAGTTGAGGTCGCGCTCCACGATTCGACCGTAGCGTCGGGGTGCGACTCTCGTGCCGCGGTCTGCGCCGCGGAGCCGTCCAGGGTGTGCGACCGGGCCGGGGCCAGCCGGCGGGTCATGAGTCCGATCATGGCCCGCTGGCCCCAGGCTTCGGAGTGCTCGGGCAGCCGTTCGTAGCCGCGGGCCGGGCGGCGGTGCGCGGTCAGCCACGACAGGGCGGGTTCGACGACTCACCGCCGCGGGAGCACGGCCAAGCCGCCTTGGTCCTCGCATGAGCGGACGGCCCCACACTCGCCCACCGCGGGCGGGGGCAGCAACGCGTGATCATCAAGATTAAGTTCTCATCACCAAGCTACACGCCGGACCGGATCAACTCTTCCGACACGTTCTTCTGTTCAGCACCAGGTTGTCGGGGGTGCACTCTATGGTTGACCTATGAGCACGGTGACCGTTGATGACACCCTCTGTACGCGGGTGCGCGACGCGGTGCGGACGCTGCGGGAGGCGGAGTTCGCGGTGCGGGAGGCGGTCGCGGCGCTGGACGCTTCGGATGTGGTGGCGCT
>JAABUP010004856.1_pt1 | contig 21458 bp, 17 predicted proteins | sample 5559201 | NCBI WGS metagenome assembly JAABUP01 (sample SAMN10711887, study PRJNA513373) | rock metagenome | isolation source: Antarctica rocks | place: Antarctica | reverse complement strand
GGGGTGAGGGGGGGGGTTGTTTGGGGGGTTGATGGATGGATGGGCTTGGGTTGGGTTGGGTTGGAGATGAGGAGTGGGTTTTGGTTGGTGCCGTACGGAGTATGGGTATGGGTAAGGGTAAGGGTAGTGGGGACGGGGAGGGGAGTTGGAGATGGTGGTGTTGGTGTTGGTGTTGTGGTTTGGGAGGGGGTTGCGGAGGGAGGGTGCAGGTTCTGCTACGGTGAAAGGTGATGGACGCTGAAGTATATACGAGTACGAAAACATCTCAGTGCGTCGTAGCGTCTTTGCTGGTAGAATCCATTGCGGAACCTCGGGATTTATAATATGCTTGTCATCTCAATGAGTTATCTATGATCGGACGAGCCGAGTGATTTTGTAAAGAAGTGTTCAATCTTGCTTTCAGAAGCTACTCTACTCCAGCTTAGATACAAGCCCTGTCCGTGACCATCTGCAATCCATTATCCAGAAATGGGGCTATCAAAGCTGTCCGAAGCCAAACGCCTCGATAATCTACGCCAAAGATACCCGAGCGGTAAGTGGCCGCTACCTCAAGCACGCCAAGATGCCAAGTCTCAAGTACTGTTTTCTGGATTCTCCGTTGCGGCTTCGGCAAGACTCGCGACAGCTCTCCTGCCCGAAGCTCTCCCCGCACTGCCGTCGAAGACAAATGGTCCCGCATCGTTCCTCGGCGTCATCGGGCCTTCTGGACTTAGTGTTTCTCCCGCAGTAGGCGTTGCAGCGCGCAATGTGCTCGACGGTTCTGCAGAGTGTGTGATGTCGCCATCTTGTTCGGTACCAGAATTACTGGAACGTGGCGATGTCCCGCCGGCGGTTGGCATGGGCTGTGTCGCTTTGATGCCGCGCTGTAGCATAGAATTGCTTGAAACTTTTCGCCGCGAAAGTAGGCTGGCTGAAGGCTCAAATTCATCTGCAGAATGCCTATTATCCGCAGTGGCAACTCTGGTTACCAAGTCCTCACGATCTTCAATAGTATCGTGGTCTGGGTCTTGGTGACCTGAAACACTATTCGCAAGATGCGTAGCTCCTGTCCCAGCGTGCATTCCGTTAGAGACTACGCCACCAGTACTAAGTGTTGCTTTTTCAGTACCATTCGACTCCGAACTATCGTCCGCCTCCTCGTCTCCCTGCTCTTCATAGTCATATGGATCGTCAACATCCGCTTCCAGGTCGGCAACAGCACGACAATTGGGACATAGAAACTGCGGCCATGTTCTATGATCATTCAGTATAGGACGGATGCATTTGTAATGCCAAACATGCGAGCATGGTGCTACGAAAAGCGATTGGCAAGGCTGGAAGTTGTCAGTAATCCGCGTCAACTTCAAATGCAAACTAGAGACATACCGCTACCGACATCAAGCAAATCGAGCACTCGGAAGTATGCGTGGACGCTGTGTCTCCTTCTTTCTTTGGCGCCGGTCTTGCCAGGTCTCGTAACCGCTTGTGCGTGCTCATACTGTTGGGAGTTTAGTAAGTATTTCGGCTCGAGTGATACGATATGGGGACAAGGACGTACTTGAAGTTGTTAAGGCCTTTCTGCCAAGCACGGTTGCACTCAACCCTTATCTTCACGCATCGGAAGATCATCTCCTCGCCTCCTCTAAAGTCAATCCCCAGCTGAACGACATCTCCATCGTTGACTGGGAATGGCCTCGACTCAACATTCGGTTGGCTTAGCCGTATGTGATTGAGAAACGTGCCCGATGAGCTTTTGACATCTTTCACATACCATTGTCCACTAGAACACCAAAATTCGCAATGTTTCCTGCTGACGACTTTCGATTTGAAGCCGATCGGCGCGGCTGAAGGGGTATTCGGTGCAGGGGTGGGGTTACTATCTCTTTCTGAGTAGCGACCAACCTTTATAATCGAACTACTATCCGGGAGCGTTCTAGAAATCGGAGGAAATGCGAGCGACGGTCTGGCAGAGCGAGGATCCTGATGAGGTATAAAGCGAATTGTTGGCATTTGCGCCTGTGAGGAGGTTGAAGATGGCGGAATTTCGCCATCATTAGTCTTCTCTTGTGTTTCTACTTCGACGGTACCCTGCAATCTGCCAAAATCCATTGCCTCTGCACTGTAGGACGGGTTTGGAAAGACTGCTCCTGAACGCGACCCCTGTGGATTACTTTCGGATCTTCTATGCCTTGCCATTGTAGCCAATATCTTTGGTTTGCCCGTGGACATGGAAGTAGAGCTGCTGACGAGGACGGACGGAGCAGCTGCTGATGTAGGCTGTGGCTGAGTAGCTACTCTTGACAGTCCACCGAGTCCACCGACTGTTGGCAACCAGCCACTTGTGGAGCCACCTTCGCCCTGATCACTTGAAGGCTCCCCTGTAACAGATGGTTCCTGTGTGTTGGCAGTTGGCCCGTTGGTGCAGCCGCGTTCGGGAGATGATTGGGCAGTGTAGCTGGTCGATCTCAGAAGACTGTTGCGCTGCGGAGGGGTATTTAAGTGCTGAAAGGAATGAGACGTAAGGTGATTATGTGTATAGCTGCGCAGGTAGCTCAATCCTCTCAATCTTCCTGTCCGAGAAGGTGAAGGTGTTGTCGGCGATGTAGCGGAAGTCGCCGTTGGGAGTGATGGCGGGGAGGTCGCAGGCTGTGTGAACATTGGCTTGTGAGAGAGAGTCCTTCCACGCCAACGTTAGTCGCGTGAGGTTTAAGGACGACACCGCCGAATTTATGGGCTGGTTACGTTTTGAGGGCGAATCTGGTTCGCGGTGCAGGATGTGGCAAGGATTCAGGGCGGAAAGATGTGAGGTTTATGCAGAGGACGAGTCTGCCTTGCGAACTATAGGAATTGGCGGTCTGGTCGGATCAATGTGGCCTGTAAAGTGGTGACCTCAATGGCTGCTCAATGTGCTGTTGTGGAACTCGGTATCACTCCTCTCCAGCTTATTATTTCCGCAGCTGAAGTTTCGAGGCCATCAGACCTCTTCGGCTAGAGCCTCGGAGCGAGCAATGATGGGGAATGGCGTCCAATCGAAGCTTCGAAAAGCTTGAACAACTACCGCCTGGTGACGATTACAGTTCCTTCCACTATCTGCTTTCTGTGGTCGATGGATTATGAGAAAACGCTGTAAGGAGAACCATCAGTCACTATCCACAATTACGTATAGATCTGGATCTCAAAGTCGATTGTAAGCTTAGTCAGCGTCGACACGGCAAATACCGGCGCAAAATGTTTACAACTAGATGTCACTCGATAGCAGCAAGATAGTTCTGAGTTCTTTCCGGTCTATTGTACAGTTCTCCTTGAGAGCAGAAGTAGTGGAAGGATGATCAAATCGCTGTCGTCGCCGCGGGTGCTGGCTCGGATACCTGCCATAACAAAGCCGTCTGCATCTGTCTTGTCTCGCCCCATCTCTAGGAATTTGGCTACTGTGGTTGAGGCAGCGGAGAAGGTATGATCTATAGCTTACTCCTCCATACCTACACACGGAATGCTTATACTTTCTGGTCACCTTTCAGGATCCCATAGAGCTAGATCAAATCACCACCCTCTCTAATGGAGTCCGCGTGGCAACAGAGGCCCTTCCAGGTCCTTTCTCTGGGATCGGTGTATACGTTGATGCTGGATCAAGATACGAGAACGAAAGCCTCCGAGGTGTCAGCCACATCATCGATCGATTAGCGTTCAAGGTATGTTCAGAGCTTTGATTGAACTTATCCTATACTTCGGACTGACATCTGCGTATCGCAGTCCACAACAACACGGACATCAGACCAGATGTTGGAGTCTCTCGAATCCCTTGGCGGCAACATCCAATGCGCTTCCTCTCGGGAATCTATTATGTATCAATCTGCAAGCTTCAATTCATCTGTTCCAACCACGCTTGGTCTTCTCGCCGAAACCATACGCCACCCCTTAATCACTGAAGATGAGGTGCAACAACAGCTCGAGACCGCAGACTACGAGATTGGCGAGATATGGTCAAAGCCTGAACTGATCCTACCAGAGTTGGTACACATGGCTGCTTATAAGGACAATACCTTAGGAAATCCTCTGCTATGTCCCAGGGAAAGGTTGAGCAAAATCGACAAGAGTGTGGTTGAGAATTACAGGAATACCTTCTTCAGGCCTGAAAGGATGGTGGTAGCGTTTGCTGGTGTCAACCATGGGGAGGCACTCAAGCTTACGGAGCGGTTTTTCGGAGATATGCGGAGAGAGCCAGGACCCGTGCTATCAGGGATTGGCCCGGATACGACTTATTCTGACTCAATGCTGAATCCTGGAGAAAGCGGCTCATCATCATTAGCAACATCACCAACATCAACAACAACATCATCATCATCATATTCATCCCCAGCTAGCACACCGCCTCCTTCGCCATCTCAATCGTCTAAACTTCTTTCGAAGATACCCTTCTTTAAAAACATCTCTACGTCCGCATCCAATCATGCATCCGTTTCTTCCTTCGACCCTTCTTCACTGCAAAAGCCATCTCCTCTCGACCTCACAGCCGCCTCTCACTACACTGGCGGATTCCTCTCTCTTCCACCTCTTCCGCCACCACCAAATCCCGCACTTCCTCGTCTCTCCCACATCCATCTCGCCTTCGAAGCTCTTCCCATCTCATCGCCAGACATCTACGCCCTCGCCACCCTTCAGACCCTTCTTGGCGGTGGCGGCTCCTTCAGCGCCGGCGGGCCCGGCAAAGGCATGTATTCTCGCCTTTACACTAACGTCCTCAACCAACACGGCTGGGTGGAATCTTGCATCGCCTTTAACCACTCCTACACCGACTCTGGCCTCTTCGGCATCAGCGCCAGCTGCAGTCCTGGCAGAGTCACCCAAATGTTAGAAGTCATGTGCCGCGAGTTGCAGGCGCTGACACTCGACACCGGGTTCTCGGCATTGCAGATTGCGGAGGTGAACAGGGCCAAGAACCAGTTAAGGAGCTCGCTGTTGATGAATTTGGAGAGCAGGATGGTGGAGCTAGAGGATTTGGGACGGCAGGTGCAGGTTCATGGGCGGAAGGTGGGCGTCAAGGAAATGTGTAGGTTAATTGACACGTTGAAGGTGCAGGACTTGAGGAGAGTGGCGAGGCAGGTTGTCGGTGGTCTCGTCAGGAACTCTGGGAAGGGGAGTGGGGCGCCGACGGTGGTGTTGCAGGAGGGTGAAGAGGAGGGCGTGAAGCTGAAGGATTTCAAGTGGGGAGAGATCCAGGAGAGGATTGCGAGATGGAAGCTTGGTAGACGGTAGCATTACATTTCCAACGACTGCCATGTTTTCGCACTGTACGATAAATCTGGGGGACGTCAAGGTGTTATACACATGCACAATGACGCTACAGGCGCGTTGCGTTGGCGGCCAGCATAGGACGTCGAACTCATCACATATCTTCATGCAGCTTGAGCATGATCCTACTCTCACAATCCTCAATGTGCTCCTCATCCAGCTTATTCTGATCATACTCCGCCATCATCGACAGATTCCATACCTCAAGTCAGCTATCCTTTGATAGGATAAACCCCCAAACCCATTCAGTGCCATAATCTCGAGGGTCCCACAGTGCACCATCACTACATCACCAACCTTCTTCTTCGTCCTACTCCCTCTACTCACGACCGCCTTCACCCTCAGCTCATATCTTCACGTTATAAGATCCTTTCTTTGCTCCCCATCAGCGTCTATTCGTCAATGATACCATCATAGTAATAACAGTTGCATAGAGAATCATCGACCGGTTCTCTCCTTCCATACTCCACGTGCAACAGCTCATGGGCCCCAATACTTCTATTGCTAACGGATCGCAGCGCACTTCCGCCAGCCGCTCTCCAGCACAATCTTGTCCATCCGAGAGTCTCCTTAGCGAATCTCCATGCCAGAAACAAGTGGCCCCTATTGCGATTCGGCAGGTCGTCGTACTCTTAGGTATACATAACGAATGCACAGCCCAATATTCAATATCCGCCACCAGCATAACAAGCCAGCGCAGTCTAAATGTATAGAACACAACAGGCTGAAGTACTGAAGGGGACAAATACATAGACCAACAAACAAGAGGGTCGAGAGGAGAGCATACACAGAGGATACGTATCCCGTGGAAGAGCCTTCCAAACTATGCGCAGTATCTATTGAAGAGGTGTATCGTGCTGTTCATGGACCGAGTAGGTATGGATGGATGATAATGCAGCAGTGTTGAACGGGGGGTTATATCATCGGCGTCACCATGGGTAGGTGTAAGGGGCCTGTTTGATGGCTCGAGAAGATGACGTTGCCGGGAGATCCTTCGTAGTGGAGTGGAGACGAGGGAGACGATGCGAGAGAGGGTGTTTATTTCCCATAATGCCGAGACGGTCAAGTGCGGCTTTTACTCCTGTTGCTAGCTTGTGGATGTGAACTGCATCGTTGACTATGTTGGTTAAGAGGGGAACAGACGGGCGATAACGTCTCTTCGTGGGCGAGTTAGCAGGCGGGGTGTACGGTGCTGATCATGCGTGAGGATGAGATGGAGGGTTTCCGAGAGGGATCCCATTTAGATACATTTCGGGGGCCTCCCCTTGTGGGAACGAGAGGAGGGACAGAATGGACTCCCGGCAAAGGCAGAGAACGACGAAAGGTTTGCTGCTGTAGCCGTCTGTCCGTCTGCTACTGGTCAGGGTTGCGACGTATTCCCTGACAAACTTGAATATCTGGGCTTGCGCGTATACCGCTATGATTTTTGATCGTCTGCACTTAGTAGGACTACGTGAGACACCATGCTTTCAGGTTTCATGCACGAAGAAAGCCGCTGGCTGCGCTCAGTGGTGAAGAGTATATGATTACTATTGTTCCGGTCAGAGGCATTCCCGCAACGCAATTCACACACCCTTGGGTCTCCTCCGCAGCAAGTTTCATAATTCTCCTCGGTGGTCAACGACTTCACTGCTCATACATCATAACCCGCCAAATGCTTCTCGTTGGAAGGCGACTCGTAACCGCGCGAAAACAAAAGAAGTACTGCAGTGTTTGAATTGACGCTTTAACGTCCATCTCATCCCGCCATCACGCTCTCCAGCCACGGATAGACACTCGCGTTGGAAGAAGGGTAGCCCATGTGCAGCAGGTTGGGGAAGAATCTGTCGGGAGTGGATGGGCGTTAGCGTCACTTGGTACCTCACTCACACTGCTTCGCTTCTCGTCGACCAGAGCAGTACAAGTGCACAAGAAATGCGAGAAGGAGATATGAAGATGGGTGGGAAGGGGAAAACACTCACCTCGCTTCCTTAGGACTGCCGTAATCTAAGAGCAGCATCGAGTCTTCGATTGGCATCAGGCCGTCGTGAGTTCCCTGCACGCATGGAGGTCAGTGGATTAGTGGGTTTATATAAGCTGAATTGGAGAAGCGGAAGAGGAAAGGAGAGGAGACGAGTGTCTGGGCGTCTGATTGTCCAGCTTACATTAGTTAGCAAAAGCCGAGTGGGCTTTTTATGCACGATCCCTGTCTCCACGAGCGAGAATGTCTTCTGCGACCTTTCCTTGAATTCTACGACGCTGTCGTAACCAAACTTTGGAGCCAGCGCGGGGTTGAGGCTGCGGCGCGCGGAAGAAGAATTAGTTCATCGGCTGTAGCCCTTGCTGCAGGTCTGCCTTGGGGGAAGAGTAGCTTCAGAGAGCATACAGCACTCACTCAAAGGGATACTCATGATCATCTGCTCTCTTCAATCACTGTCGATCGAAGAAGTGGTGTACCCCAAGACTCTGCACCACAGAACCTCTCAACCTCTCCTTATGCGTATGCGCAATCCTCACCGCATAGTACCCACCTGTACTTAGACCCCACGCCACTACCTTCTTCATATCAAAAGTCCCCTTCTTGCCCATCCATTCCAGTATAAAATCCCACAACCGATCCGGACTCTTTGGGTCCTTAGGGTCCGCCGGGCAGTCGGCCGTCCCTGGGATCTCAGCGATGACGCAGCCCCACCCCCTTTTCAGAAACTCGTAGCTCCGTTGGGTGTTGTCGGGTCGGTAGCCGTCCAGGCCGGTGATGAGGAGGATGGTGGGGACCGGGTTCTCCAGGCTAGCGGACTAAGGGGCGCGGGCGTACACTGGAATGGTTGGCCTATCGGCGCCAGAGGCAGCCATGTGTGGGATGAGTTCTTCGTGGACGGGATCGGCCCATCCGCTGACAGCTCTCATGTAAGCGGCCTTTTGCACCTCCCAGGCTTTCCACTTTACAGCGGAGTTCATGATGGGAAAGCGCGAAATGCGGTAGAGGCAAGCGACGCGGAGGTAGAGGAAGGAGGCTAGGGCGGGGTTGTTGGAGGCGGTGGCGGAGGCGGCTTGGTTGAGAAGAGACGTACGTATTGGGAAAAAGGCTTCGGTGTGGGCGTCGCTGTAGGCGTCGTTGATGTTGTTCTGTGGGCGTTGTTAGTGCTGGCAGGTCGAAACTAGGAGAGCATGACATAGGGCAATTGCGTACCCTAATGAGGTGGTCGAAGACTTTGTCGAAGTCTGCGATATTGCCATCGTGGAAGGGGTAGAGGCCCTTCACGCACTATTGAGGACTAATCAGCAAGGTATTCATGCCTCATCGAAGAGGCAGCAATGCTTACAGGAAATCGCCATTTTGATGCCCACAACGCTTTGATAGAATCATGGTGCTTGCTTCTGATGGCAGAGGCTTCACCAAGCATCCAATTCTTCTCGAGCATTGTAAAGGGTGGCTGCAATTCGCCTGAAGGGGTAGAAAGGATTGCTTGAATGCTTTTACGTGAAGATTTGCAGAACTTCGCTTTCGTGACACTATATTATCTGATTACCCGTTATATAAAGACATCTCCGACGGGTTGATAAATCCTTAGTATTCCTCAAGATATCATTGTCCAAATACTTCTGTCACGGGCTTAGTTGTGGTCGGGGTTCCGACAGAGTCCGACGGACTCCGCCTGGTGATGCGCAAGTTGCAGCATCGCGTGGCACATAAGCACTCAGAATGTCGGGTCCCAACTCAGCGGATGTCGATTCTAGATCCCAATCCTTCGAAGAGCACTCATACACGCAATCTCGTTGTTGTCCAGGTCGTGGGCCCCGACAGGCGGAAAGTCCAGGCGGGCAACCTCCGAACGAGGGCTTCTTTCTAGTTCGCGGACTACGAACAACGGAGAAATCGAAGAGTTTCCGGCCCCCTCAACTATAAGTGCCACTTACCAGCTTGCGATTTGTGTGGATTTCTGGTAGAACCAAACCCATTTGATTTACCACAGCACTTCGTCATTCTGAATCCTACTTGCGCCCTATTCGGCCTTGTATTTGCGCAACCAGTTCAACATGTCAGTATCATTGAAAAAGCAGGTCATCTCTTTTGAGGGTATGGCACCTGGACCATGATACCCGTGTCTTGATATACTTTCGACTGATGGTGTGCAGATTATCTGGAGCTCACGGCGTTGGTATGCAACTGGGGTGATAGCTACGATGCTAAGGTTAGTACTATTGCGCAAGGGCACACGGCTCTTCGCGAGGACAATTCCGTATTTCTTGTGCTTTTGAGCTGTTGAAGTCGCGTTGGATGACTGAACCGTGCTTTCATCTATGTAGGACTGGGTCAGACTTCGCAGCATTATCGCGCGCACCCTCCTGGTCAGTATTCAGTGCATTCCCACATCACCAACCCTTGACCTTGGGCTTTGGACCATGTGTGATCCACTGCGCTATGGTTCTATTGGGGCCGATGTCTTAGATTGCAGGATATGGCTCAAGCAAATGTCAGATCGATTACCGACTTGTGATGGATGATCGATGAAAGTGCGATGCCATGTTGGCCGACGACTTTGTCAAGATGATCAGTGATGATGGCTTCCTCGGCGACCCTCTCGTCAAGACGCAGCACCTGCTTGGAGCCACAGAATGGGAGCGCGTCTCCGACGCCGAAGTCATCGGACATCATCAACTGCGGGCGGCTCATCTTCGCTACACCGGCCCTGACATGCAGCGGGTCGACCGGCGAGGCCACGGGCACGCCACCAACGAGCATTTCTACAAGAAGGTAGACGGTGTCTGGAAGTTTGCCGGGCTGCGGCCTACCGTGCGTTGGAACGAGTACGATTTTGCGAAGATCTTCAAGGGTATCGCATTTGATACGGTGGCCAGCACGGCGGCTGAGGAGGCAGAGAGCGTTGAGACTGCTTCTGCGATTGCTTCCACTGTGGAGGGTGGTGTTAGCGTCGGTGGCATTCCTGCTCCTGCCATAGCAACGCCCACTCAGAACTAGCTGTTCATCAATGGAACGTCAATTTCAGTTATTCACACACTCATCTGTCATGTGTGTGTGATGGAAAAAAGCAACAAACAACGATGAGCTTACAGACAGCGATGACCATGGGTATGAATGATCGGAAAGAGGACCAAAGACGAAAACTGTATGGAGAGGCCCACAAAACCGTGCCAGCAAGGTCTCTGTGCTCTGTGTCTATGGAGTCCGCCAGTTACTTAGGATCGGCAAACATTCAGGATCTAGAACTATACAGATACAAATGAAAGAAGGAAAATAATCAACGTTACTGCGTCGGCTATTGCTAGTACTCGGGAGAGTCTTATTATGATTGGATAGGCCAAACAATTAACTTGGTACGAGTATGAGACAGGTCACTAATATGATATAGCAATAAGGTACTCTACGTTAGACAGTCAACACCAAATTCATCAGTGTTCACTGTTGAAATACAACGACGGCGAGATCATCATTGCTCATGATCTGACTGGACATCTAGCGCAACGCCACTGTACGCAACACCTAGCGGATGTCAGCATCATCTCCCTCCTGAACAGGTTTAGGTCGGATTCAATGGGAGGTGTTACACGTTGCATATACTCCACAGAAGACAAGATACTTTACATGTACATGTACATGTACATTGACTGCGTAGGATCTGTAGTAATGTAACTGCAAGACTTCCAATGCTTGCAAGTACCTTTCTTTCCTGCTCTGGTGTTTTCAATCTCCTGGCTTGTTATGCCAGATGTATTTGTGTCGTTCAACTCTGCCTATCTATCGCTATTTGATCACGGATGTTAAGCCCTCTAGATGCTCTGCTTGCCACGCATCATTCAGTACCTAGCCAGTACGTGGCGGCACGTTCAATTCACAATTTCCCACGTTCACTGTTGGGTGTTGCTGAGACTTTCATCAGCGACCTCCTGGAGGGTATAACGCCGCAGTCCATGAACAGATTGACGGTATCGTACTGGCTACAGCTTAGCCAGAATGGATCTAGCTAGTCGGACGGCGATCGCGTGCACTAATTGTGCCAAAGCAAAGGCAAAGTGCGACAAGAAGGTCAGACTTGAAGGCCAACTGGCCAACGCTCCAGCGCTGTTTCTTTTACACAAACAGCTTCTCATACAGCTAGCTATGACCTGGCTGCTTTCTCCCTTCTGCAACCCCTCAGGGCGCGAATCAAGACCACAATACTACGCAGCAACATTGTCCGAAGTGTGAATTCTTCGCGGGCTGTGCTGACTTCTCAACGCTCTTTAGGTGCCGTGTACGCGGTGCGCAAGCAAGCATACACCCTGCCAGTCAAGACCCGCTCGTCGTTCCTTCAACGTGGCCTCTCGCAGGGAGAATCGACAACTTGCTTCATCTGGCAAAGCTTCAGGCGGGCTTTGCACAACCCGCGTTACCAAGATCCCGGTCGAGGCAGAAACTTCGACCGATCGACATAGTAACCTTCGACATAGTATTCTTCGGCATAGTAAGGGTACGAATCAGCAGCTGCAATGGGCCGCATGCCCACCTACGTCGAGTCCATTCGTTGACTCTTTTCTTTCAGAGAATCGCCCCACCATGCTCAACAATCGGCATTTTGACGTTGACCAGTCCACGCAAACCAATGGACGAACCTACTGTCAGAAGGCCGAGCAGCAACTTGTCCACAGTGGCTTGACACAATCTAATCCTGATTTCAGTATCTCCCTTACGCCTACAATGCATCCTAGCTCTGAAATGGACGACTTCATGCAATTGAACGGAGCTCTTTACCGCCAAGAGGGTGACGACCAGTTCTTGATGATGGGGGCCGTGCACAATCCTCTAGATTTCGACATATCAATCCTGCCAGATTTCATGTCGCCTGGCGGTGCGATACACAACATAGCCGGCTACTCTAGTATCGAAACAGTGCCTGGGCTGAGCAAAGAATGCTCGGAATAATTACATATATCAGCGTCGACATCATCAGCTTATCACTCAAGGAACGGATCGTCATCTAGTATATCTAGTCAGGAGTCGCGACATATATCTCACAGAGCTCGCTCAACACCAATGTATCACCGCGCAATTCAGGAGCACGACGCTGTGATCGCAGCACAGGAGGGATGGCCGTGTTTTCGATGTTATCCGCCGGTAGATTCTAGCTCTTGTCCCAAAACTGCAAGAATGTATCTCGAAGGGCTGGACCAAACGCTAAAAAGCCAGGACACCTGGAATTCCTGGGGTACACAGCGAGACGACGTTGACCGCGCACTCAATGGTGAAATCTCTACTGAACCTTTTGCTGGATGCACAAGGGACAAATTACTTGCATCCACCCAGAGCTTTCTCCACAAGGCGCTGGAGATCCATCGCGCGGAGCCGCCCGAGAAACATTGCAATCTGGACTCGGATTGTGCAGAGTTCATCATCCTTCCACCTCCAAATGTGCTGGAGTACCTTTTCGAGCATATGTCTGCCGTTTCGAACCTTATTATGCCTTCGTTCCGTGTGGTATGTTGAAGCCGAACGAACTTATGCAGCTGAGTAACGGGAAAGCTTCTAGCTTGCTACTACTCCTGATGGTTGCACAAGGTGCGATGGCGACTCCAACGGTCGAGGCTCGATACCTGACCAGTGGGTTGACAGAAGCTTGTCGGCTTTCACTGTTCGATATCATCGAGAAGGACATTGTACTTTCCTCAGATCCTATTGTGCTTCGATGTGCGCTGCTGTTCACAACTTTGGCTGCCTGGAGTGGGGACAAATGGCATATGGATGTAGGTGACTTTCTTGCAGCTTGGAGAGGACGGGCATCGCTAACAATTCAGATTGCTATGGGTCAACGGGGGATGTATATTGCATTTAGTCCGCTATCTGATCTCGCGTGTCTTACAAAAACTAAGGTGACTACAGATGCTTAGCCATGCAGACATGCTGGAATTCCGAGAGTTTAGACTATCGATATTTGAACGCCAAACGAACGTAGAGGTAACATGGAAAGCATGGAAAGAGCATGAGAGTAAGAGCAGGTAAGATCCATATCGCCTGTTACGAATTGATGCAGAGAAGCTGATACTATCGTGCAATATAGATTAGTCTACTCCTGGGTCACGGTTGATCAAGCGTTGAGCTTGTTCCATGATACCGCTCCTATGCTCTCTGTCACCAGTCTCAACGCCACAATGCCCGATACGGACGTGTTGTGGCAAGCCAGATCCGCAAGCGAATGGTTGGGATCCTATGAACAGGTATATGGAACGTTTCAAGAGCAGCCGCTGTCTCTCCATGACCTGTTTAGACGCTTCATGGATGGCGAACTTGCGGACCACCACATTAAGCTTTCGCCCACCCAATTACGTCTTCTTCTCCATCCGTTGCAAGCCCTGGTTTGTCATCTTCGCCAATATCTCAGCTGCTTCTCTGATGGAGGCAGCCACTGCAAGGCATCCCGAGCAATTACCAAGTCTGCAACACGCGCCCGACTAGAAGAAGTTCGGTGCCTGCTGCAGCAATGGTACGCCTTCTTTGATCAGAGCACCCAAAACAGCACCAACTTGTGCTCCACAGCCAGTGCGAATCTGATCATCTACCACCTCATCAGCCTCAACACCATTACGTGCTTTCCTGAGATTGGGCGGATCGCGCGCCGCGAAGAGGTCCAAGGCCCTTTCCGGCAATCCTCTTGGCTACAGATGCGTCGCATCGAAGAAGTCGAGGAGATCTTCTTTCGCTGCGGCCAGATTCTCCGCCTGGTCCGTTCAATGCCTGAGCGTGTGAGGCCGCCTTGGTGGGCCGCGGCGGTGTATCGCGTAGCGTTGATGTCATGGGCGAACAGCATGGCAAACGCAGGGGCGCGGTTTCCTATGAGCGGTTCGAAAGAGAGGGGCATCGATGCCCCTTTTGCCATTGATGCCCTGGCTCCGGAGCATCCGTCGATAGTACGATATCTGAAGTATCGGGAGGGCTTGCCGATGGTCTCCAAGCCTGACGGCACAATGGTCTCGATGGAGCTACCAGGGCATGTTCTGACGCATTGTATAGAGGTTTTGGATGAGGACTCGACGATGCGACTCACAGCTGGGATCAAGAACAAGCTCGGAAGATTGGCGGAGCGGTGGAAGACTTGAAGACGGAGGAAAGATGCCGGCGGAAGAAGCAATGATACACCAGCTATGTGCCTGGTTCTTTCAGCTCAGAGCGGCGGCGTATTCCCTGAGTGCCATCAGTGACAACCCTGGAAAATCCTGGCTGCGCAGAGACTCTGAGGGACCCGCCATAGACTGGTTGCGCATGCAAGAAAGTACTAAAGCGACTAATGGGAGGAGTGCGAAGCTGGGCCGAGAAGAGTGAAGAACCTACAAGCAACAAGGCTGAACAATGAGCCAGAAGAGCAGCATGATCCTTCCTGATTCCCAGAAGCTTACCGTCATGTGCAATAGATGGAGGAGCTCATGTGTTACGAATTAGCGATGCTTGCAAAGTCTTATTAATGAGACGTCTGAGACGATCAGGACATTACTTTTTGAGAAGTCCACGGCTTACATGGTCACAGACAGTAGCTTGGGAACAAAACAATCATAGAAGAACCATCACGCATGCTGAGTATGGTATACAACGTGGCCTGATACACAAGAGTGCTTGTACACGCTACATAGAGGGACCCGCAGCCTTGGTCTTCCATAGACTCCATGAACAGGAGCCACAGACAAATGCCGAAGCTCATCTATATCATAACCCCTTCTCTTTGACCTACATTATTCCTCTGGAAGCTATGTCTGCCGCATGCAGGCTTCCGCTTGAAGCTCTGACTCCGCTTTTGGTCCGAAGTACGAAGTAGAGTATGCATCCGTGTCAAATGGCAAACGTAGCCGATGATAGGGTAGACCTTCCTCAGCGCCACTTCTCTTCGGACCTCCGCAACGTCACTTCTCGCCCAAGGTCGACAATCCACGTACCTTTCCTGCCTGCGGACCTATCGCTCACACGCTGGAACCCTTCAATGACGATCTGCACGAGATCTATGGCGTTGTATACCTCCCGCTCTTTCCTCGTCGTGACTGATAGAATCTATGAAACCATGCAGTGATATCAACACCAACGTTAACTCCAGAGGCAGACTGTGACTGAAGGACTCAACCCATAAGGACTTCCGTAACTTCACGGTTCTATAACAGTCTCTTGCGGCTCCGGAGTTCCACCAAAGTGGACTTTCCTATATGTTCATATTCCGAAGCATACGGACTCTGCCAAGCGGACACCGGACTTCCTATGTTTCGTTCTGTCCCATACGGACAAGATCTCATCCTCGTCGCTGTTGACCGCTCCGTCCAAAAACCGCGTGCCCTTCACTGGAATCAAATCGGATATCCTGTTTTCTCATTGCTGTTTGCTTTATAACCTCAGAGCCGAGCAGGTTAAGAGCGTCAGCATCACATCTCTATTCGCTTTTGCCTCTCTGAAGCTTTTGTAGATTTCTTTTTTCTCCACTATTACGATCCCAATCCAGCCGACATAGACCCCTAGCTCACGCTCTACCACCGATTACCATGCAGCAATCCACTGCCCGCCTCGACGGAAAAGTCGCCCTGATAACTGGCTCCGGCCGCGGTCTTGGTGCAGGCATCGCCCTCGAGCTCGGAAAGCGCGGCGCCTCTGTCGTTGTCATCTACGCACACAGCGCTTCCGCAGCCGACAAAGTCGTGGCGGAGATAGAGTCCTTCGGCAGCAAAGCTGTCGCGATCCAAGCCGATGTCTCCAAGGTCCCCCAAGTCTCAAACCTCTTCTCGCAAGCGCTGTCCCACTTCGGCCGCCTCGACGTCGTCGTCTCCAACTCCGGGACGGAAATCTTCCGCGCGGAAGAAGACGTCACGGAAGAAGACTACAACCACATTTTCGGCCTTAACATGCAGGCGCAATTCTTCGTCGCCCAGCATGTCTACCGACACGTGGTAAGCAGCGGCCGCATCATACTCACATCCTCAGTTGCAGCCTTCATGTCCGATATCCTGAACCACGCCCTCTACGCCGGCTCCAAAGCCGCTGTTGAGGGCTTCGCCCGCAGCTTTGCCGCTGATTGCGGCCACAAGGGCATCACTGTCAATGCTATTGCTCCCGGGGGGATCAAGACTGACATGTTCGCTGAAAATGCGTGGCATTACGTCCCTGGTGCGCATCCATCTTGGCCTGCTGATGCCATTGAAAGGGGAGTGGCGAATCATGGCCCTTTGAAGAGGGTAGGGTTGCCCGTGGATGTTGCACGCGTGGTGGCCTTCTTGGCCGGTCCAGAAAGCGAATAGATTAATGGTGAGTTCGCGACTATCATCAAGTGCAAGGAGATTTCTTCCTGCTAATGCTCTCCGTGTAGGTTAGGTCCTGCTCCTCAGCGGTGGTGCCGTCGCCTAGACTCTCTCAGCGCCAGCGCCAGCGCCAGCGTTAGTTTGCATTGAGTGAAGGGGAGCCGGCCAGAGCGGAGCAAGCACCAGCATGGGAAGGCGTCCAACTTTCGTGGTTGGTCACCCTGCTTGGACAATTCCATCCTCAGGCACCGAGCTGCGCGTCAGAGTTCTGTAGCTTTTCAAATCCCGGCTCTTATATACAGATACCAAAGATCTTTCTCTTCACGCAATATCAAGAAACTCAGTCTCTGCCTGCTCTCACTTCCTCCCGCAAGCCAATCAACCTCTCCATCTGGGCCCTTTTTGGCAGAGAGCAAGACGTAGATAGCCCCAATCAAAATTCCGCACTAGTGTCAATATGCCCACGATCTTGCCTCCGTGCCCGCTCATTTGTCCCCAGGCTGGAGTCAATGCCCTACCCATCTCCATCCAGGTCCAGCCCGGGCTTCGCCCCAAAGCCCATCAAATGCACGCTGATATTCCACTCTGCTCAAAAAAGACCATCCTGGTTTTGGCAAAAGAAGTCCTTCATGTACGGTGACGAGACTCTATTTATTCAGGGCTGCGCTCTTGGGCCCTGGGACGGAGTTGACTGGATAAGTGTCTAGGGCACGAGTCAGATTTGATCTTGTGCAACCACGTCTCATTCTCCTTCTCTTCCTCCTCGTTCTCCTTCCTCACTCAGTGAGCGGTGATGGATCGCAAGCCCCCTTCAAAAACAAGGAGGAAGAGAGAGTATGGGAGACGCGGTTTCGCCGAGCTTTCCACATACCCACCTTAACCATCCATTCATCCCGACATGCACTCCTTTGCTACCAGAAACGAAAAGAACCGACTACAATCAGTCTCCGTCTCGAGCGCCATGACCTGGCCTGGTCTGGTCTGGCCACGGATGCCACGCCGCTCGACTCTCGCCTTGTGTGCTTGACATCGCCGACCAAGACGGGCCGCGGGCATATGGTCCACCGTGTTGAGTTTGCAATTGGTGTTTTGATAAGTAGCGTCTGTGCTGATTGCGCTCGGTGGGACGGGGATTTCGTGAAAGGTGACGGATTGGGGGGTGGGCTGCTTAGGTTGAGAGGGGTGAGGAGTCGAAGTTCGGTCGGCTGCTTGGGTTGTTGTCGATCTACGTTTGCGGCATTGCGTGTTCTGGACAGAGGCAGTGGCTCGTGATTGGTACATGTTAGGGACAGGATTAAGTAAAGGAGCTCGATTCCGCTGCCAGTTAGGGCTTGGACGGGTTGGTGGCGCGGTTCATGGAAGATGCTGAGCTGTGTGCTGATACCGTTTGGCTCGCAGGAGTGGCATACGGTGAGTGTGCTGTGGTGGTAAGTCAGGGCTAGCGTCACTATACTGGGCCGTGGTGAAGGTACGTACGTCTACCTCAGTAGGATTGGTAGGCTAGTCGCTATCGGGTTGCTGGTTATTCAAGGCGTGAATGTGGAGAAGGAGTGATCGTAATATCCCGAATTCTGCCAACGTAAGAGAAGAAAGAAAGAAGTAGTCTCTCCTGATCAGCTTCATTAGTCGAGTACAAGATTTGTCTGTGTCGATCAGCACTTCCTCCCCACCCTATTCTCCACCCTACCGACATATACGCCTTTCCTTGATCCTCAAATTGAGGTCCTGGCTTCAGTTGCATGTTCATTTCGTTGTTGATTATCTGAGCAGCGAGTAAGCCTCGAAAACGGGGGGTAATAGTGTCCAGAGGGTTCTCAATCAGGGCACCATTTCTTTTAGTGCTAAAGCGCAAGAAGCCTTTGACACGTCTGTGGAAAGTGTGATTTATGGTTCAAATAACCTTGGGAGCTGTGATGATGGATGGAATGGACGGTGAAAGCCTTGCTGTATCTGCGTAGGTCCCACTCAGTTCCGCAAGGGAACCTTTGCATAATATCTGCATTCAGACAGGATCTGGTGGCCGAATATCTTACATACTGTCATTGAATTCTCCGGGCCTCAAGAACTTCTTGGTGGACAGAGAAAGGAGCACGCGTTGAGAGAATAGATAAACCTATGAGCAGAATCGTTTTGTAATACAATGACCTCACAGATGCCATAAACAGCGTTTATCACGTTCAATATGGCTTGCTACCAGCTTCGGATGTATGCGTGTAAAGAAACCAGATGGACCGAGCCCCAAGACTAATCTCGCTCTTAGGCGTCCCTCAGTGGACTTCTAGCCACTAGTCAGCTGAGACAGGCTCCGACCTAAGCAGCCCAGAAACCAGGCAGCTGATGGCTCGAACACCAGCATCGGCGATCTGCTTCCCGCCTTCAAAGCCTGGATTGAACGAGGCAACGGTCAGCGCAACCGGGCTGAGCTTCGTAGAAATGACATTGAAGCATTTGAGCAAGTCAATCTCTTCAAGGCCTCCTGGTGCCGCGTACTCGTTCGCTCGGCCAACTGAGGTGTCCAAGCAGTCCAAGTCAAGGTGGACAATCGCGGAAGTGAAGTCTGCGTCATCCAGTGCTTCATTCAATTGGCTTGCGAAGTCAGGTTTCTTCTGCAGGTCGCCATAAACGACACGGGCCGATGATCGTTCAAGCTTCCCGCGTTGAGGTTCTGAGAGGTCTCGTACTCCACAGTAGATGAAATGGTGAAGCGACAATGGCCGGTAGCCAGGAATTGTCTGCATCAACGCTTGCCAACTTTGGCCCGCAAGCATTGAAACCCCCATACCATCGAAGTATCCGCTAACAGCCTCATCAGGCGTGTCCAGGTCCGCATGTGCATCGAACCACACGAAACCAAGGTCTTCGACCTCGAGACCTGCAACAACACCAACACTAGCGTTGCAGTTGCCAGCCAGGACAATTGGAAAGAATCCACCGGCGGACGCAGCAGCGACAGCTTTAGCGATCCTTCGAATGACTTCAAAGCTGCGACCAATCTCGCCCTCGTAGTCGTCGACGGGCAGTATCATGTTGGACGTGACTTTCACGCCGAGATGCTCCAGTCTCGCAACCAAGCCATGGGCTAGCAAGGCCCGTGGTCCTGCACCGACGCGGTGCTCCGGAATTCCGACGTGATATGGCGCGACGATCACATGTACTGACTTGATATTCATTTTCCGTGCTGTCATCTAAGTACCAGCATATCGGAGACTCAACGGAGGGAGACTCAATGGTCCTGATGCCTTCCTCAAGTATCTTTCCAAAAGACCTCAGTGCTTGCAATGGCTAACACGACGTCAAGATCCATGAACAAGAGATAATGGCTTACTGCTCAAATCAAATACTTAGAAGAAATGTCGGTTGTCCATTCAGACCTGGTAGACATGCAAATGTTATTATATAGATTTGATAGGCGAGGTGACATACGAAGTAGCATAGAGCCCTGAAGTTGGCACACTACGGAGGACTATATCGAGCTTACCACATTTATCATTTTCCTTTCGTGAAATATCTGGTCAACATTAGAAATCACATACAGTACAGTAGAATACAGTGATTCAAGGTCACATAGCTAGCCGTCAAATTGAGTCCTCCCTACACGTCAAATTGAGTCATACATAGCTGTCTAGCTAGCTGTCGCATTGAGTCCTTTCTAGCTGTCTAGCTAGCCGTTGCATTGAGTCCTTTCTAGCTGTCTAGCTAGCTGTCACAACGAGTCCTTCCTAGCTGTCTAGCTAGCCGTCGCATTGAGTTCTCCATAGCTGTCTAGCTAGCTGTCACAATGAGTCCTTCCTAGCTGTCGCAATGAGTCCTTCCTAGCTGTCGCAATGAGTCCTTCCTAGCTGTCACAATGAGTCCTACCTAGCTGTCTAGCTAGCTGTCACAACGAGTCCTTCCTAGCTGTCTAGCTAGCTGTTGCAACGAGTCCTTTCTAGCTGTCTAGCTAGCTGTCGCAACCAGTCCTTCCTAGCTGTTGCAACGAGTCCTTCCTAGCTGTCGCAATGAGTCCTTCCTAGCTGTCTAGCTAGCTGTTACAATGAGTCATTTCTAGCTGTCTAGCTAGCTGTCACAACAAGTTCTTTCTAGCTGTTGCATTGGGTCCTTTCTAGCTGTCTAGCTAGCTGTCAAATTGAGTCCTTCCTACACGTCAAATTGAGTCCTCCATAGCTAGCTAGCTAACTGTCACATTGAGTCCTTCATAGCTAGCTAGCTAGCCATCGAATTGAGTCCTTTCTACAAGTCAAAATGAGTCCTCCATAGCTAGCTAGCTAGCTGTCAAATTGAGTCCTCCATACACGGCAAATCAAGTCCTACATAGCTAGCTAGCTAGCTGTTGAATTGAGTCCTCCATACACATCAAATTGAGTCCTACATAGCTAGCTAGCTAGCTGTCACAATGAGTCCTTTCTAGCTGTCTAGCTAGCTGTCACAATGAGTTCTGTCTAGCTAGCTGTCACATTGAGTCCTTCATAACTAGCTAGCTAGCTGTCAAATCAAGTTCTTCATAGCTGTTAAATTAAGCCCTCATGATCAGACTTTTTAATGATATTTTTAACAATCTTCTGAATCAGATTAGTGTTCTGTCTTAAGTAGCTAGACTGGGTTTTTTCAGAAAATCCACTCAACTCTGTGAGAATCAAATCAGATCAAAAATTAATTGTATATCAGATCTGATCTGACCTGATGACATGTCTATATTTAACAACTAGAATAACAATCACATGTTTAACTATTTACACTTTATCTTTTAATAGATAATTGTCAAATTTTCTATGTTAAAGTCACACATGACTCACTAGTAGTCATCAATCTCTGACAATAATTATGTTATATATATAGATAGCTAGCTAAGAAGAACTCAATGTGACAGTTAACTAAACAGCTACATCAGCAAGTTGGGAAAGCAGCTCAGAGCTAGCTCAGAGTGACAAAATCCAGCTCAGAGCGCTCAGATG
>JAABUP010004854.1_pt1 | contig 21465 bp, 31 predicted proteins | sample 5559201 | NCBI WGS metagenome assembly JAABUP01 (sample SAMN10711887, study PRJNA513373) | rock metagenome | isolation source: Antarctica rocks | place: Antarctica | reverse complement strand
TGGCGCATGAGAGGGAGGTGCAACAGAAGCTGGCAGAGTGCTTGCAGAGATGGCGCCTCAAGGACTTGACCATTGCCTTTGATGCATTTCGAGCCAATGCCACCAAGCAACACAAGGCCAAGGCGGTGAGCTTATGCTTTTACACATCTGTAGCTGGGCATTCTGAGTTGTTTCATGGATCCAAGGACAATCTGCTAATGAGTTTGTTTTTTGCCAATGCCACCAAGTTGCACTAGGTTTAGGCAGTAAGCTTGTCCATTGCATGGGGAGCACAACAAAGCAGTCCCATCAAGAGCTTGCTTTGTCTGCTGTGCCAACACTACCAAAGCATTGCAAGCCTTGCGGTTATTGATCAGGCAGACTGTGTTAGAGCATGCCTCGGTGTCATTGGGTCAGGAGCCGCTGTGTGCAGAACATGCTGCCGTTCATCCTCACCATCACTTTGTTCTGAAAATATATTGGGGGTGTGCTGGCCGTTTGCACCTGATTACATCAGGAGGAGTAACAACTGTTACCTGCCATCACCACTGGCAGTGGCAGCTGCCCTCAACACTGCTGCTGGGCTGCTGCAGGCTATGCAGCATCTGATGCAGCGAAGCTTGTCAGCTGCATTCAACAGCTGGAGGCTCGTTGCTCAAGAAATGCGTCAGCATGGCCACAACTTGGTGCTGGCTGTGACGCGCTGGCAGCACTCCTACATGTCTTCTGCCTTCTACACCTGGCTGGACTGGATTCAGGAACGCCATTCCAGGTACGCTTGCCTGTCAATATCAGTTTCAAGCGCTGCTTTTGATGTGTTGTATAACGGCCATTTGCTTGCAGCTCATCTTGCTGCTGTGCTGGACAGCATATTGTGCTATCAACCATGCTGTAGACACTCAATGGTTGAAGCAGTCTAATCTCACCGTCCAAAACAATACACAAGATCCTGTATGCATCTCTCACCTCAGACCCTTTGTCCTTAGCAGCCCCACACTCAGCAGATTGCGCAGAGTGTGCTTTCCAGTATTGTTCTAGGGCAGCAGATTGCGCAGAGTGTGCTTTCCAGTATTGTTCTAGGGATGATTGCAAGGCTGACCAATTGCATTGTTTGCAGGACTGAGCAGCTGCGTACAGCCATGGCTCAGTGGCAGAACAAAGCCATCTTGGCTGCATTCAACTGCTGGAGGGACCATGTGGTGACTAAGACCTCTCACTCTGCCAAGGTTTGCTGGCCCAGCTTGTCTGCACCATCATTTGCATGTGGCCCCTTGTGTCATTCAGAAGCAGTCAAAAACAGGTTAACGCATCATGCAACATGTATTATACCAGCTATTACAGAAACTTGCTGCAAAGCACATGATGCATCAAACAACCTAGGATTTGTCTGTGCATGTGAATATCTGAACTACAGCCTATCGCAGTGTCACAGCAGCAAGCAGTTTGACAAAACATGCAGATCAGCATTCGCTGAGGTCAGCAGCACCAAAGGAAATGCAGTGTTGCTGTATGTACCCCGCTGCTGTGACACCACATTGCTCTCCAGGTGGAGAGCTGTCTGCTCAAGCTGATGAATCGGCAACTGTCAAGTGCATTCAATGCAATGAGAGATGCGGCTCAGAAGTCAATGCAGAAACGGCGCGCACTCCAATTCTGGACTCACAGAAGTTTGATTGCAGCATTCAATGCACTCAGGTGAGCCATTTGGTTGAGGGTTTGGTGCAATCTTCTTGCAATTCCACAGATTTGTGCTTGGACTAGCTTTAGCATTGTGATGACCCCCTGCTTGGACAATTGCAACAAAAGCAGACAGAACTTTGCTTTACAATGTTTGCAGGGAGAATGCTGGGAATCGGGCATGCAAGCAGAGAGCCCTGACTTTCTGGACGCAGCAGTGCTTGGTCGCAGCATTCAACGCCTTCAGGTCAGAATTGTCCTTTGACTCATGATTGTACATGCTTCAAGTGACAATTGGTGCCTAGCACAGCATGACAAGAGCACCCCAGCTCTTGCACATACCTTGCAGGGGAGCTGTACAATGCAGCTTTAAGTCAGAGGTCGCCAGTCAAAGCTTAGCTCTACTAACTTATGGGGACACCGCCCTGCTTTGTTATGTTTGGTATGATCAGCGTTTGCTCATCTGCTCCAGGGACAATGCCGCCAACCAGGTGCGCAAGCACCATGCTCTTGCCTTTTGGGGAGGCAGGACCCTGGCACAAGCTTTCCAAGCCTGGGTGGACTTCACTTCCCACAAGGCCTTAGCAGCTGATAAGGCCACCAAGGCACTGGGCTTCTGGAGCAACAGGGCAGTTGCAGAAGCCTTTGCTGCTTGGAAGATATTTGTGGTAGAGAAGCAGCAGCTGAAGGAGAAGCTGCAGCATGCAGCAGGGTTCTGGATGCACTGCAGCATGCGGTCTGCTTTCTGTGGGTGGTTGGATGGGGCAGCGCATGCACAGGAGAGGAAGCTGGCGGTGCGCAAGGCAGCAGGGTTCTTGATGAGCAGGTCTGCCTCTTACAGCTGAGGCTGCCATGACAACGGTTTGCCCTGCAGTTGTTGATGATCATGTCGTGAGTTCTACATGACAGAGAGATGCCAGGTTGGCATTAGATGCAGAAGTTGCTGATTCAGCAGTAGACAGGAATGGTGCTGGTTTGGTGTCAGGGCATGCTGCCTGAACGTGCAATTGCCTACCAATGTCTACATATACTGCACAGAACCTGTCCTGATTTTCACAACTGCAATCACATTGTCATGCTGCTGCAGGAGTTTGCGCCTGGCCTTCTCAGCTTGGCAAGAAGCAGCTGACCATCAGCAGCAGAAACAGCTGAAGCTGGCAAAGGCAGCAGCTTTCTTCCAGCATGCTTTCTTGGCGTCAGCATGGAATGCCTGGCAGCAGACCATGGCAGAGAAGCACCTTCTGCAGGACAAGCTGGCCAAAGCAGTAGGCTATTTCCAGCATGCTACTATGGCTGCTGCCTGGCAAGCATGGTTGGATGGGCTTGCTGCAAAGAGACAGCGCCAGGATAGGATAGCTCAGGCTGTTGCTTACTTCCAGCAAGGCACGTTGGCGGCGGCATGGAATGCATGGCGAGAGGTGGCTTCTGACAAACGGGAGCAGACAGACAGGCTGATCAGGGCTGTCAGCCACTTCCAGAACATGACTGCTGCAGCCGCCTTCAACGCCTGGCGAGACGGCGCAGCAGAGCAGCAGGACCGCCGACAAAAGCTGCTGAAGGCACTCGTCTTTTTCCAGCAAGGCGCAGTATCGTCAGCATGGAATGCCTGGCGACAGTTCGTCACGCGCTCACAGGAGAACAGGGAGAAGGTGCTGCACAGCCTGCAGGGCATCATGCACAGGGAGCTGGCTGGCGGCTGGCAGACATGGCTCAAATTTGTAACATGGCAGCAGATGAAACAACAGGTGGGCAGCCACCCCTGCCCATGTTGCACAGATTCTTTGTCCCTATGACTTGGTTCAAGCAGTCACTGTGCAAATTCTGCAATCAGCGATACAAGCACTATAGCACAGCTCTGTGTTTGTGTCATGCCATGACTGTTGCTGTACACTGAAGAAAGCACCCATTCAAGACGGTGATATTTGCATACGCTGTGAGGCCTTGACTGCTGAGTGAGGTGCAACAGTCTGCCCTGGTATGATAAAAGGAAAACTGATAGGCATGACCAGGTGACATGCAACTGTGATGCAGGCTGCAGAGCACTGGCGCATGTCAGCATTGCAAAAGGGCTTTTCAGCTCTGCAGCACGCAGCACATCTCACGCGCACAGGGCAGCAGATTCTGGTCAACTTCATGAGCCGCCGTGTGAGGGCTGCATGGAATGCATGGACCGACATGGTACAGGTGAGCCTTCAATCATACTGCCATGCAATTGTCACAGACGGCTGATGAGTACAGAACTCTTAGGCAGCATGTCACCAAGACCAGCTTACCATATGCATGCACAGGAACTGACATCGTTTCTTATGTTAGCTGTGACCCCGTATGCTGCTGTAAAGGACCCAATGCAAGCAGAGATGTGGGGCTCAGCCTTGCATTGCTGCCCCAATCGCGGCTACACAGAGAGTCATCACCACATCCCACGTCGATATGCTGCAGGCGCGTCAAGTGCAAGCAAGCGCAGCAGGTAGCATCCAGCTGCGCATTCTGGCCAACCAAGGCCTCCAAGAAGGACAGCAGGCCAACATGCCTGGATGGGTTATGGGAGATATTGCAGCATGCTGAAGAGTTGCTGCAAAGTCAGCCTGATGTCATGGCACACACCTTGCGCCTGCTGGCTGTCATGTGGCAGGTGTAGTTCCCACCGCCACCTCGTCGGCCCAGCATGTTTGTGACAGAGTCATCAGCATCAACTGCACCACTCGTGTGCAAGACTCATTAGATCTGTCTCAAGCTTCAGCATCTGCAGCCTTCCACAAAACATGCGTGTTGACATACCACCTGATGCTGCCTGCAAGGTGGAATCTCGTGGCATGTTCTTTGTCGCACTGCTTCACCTGAATGCTTGCATGGTTTGCAGTCGGGGGAGGTTGCAGCCTTGCCCACAGCATTGCTGCGCAGCCAGCCAGAATTCCTTAAGCTTGTGGCTGCCTGCATCCAGCCATCTGGACCCAAAGGGCCTGATGTCACATCTGACACTACTAAATCTGATGGAGAACGGGTGAATGATTTGGTGGATGTATGGCAGCAGAATGTGCCTATGGCTTGGTGTCTGGTTGCTGAGTCTCATGCCCTGACAATACTGGCAGTTGAGGCCTTTGCACAGCCAAGACAGCAAGGTGCGTCAGTGCTGTTACTGCCTGCAGTGCCTGACATGCTCAAACATGACATTCAGGTAGTCATTGTCCTCACACAAAGGTGTGCCTGACAGTGCCGACAGGTAGTTGTGGAGAAGAAGCATTCTTTCACATGGGCTTTTTGCAGCATTTGCACAGCCTCACTGCCTCAGAAGAGCGTTGTATGCAGCAGGTGCAGCCTCACAGGCAGATGTGTGGGCACTATTGGACAAGTGGGGTAGCAACAAGGATGCCAAGGGAGTGCTGGGCGCCAGCTTGGAGCGGTATACTGCGCCCCTGTGGGGCCCTGTGGCAAGCCAGGCCTCGGGGCTGTCTCAAGCAAGCATCCTGACCCAGGAGCTGTACCTGGAGGCAGAGACCAAGCTAGTCTTCATGTTCGCATTCATGGCTTACTGTAAGAAGATAGACAGACTTCATGCCTGCTCTACTGGTCATGAGGCCCTGACCATGCAAACAGCTCTGGTTGCTATTGCCACACCTTGTACCCGCCCCTAGGCTAGGCATACATGCTTGTGCATCAGCAGCTTGCAAACAGCTTCTAAACATCACTGTCTTGCTGCTGCATAGCATACCATGCTGTTGCCCCCCATCAGCTGGGTGCACATCAAGGTTCTGGTGATGCAGTTGAGGCGGACGATCTGGCCAAGCATACCTCAGGTCACACCTTGCTGGCAGCCCTGTGGCAGAAGGTGTCACCCCTGCTGGTGGCGCACTGCCGCAACCGGGGCCTGGACCCTGCAGTCAGCATGCAGGTTGTCTTGGAAGACTTGGGGCAGGCTCTGGTCAAAAGGGAGCCCAGCAGCGCTGACTGGAAAGAGCTGGAAGCCTCAGCATGCCAATATCGGGATCTTGTCTCTTTAGGAGAAGACGCACAGCTGAGCTTTCATGGAGATGCACAAATGGTGACAGTGCTATCAATCTCATCTCTCTGTTTTGCAGCTGCACACTGCACCCACGGACCAAGCAACCACTGGTGATGCTTCATTGTTAAGCGCTTTGTGTCCCTACAAAATTTGACCCTGTCTCTGGTTGTCATGAATGCTTGTTTTTCATGTGCAACACGCCTCATGTGTTTTCATCATCATGGCATTGCAAATATGCAGGTCTTGCTGCTGCATGACATCCGCCAGCTGCACCTCACAGACGCTCTTCTTCAAGCAGGAACTGCACATCATTGCTCCACCCTGTCAAGGTCCGTGGGCGAAGCCTTCATAGCTGTGCTTGAAAACAGACCCACCTTGGGGGCAGCCATGTGATGTGTCCTGATTTTTGCTGTTGTTGCTGCTGCTGCTGCCGCTGCTGAGTGTTTTGGCGTCTCTTTTTACCACACTTATAGCTGTAGTATGTGTAGTATAGTATAGCTGTATTATGTTGAACAGGGTTGTGTCAAAAAAGGAGTGCTTGTCTGCATATCCACTTGTCATTATTGCAACTGTGGTGCCTGAGCTATAGCAATCACGTGATCTTGTTTTGGCTGCCTCTGACAGCTCTGCCCTTGCAGGGTGTATGGAGACAACTACTTGTACGATGAGGTACAGTTTGAAGAGCTGGTGGGGGAGCTCATGGTGCAGAGGACAAACACAGGCACACTCCAAGACATGCTCAGGTGCTGCCCACATACAAGTGCATGTCTGTGCACCCAGGGATGGTGAATTTGGACATACGCTCATTGAAGTCAGATTCGGCAGGTTTTATTTAACCTGCCTGTATTGTTAGTATGCTGTCACACTGGCTTGCCAACAAGCAGGTTGTGCGTGACTGGCAAGTTGTGAAGCAGAAGCACATGTGTACAATACATGCGAGTTGCTTGAGACCTGACGTGGTTTGCAAGGCAGCTTGCATATGGCTTGCAGATGGCAGCGCTGGCCATGTTGTTCATGGTGCCTGGCAACTGCAGCCTCAACTTCACAGTCACAACATGTCATGGCTACAAAACCTGTCATTGTAACATGGTACTGCTGCAGGGCTTGCAGCGTGATGGCCTCTGTGCAAGATGCCCAGGTGCATACAATGCAAGCCTTGAGCACGCTTTCAACTATCATGGCCAGATCAAGCCCTGCCGTGCACCCCCCAGCACTACCCACCTCCAATGCCTCTCACACCTTGACCTGCCTGGAGACAGCTCTAAGTCCTCTGTTGGTTGCTGCCACCGGAATGGACAATGAGCCAACACTCTGGGCTGCTCCAGGCCTAGACACAAGGGCTGCTCACTATGCCGTTGCCCAGTCAACAGCTCAGGTGCTTCTTGCTGTGTGTACATTCTGATGCATGTGAATAGCTGTTGTAGGGCAAATCCCACATTGCGCTTTAGATGCCCCATAACTCATTGCTACAATAGCTTCCAAATGGCCACTGGCATGAATCTTGCTGGACATACCTATGGTGCAGGCAAAAAGCTTAACTGCACATCCAGGCATCATTGTCTTGCTGACATGCTGCATGATCATTTTTGCGTCATAGTTGCACAAATGCCTACGTAAGCAATACCACGTTTACCACAAAGTTGAGGTACACACCATGCAGATCATGCACAGCCAGTTGCGGCACTGGAAGCCCAAGCAGGCACCCTCTCAGCCACCACTGCCAGCCTCAGCTGTCACTCCTGACAAGCAACACAGGCCTCCCAAACCAAAGTCTACGCCTTCACGTCTGGCACAAGTGAGCCTTCTCATGCCTGACCAGTCATCATCACATAAGCACTTCTACATGACACATGCATGACTCGACTCTGACTTCAGCAAGTGATCTGTCTACCTGCACCTGTAAAGCAGTTGTACACTTGACAACCTGTGCTGCCTGCAGATGTCTAGTGGCTCTTGTTGTGATAGCCACGAAGATGGCGGATGGCCAGCTCAGTTGGCAGTGGCAGAGCAGCTGCTGAGCATTGCAAGGTGGTCACAGCCTGACTAAGGACCCTGCATGCTGCCAGCACTTTATGCTGCATGCTGTTTCACTACATTGTGATGCACAAAGATGAGCTGTGTTCGGACTTCCAGCTTTTGGTTGCTCTGTCTGCAGTGCACTTGTCATATGCATCTTCAAATCTTTGCACTGATCAAGGCAATCAGCCCTGCGAGCAGTGTTGTTTGCTTGCATCCGCTTGCTGCGTGCCATTCCATGCAATACTGCCTTCAGCCTAGGCAAGACTCCACTGGCCTTTATTTTGCTTCTGCAGGTCTTGGCTGGTGTATCAGCGCACTTTAGCTCCAGTGACCTTGGGCACCACGTCTAGTGAGCCCATCACCCAGAGCTTGCTGTCCAGCCTGCTTCTAGTGCTGCAGCGCATTGGGCGGACCAGCCCAGCCTCCCCTCCTGCACATGCCCATCACCAGTCACAGCAGGCTCTATATGCAGCAGCACGCAACCTGTTGGCTGCTTCTCTGGGCTGCCACGCCGGCCTGGCAGCATCACTGATCCCTGTGATGATGAGATCATGCCACCTGTCACCTTCAGGCTCCATACCAGTTATCTCCAAGCATCTGCACCTGGTGCAAGCCATGTATCATGCATTTCATGTCAGGTCTGTGGCTCTCAGACAACATCTCAGCCAAGCACAGCAGGCACAAGGCGCCTCTGAAGCCACACCAGGTGCAATGGCTGAGAACTTTGAGTCTGCCAATGCTGACCTGGAGGGCACTTTGGAGGGCTCTTTGCTGGCAATGGCCCTCCATCTGGCTCAAGATGCTCCTGGAGCTCAGATGCTGCTAGATCAGGGGGTGGCAGACTTCCTCCCTGCTCTTGCCAAATGGCTGCTCAGCCCAGATAGCGCTGGTCAGTCTTTCCCCTCTGTCTGCACGTTGAGGCTCTGGGTCTGCATGTTGGGGCTCATGCCTGCTGTCTTTGCCATGGCGCTGACTGACAGTCTGACAATGCAACAAAGGTGTCAGTTACAGCACAGATTATGTGGTGGACAACCACGATGTACTTGTTGGCTGCCAGATGTAATTGCCATGCCATAAATGCCAACCACAAATGTTTCACCAGGCATCCTGACACCGATACAGCAGCTCTCCACACACAGGGAATGACCCTCAAAGCACACAGTTTGCTGTGACAAGCAGTGAGTGCATTGATGACAAATTTGTGACCCGGTTGCAGATTTGCTGGCAGCTGCTGTAATCGTAGAACAGGGTACAGCACAAGAGTCTGGCGCAGTTAGTGGCAGGTGTGGAGGTGCAGAGCTGGCAGGCATGTACAACAGACATGGCCACCGCTCACCTGCGCATCAGCAATGGTGTGCTCTGCTCAGCCTCTCAGGTGAGCGTGTTGTTTTTGTCGCAGCTTGCAAAATTGCTTAGCAGCTTGTTACCATAAACCAGTCAGCAAGGCAGATTTGGTCCAATGGACAATATTTGCTGTGCCATAATCATAGACAGTTCAGAACTTGCATGTGGGCACCGGATGCAATTGTGCATTTTTGGCCCAAACTGCTTTGTATGCTGACTTGGATGCTTATGGCTAGAAGACAAGGGAAAATAGCATGTTGCGCTGTGCAGGAGCATTAGTCAGAAGCATTGAGAGGGATGACAGACTAGACAAAGGCATTGTCACTCTGTTGGTTGTTGCGCAAGAGCGCATGTTGGCTGTCCTGACTCCCCCAGACTCTGCTGCTCAGCAGCCCCTCACCCTAGCCTTGCTCCAGGTCGGCTCACTGCTGCACTCCTGTCAAATCATATATGGAAAAAAGACACTCTGCAACAAATTGCTGCTCCTTTCTATAGATGTGCCATGATCAACATATTGCCTGGCGCTGGTGCTCAGCCTTGCAGCTGACTCTCAGCAGAGTCAGAGTTGTGCAGCTCCCAGATGCACAGTCAGCATGAAGGAATGTGCACTGTTAGTGCAGGAGGTGGAGAAGGTGCTGTTCCTTGCCAGCTCTGTGCCTCATTTGAAAGGGCAGTGGCAGATGGCTACTCAAGGGCCCTCACAGGGGCCTGGTCCGGGGAGCATGGGGGGTCCCCTGGCCATGCGTCAGGCCAGCTGTGTGTTCCTTGAGTTTGCTGCTTTGGCTGTGAATCATCACCACCAGCCTCCTTGCTGCCCCCCCATCTCGCCATATGAAAAGGTGGGTCATCATATGTGCCATATAAACAATGGTGCGCCTTACTTGCCTACATCACTGTGACAGTCTTGACACATGAGTGTCAAATAGCTTGTTGGTGATCCTGAGCAAGTCTGTGGTGGATATTATGCAGACTCAGGTCAAACGTTTGCTAAGTTTGGGTTTGCTGCCTATTATATGCAGAGCTTGGCCAGCACCAGTCCTCAGCTGCCAATAGCAGAGGCCTGGTTCAAGGCCACTGCTGTGGGCAGTGCCCCTCAAGAGCAGCTGCTGCAGTGGCAGGACCCGCAGGGCAGCATGGACCAGGCACCTGTCTCGGCCACTGGGTACTCATGCCAGGTATGCACTCACCTTTACGCATCCAAGCCACATGCCCGCAGGGCAGCATGGACCAGGCACCTGTCTCGGCCACTGGGTACTCATGCCAGGTATGCACTCACCTTTACGCATCCAAGCCACATGTCATTTACATTTTTAGCAACATTTCCCTTTGGACTGTGTTGTTGGCAATGCAAAGAGACGATGAGATCAACAGCTGTGTTGGACTTGCAGGTGGCTGAGATGATGTACAGCTGTGTCATGCTGGCACTGAAGCTGCTGAAGGCATTCTGCCCAGAGGCAGGCCCCCATCAGTTCAGCCAGATAGGGCTTGGCTGGCCCAGCCCTGCTGTGCTGAAGGCTCTGCAGGTCAGTTTCATCTTCTGCACCCAAACTTGCAGTTTCTATGCAGACCCGCTGGTTCAGCTAGTTGTGCTAGCCTTCATATGGCTGTCGTAGACCATATGGCTAGCCTGTGCAATTTGAATTGTTGACTGTTTCATTTCCGCTCTGTACAGAAGGTCGATACACCATGGCTTTTTAAAGAGACTACTGGCTGACGGATTTCACGGCTGCAAGGGGACTGTTTGTTATTGACTGATTTTACTATGTTTAACAACTAATGCAGGAGGCAGCGACAATCTTGATCTATCTGCTGCAGAAACAATGCCATGCCATGGCACACAGTCATATTCCAGAGGGCTCAAGAAGAGCCGTCAGCTTGGTCCACAGCATTCAGGGTTCTCTTAAGTTGTCATGGCTTCTTCTGATAATGTTGCCGGCTCAAATTGAAGACAATGAGCAGAAAGACTACAGTGTGACGTCTCATAAACTCCAGTCTATGTTGGACAAGCAGTGACAGAACCTTACAAGTGCAGATTGGCTGAGTGGGAGGAGCACTATGACAGCTCTCAGATCTGCTACACACGAAGCAGCTAATTGAGATACAAGCATAATATATTATACGCTATCGCACATCCAGAGCTTTGTGCCACATTCCCAAACACAGAGCTGTGTCCCATAGCTATTGAGAGCAACCAGCTTGGTAGCTGCACTTGGATCATTGCATCAAATCTTGAATGCCTTGTCACTTTCTTCCAAACGGCAACAAGCCAAAGATAACAATGGTGACTGTAAACTCATTTTGAACATGGTACCCAAGCTTGACCAACAAATATCCTACTTCATACTTGACCAGCATTGAGCAAGCATGCAAGTCTGTCAGGAAAACTCTGCTGGGTATTCCATGCAAGCTCTCGAACCCATGTCACACTGCACTCTAGCTGAAGATGGTGCCTCAAACAACGGTACGCTATGAGGATGACATGGTAAACCCCTGAGGCGTCCGCAAGACTGTTGGTTGTTGCCATTGCGCATGCATTAGCTGCACAGCAATCTTGCATGGTTGCTCTGCAATGTCCAAGTCAGGCCAGACTCATCTGTGAAGTGTGCTCGGATCACTATGAGCTAGGCTGCTGAACTTCCAGAGACTTTTTCAGCTTCTCTGCCTGAATATACGCTGTGCCAACAGGCAGGAATTCACTGCTATGTTTGTCTGTAGTCTTGAAGACAGCAGAGGCAACGCCAGCAATCTCAGCTTTCTGCACATCACATCATGGCATTGAGTGCGCCTGAGTGCTACATGTTACATAACTGCTTGCAAGCTGCATCAGTACATTGATGGCACCAAGATGTGAAAGCACTGCAAATGACAAACACACAACACTGAATGCATACGTAGGACAGTCTGCAAAGTGTCGTGATATTCTAGAGGCATTAGGCGCAAGTGATTAAACACCATGCAAAATACACAGCTTGAGCAACTCAGGACTTTGATGTGCTGCAGTGTGTGCACACTGAGCAAAGCCAGCAATCTTCATGACAGCTGCAAAGAGTATGCCTGCAGTATCTGCATGCAGCACAGACTCACATCGCAAAGTGACATTCAGCAGTGTAACAGCTTCTGAAGCACTGCACTCACCTCATCCTTTGTCAGGTTCCTGACAAATTTGGCAGGATTGCCAGCCCACAGCTGACCTGAAGGGACCAGGCGACCAGGAGGCAGCACAGTGCCCGGAGCTAGGATACAATGGTTCTCTACAAGGGATCCCTCCATGAGCACACATTTCTCCCCTATCAGCACCTCATCCTCTACAGTTGCGCTTCTTAACACACAACTCTGTCCAATTGTGACATAGCGTCCAATGGTCGTGGCCGCTGACAGACCAGTTGGAGATGTCCTGCAGGCAAGCAATGTGCATGAGCAGCAAACAAAGCCATTAAGCACTTGATCAAGCATGTGCTGCTCAGCTCACTCACTTGTTGCTACCAAGGTAGGCACAACTCTCAGAACAGCTTTGGCTTGGTGTCTAATGCACAGTGTAAGCTTGTGATGATCAACATTGCCTGTCACATGCACCAACAGCCCTCCAGAACAGCTGTCATTGGCAAGTGCATCTTCACACAATGGATAAATTCATCACTCAGTTTGGGCTCAGCAACTCAAGGGATGTCTGCCTGTGATACAACTGCTTTGCCACAGGTGCATACCGGAGCAGTACCTTGCTGCATGCATAACAGTTTTGTCTTGAACATTACTGAAAGCGCCGATGCGGATGGAATTTAGATCTCCTCTCAAGACACAGCCATACCAAATCGATGTCTGCATATCATTGCTTGCAACACTTGAAACAGCAAGCGACAAGATCAGCTAAAGCAAGAAAAGCTTACTTTGTCAAACAGGTCAACGTCCCCTACGACTACAGCATTGGGGGCAATCCAGGTGTCTGGCGCAACGACAGGAACCTGAAAGAACATCATTTCTGTGACATCAACAATGCAAACGGACATCTCCACTGGCATCGCAGTCTCACTGACCCGGTTGCCCAAAGTAATCAGTTGCCGTTGCCGACAGTACGGCTCGTCCTCGATGTGAACTGGGGAGTATGCAACTTGTGAACCAGAACTGATCAGTCGCAAGCCATCAGGCGTCAAAAACCGCTGAGTCTTGGCTGAAGACTGTGGAACACAGGTTGCAAGTGCTTTTAGGGGTATAGATGCTTGCGACTGGCGGGCTGCTCGCAGCAGTGACGGAAGACTCAACATATCTCTAAAAGTGTAGTGAAGGCAGGAGCAGACCCTCAGGTCCTACGTCCAAGCCTGCAGCATGCTACCGTACTCCGGGCAGTATTCAATCAATCGACTCGATCAATGACGTGTATGTGCGTGTGTGCGTTCCCTCAACACCTGCAAGCTCGCAATGATGCCAGGAGGTATATCCGGCCTTGTCACACCTCTGAAGGCAGAGGCGGCAGGCTCTTGGGCCATGGTACAGCAAAGGCATTTTCCATTGCAACGTGACAACGCAGTCAACCTCAAAGTCTTCTTACTGCCAAGCATCCTTGCATCCTCTCTGCGTTACGGCTGTAAATAGTGGGGCATGCATAACCCCCGTGGCAAGGTACAGAAAGCACAGGTTGCTTTACAGTCCGTCTATGACAGATACCTTAGGCACATCTGTGGGGTCAAGTATGCTATGCCTAGTGCTATGTTGCTTGAGGAGTTAGGGTTGTCACCACTGCAGGTTTTTTGGTGGCGACGAACACTTGACTTTTGGAACAAGATAGCTGCTAGTCCTGTTCGGTCGCTTTTCCACACAATCTTGCTTGAAAATCTTGATGATGCTTTTTCTGTGCTAAGAATTTTTCTGGCTGCATAGCTACTTGTTTGCAATCTGTTGGGCAGCCCATGCCTCTTGCCAGGGGCGCTGTCCCTGTCCTGGAAGTTGTTGCAATTTTTGAAGCCCTGCGTCAGCATTTGGGCGGCACCCATGACTGTCCCCTGCATTGTCCCCTTGCAATAGACCAGAGGGCTTGACAGGCGAAAATTTGCTGCATTGACAGCCGACGCAAGTGCGTATGTAACCATTGATGGCCGAAAAGACACCTTGCCACCAAAATGATCCCTGCATATTAGGCAGTGTTTTGTTGACGCCAAGACGGCCAGCATAAGGGCTGTCTGTTAGTCCCACAGCAGTGCTGTGCGCACATGGTTGACATTGGGAATCACAAGGCAACCTTTCCACCATAAACCATCCAGTAATTTCAAGTCTTGCAGGTTATTGCTGTTAGCAAACCATGCGTCAGACTGATAACCTTGCTTTAGCTCTGCATAGAGGTCAAGCACAGGCTGCTCAGCCACTTCCATGACCATGTCTTCAGGACTGACAGTGTCAGCTGCAAGGTCAGAAGGGTTGATGGGGGTTACAGGAGGGGTTACACAGGGTACAAGTGGTGAGGTGAAAGAGGTTACAGGAGGCAAAGAATTTTCCCAGGGTTCATCTTGGATCTGCGGTGCAGGCTGAGGTGGGGTCACCGGTGTAGCAGCAGGCATAGGTGCAGTCTTTGGCCATATTGTTACACACCATTGAGCACGCAATGCATGAGCTACAAGTGAAGTAGCAGGGCGGTATGAAGGTTTACGGCTCAAAGGGTCAGCTACATTGGTCCTGCCTGGTCTGTATTCCCATGTGAAGTTGAACCGCCGTAGGTATTCACTCCAGCGAGGTCGGCGCCTGGACAATGTAAATTGAGTGTCAAGGAATATGTTAGGTTTACGATCAGTGATCAGGTCAAAGCGTATGCCATCAACATAGCACCGGAAGGCTTTCAGTGCTTCAATGACAGCAAGCAGCTCTTGCTCAGTGATGTGATAATTTTGCTCAGCAAGCACCATTTTCCTAGACCAGCAAGCAATAGGCCTACCTTGTTGGATGAGCACAGCACAAAGACCAAACCCAGAAATATCACACACCAGGTCAAAGATGAGGCTGCCTTCTGATGTGTCCGGCAGAGCCAAACATGGAGCTGAGGTAAGGGCTGTCTTCAATCCTGCAAAGGCATTTTCACAAGCAGTGTCCCAGTCAAAAGGAGTGTTTTTCATCAGCAACACAGTCAATGGCATTGTCAAGTTGGTGTAGCCCTGTATGTACTTTGCGAAAGAAGTTGGTGAGGCCAAGAAATTGTTGTATCTCATTGCGATTGGGTTGTCTTTTATAAATTGTGGTATCTTGTCAGCCATGGCCTTAGGGTCATGATCATAATCACAGCACTTGAACAAAGCTACACTGTGGTCCATTGCCTTGCTCAGCTTCTGCAGCCTCCAAGACGAGTCCAGGCCTTTCTCGAGGGCAACTCTGATCAGCTCGACCTCAGCAGATCCAAGACCTTCTGTCTCGAACAGAAGACGGATAGATCCTTCATCTGAGTCCTTGTGGGAAAGTTTGGCCCATGCAGCCTTGGTCTCCTTGTTTGATTTGCTGATGGCCTCTTCGGCTTTGCTGATGGCAGCGTCGCTGACAAGACCTGATCTTGCCCTGAGCGTGTCCTGAAACCCGAGCACAACAGGGTTACCGACGACTACCAAAACGGCTTTATAAATAGTCTGGCTCATGATGTGGCGATGTAGAACGAAAAGTCGGTGCGTGCGGAACGGCCTGCATGTCAATTTTCATCACATGAGCACAGCATCCCTCACTAGTCAGACTTCGTCGGTTGCGTTCCTGCCGAGCCTTTTCGCAACGCAATGCTCTTACGGCAGTCGACTTCCTTTGTTCGACTGTTGCCAACGGTGCTTTTGCTGCCGACGAAGGCTTCTCCCTCCTTGCTAACCTTGCCTGGACGAGATCTTGTCTGACAGGTTGAGGTCTGCGTTGACTTCCAAGTTCCTGAAGTCCACCTTCCGCTCAACCACGAATGAAGTGAGCCTTGCGCAAGTTTTGAACCAGCGGTTCTTGGGTTTGCACGTCCATCCGTGCCGTCAATGCTTCATCTTTGCTGCCTTCTCCCACCCAGAGATCCGTTAGGTCAAGCCGGTTTGAGATATGGCAACTTTCACGAGCTTGTCGTTGACCTGTAGTTTTTCCCTGACCAGGGCGGAAGCTCAGGCAGGTCATACCCACGTACAGGCTTTCATTGCCACCTGAGAGAACAGAGATGTCTGTCCTGGTCACTGGTGAGTTTGCAGGTCAAACCTTAAGGTGTACTTTCAACGATCTATCCTGACTGCGAGCTCACTTCTTGCAGACTTGTTCGCCAGAAACGCTTTCCCTGATTCCATTGCTTCTCAGATAAGCACTTCTCATTGCAAGGTAAGTTTGGGGCCAATGAAACCACCGTTGACACTTGTTTTACCTGGCTAGAAACGGACTGTTACTTTGCACTTGCAGGATGGAACCGTATTCTGCTAACTTGCAAAGGACGCACCCAATTATCTGTGTCAACTCATTAAAATATAGACCCTGCTGAAAGCATGCACAGGGTAGCATCTCTTCACCAAGACGTACAGGTCACTGGAGGACCACAGCAGACAGCATGCTATTGGCACACAGACCTTCTCTGTCTTCAGCTATGAGACTAAGGACTTTGTCACGCTGCCCACAGATGTGGAATAGTATGAGTCAGGACCTTTATCCATTGACATCAAGCTTGTCTTCCTGCGCACCAAGCTGCAGCCCCTCGTTCACTTTCTGTTTGAGCTTACTAGCATCAAGCAGGGGTGGTTGTGGTCAAGGAGACTGACAGCCGCTGGGAGGCTGATAAGTGCGCCGTCCACTGCCACTTCCCTGCCTTCAAGATCCCGGTCAAGCACGTCAGGTGGCTCCACCATGCAGCAAGCCTGGACAAAAGCATGAACAGATCCATATTCCTGCTCTCATCAGGTGAGTTGTATTGTAGTGTAAGGTGGTTGAAAGTCATTGCACTTGCAGAAGCCCAAGCATACCTGACAGCATCAATAGTCCTACAGATAGTTCAGCATGATTTTGAGTACTACCAGGAATGTGTGGTTTCCAACAATGCACCTCTTGCTTTGCAGCCCTTGATTGCACTTGTGCTGACCGCTGTTCTAAATGCTAAGGTGGCTAAATGCTAAGGTGGCTGCAAGGTCTGATGCATTGTGGGTGCAGGCAAGCTCAACGCACTAGGGGCCTGCATCATGCCTGTGCAGATTGAGCATGCTCGCAAGTTCTGCCTCCACCAGGATATCATGACAGCCCTGGAAGGTGATGAGTATCACCACTCAGCTAACTTTCTCAGAGCCCCAGTAGTGGACACAGATGCTCCTGACACTGCCATTTTCACCGTAGCCAACAAGCGCAAGGCGCCCAGCATGCTAGCTAATGACAGCTAGCGACGCCTGCAGACCAGACTTGAGCCATTCAGCGGCAGCCAGCTTTGCATCAAGGCAGCTGCAGCCCTTGAGCGCCTCAAGGTGACAGATGGCTATATCTGGGCAATCTGCAGGGCTGCGACATGCATGCTGAGACCCTGCCAGGTGGCAGGAAATGCACCAACAACATGCACAATAACAGCAACATGTCCTTTGTCAGATTCCTGCAGGCCTTGTTGTGAGGAGGCAGCACTGGAGACTGAGGAGTGGGTCATAAGCCTTGCAGAGCTGCTCAGTTCCACAATCTGGTCAGAAAGCACAGTGGTCAACAAGGCGCTGCTCAGACGCCTGCAAAACCTTGTTGAGCAGATTGGTGAAGGCAAGTCAGGCGCAGCATGTCATGAGTTGTTCAGACTCAACAGCCCACAGCGGCGACGCCTTGAGCTTATGCTCACCGAGTACCTCAACAGGTTCATAGTCCGTATCAGGGACAAAGAGCTGTATGTGGTCAAGCAGCTGCAGCATGGCAACACAGTGCTGGATGACTTCGCAGTTTACTCATCCAACAAATTCAAGGCAGCATTCCAGGCCAACGCATGGACCATCACAGGCGAAGTGGCAAACCATGCGGGTTCCGTTTGTTTTGGATCCAACGACACTCCCAAACTTGCGTCTAAAGAATGCCTGAATCATGCACACTGTCACATAAGAATCAAGGCAAAGGTAAACGCAATGACTGTTGGGCGATGATGCAGTGCCATGCGCGTAGGAGGATCATTTTACAAGGGTTGGCTGTTGGCTGAATGTTGTAGCTGTAGTGAAGACCTCCAACGCTGGTCCAGTCAAGATTATCAGGATCTGTCTGAGTAGAACGCTGCCGGCCACGAGCTCAAGCACAAAGCATCTATGTCCGAAGCAGGAGGCGTGGAGAGGTTATACCTATATCAGCAAAACCCTGCGGGTTCACCACCCGCAAAAGCAGGCAGGGAAGTGGTGGTATGTTGGCCCCTACATGGGGTCTGGTTGGGGTCTATTGGGGTGTTTTTCAGAGATTAGTCACCATTAGTCATATCTGATGACCCAAAGAACCAGATTTTGGCCAAACTCTTACTTGGTGCTACAGATGTATTGTCCATAAATCCTATGCATATGGTTCCTTGGTGCATTGGTTCATTTGATCTCTATATACCTTCATTTTTCTAGAGAATATAGGGGAATAAAGAACTAGGGAACCAAAGAACCAAGGAACCAGCATACCTTATTTGCCAGCTATAGGCATTAAAAAGAGTTAGTCAGTCTTTGGTTCATTGGTTCATTGGACACACACACGAACAGACAGACAATGACTCAACCACCCAACCCCACCCTGCATTGGGCAGGGTGCTGCAGCACAAGTGCCTGAGAAGTCAATGGTGGTGGGAGAATGTGCGAGGGAAGGTGTCTAGTCAGCATAAGGAGCATCTGCCTGCACAACCTCATGGTCTGTCATGTAGCCTGCCTTCTTGATCAACCACCTGAGACTCTGCACTGTAGGCAGCTGCACGGTGCTCTTCACCTTGACACATGCCACAAGCCCAGGGACCCCAACCACCAGCCCCAACTGTTTAAGGTCACGCTTGAAGGCCTGCTCATTGACTGTGGTGAAGCGCTGGCCTTGGATGCTGCGTGCAATGCAGCCGAACAGGTGTCCTGTGGGCACCCTGATGTAGCTGGGAGACCAAGCTGCCGTGCCGTTGCGCCTTGCATGGTTGATTGCAAGGTCATGCTTGAGGAGAGCATCCTCCAGCTCTGAGCCCAGCAGGTTGACCATGCTGGCTGGGGTGTGACCGCTGCGCTCCTTCAGGACAAGGCATTCTGGGTGACTGGAGACAGCTGATGGAAGAGCGTTGCTGCTGTTGCCATACAGGCCCTGACCATCTCTTGGCTGCAGGTCGTCTGGAGCTGCCAAGCCGAGGTGCTTGAGGTAGCCAATCGCCTCTGGAGCTGACTGAGCGACTGCAGTGGCCATGAAATCATTCTCTGGAGCTGTGCCTGGCTTAACGTGGCTGACATCCCTGTTGCGCACATACAACCAGAACAGCTCTCTGATGCTGTCGTCTGACACCTGTGCATGCAGCTGACCCCACTTTTCTGTGCTGTACGGGAACATCTTGGTCCTGAAGAAGATGTAACGGCGCATCTTGGCATTCAGCTTCATGATCTGCTCTGGAGCGTAGTTGCTGCTGCCTATGAAGTTGTGAAAGCTGTTGCTGAAATGAGCATCCCTGCACTTGGTCTCAAACCTGGCTGTGCTCTCTGTGATCAGAGTCTGCAGTCATGACTAAGCATTAGTAAACCAGCAACGACAGATACTAAACAAACGTTGCTCTCGCTGCATGCACAAAAAGCAGCAACGCTGAACAGTTGACATTGCTAACACAACACACACAGATGCCTGACGGGTATGCAAAGTCTGAGCTGCTGCTGGAGGCACTGCAATCAGCACTTGAATACACAAGGCTGCTTGAGGCAGGCTGCTACATTGCAGAGACAATGCAAGGCAAGATCACTATCAACTTGTGCACAGAGATTGCCAACCACATCATGCTGCCAGGAGAACAGGCATACGACCCAATCAGTGACTGAGGTGACTCACCTTCATGCGCTTCTGGTCAGGCCTTTTCGCAGGGTGCATGCCTGCACGCACACTCAGACAAATCAGTCATGCTGCAGAGTGCCATGTTGTATGTCCACAGAGTTCACAACCAAGGTGGCATCTTTAATATCATGCTAGACACACCACTGGATATAGCAGACTGCAGATCCATCAGACTGATGTACAACAACCACAACTATGTGTCAATTAAGCTACACATGGACAACAAAGAATATCTTCTGCATAGACTGATCGTGAGCAATGTTCCAGATGGTTATCAGGTTGATCACATAGACAACAACCCACTGAACAACGCAAGAGCAAATTTGAGAATTGTCACAAGTCAGCAGAATTCGCTAAATAGGCGCATGCCAAATAGTACAGGGCTTGCTGGGGTTGAACAGGTTGGTAAGAGATTCCGTGCAAGAGTCTTAGCTGGTGGCAAGGTGTGTTGTATAGGTAGATTTGACAATGCAAGAGAAGCAGCAATGATGCGTGATGAAGTGATGCAAGTTGTAGGCCAAGGTTACAGCAAATTCAACTTTGAGAAACACGAGCGCTGCTTGTCTGAAAGCCATACGCGCCAAGTGGCTGCCTTTTTGAACAAGCATCACTTCAAATTGTAAAAAATCTCACCTTCATCCACAAAGACCAAAGTTGTAAATATCATGGCGGCGTCGAACTTGCAGGTGACGCTGTCAAAGTTGGTGCCTGCAAGCAGAATGGAAGTCAGCTGTTTGCAAAGCATTGTGTGGTGTTTGCAAAGCATTGTCTGCAGCAGCAAGTCACAGTCACTCACAGTGTAGCCCACAGTTGCCAAACAATGGCAGCAGCAGCTTGGTGATGATGACTCCTTTGCCGGTGCCCTCGCCTCCAACAAAGAAAGGCATGTAGGCGATCTTGCGGTCTGGGTTCTGTGCCACATAGGCACACCAGTCCATGAAGATGTCGTAGTCACGCTGATTGCCTGAGACAAGGCTGTTGAGAACGTGGTCCAGGATATCCTTTAGTGCCAGCTTCTCTGCGTCTGTCAGCTCTCTGTCTGGCTGATCAAGCAGAGGCATGGCACCTGCTAGCAGTTTGAACTCTCTAGAGGCGACCCTCTCTCTGTAAGGGTTGCCTGCAAGGCGCTGCTTGACTGACTTGGCTGTGCTGTGCTGCCAGACTGTGATGGTCCATGCGTTGGCCTGGAATGCTGCCTTGAATTTGTTGGATGAGTAAACTGCGAAGTCATCCAGCACTGTGTTGCCATGCTGCAGCTGCTTGACCACATACAGCTCGTTGTCCCTGATACGGACTATGAACCTGTTGAGGTACTCGGTGAGCATGAGCTCAAGGCGTCGCCGCTGTGGGCTGTTGAGTCTGAACAACTCATGACGTGCTGCGCCTGACTTGCCTTCACCAATCTGCTCAACAAGGTTTTGCAGGCGTCTGAGCAGCGCCTTGTTGACCACTGTGCTTTCTGACCAGATTGTGGAACTGAGCAGCTC
>JAABUP010004853.1_pt1 | contig 21467 bp, 32 predicted proteins | sample 5559201 | NCBI WGS metagenome assembly JAABUP01 (sample SAMN10711887, study PRJNA513373) | rock metagenome | isolation source: Antarctica rocks | place: Antarctica | reverse complement strand
GCAAAACTTTTGTCTGAATTGTCATCTTCCCCTTCACCAACTGCTTTGGTGTTATAAAGTTTGCACACACAGTGTGGTATAAACGGCAGTAGGAGGCCGCCTGACCCCCCCCCCCGCTTTACCCCCTTCCGATAGAAGGGGGGGGGGGTTAGTCAAAGCGAATAAGCGACCTCTGCAAGTCAACCGCAGGCCTGCAGCTGAGCTGCGGGCAAGCATAGCTTACGCGGAATATCCTGAAAAACTTGAAGACTGTATCTTCTGGAAACCAAACGATGTCTACTCCTGTTGGCCACGCGCACCAGTTTTTGAAACTGACACAGGCGCCTGATCATAATTGTGTCGAGCTGATTCGCAAGCGCGGAATTGACGTACTCAATGACTCTGCACTGAATAAGGTACACCGATCGCGCTGCGTGTTTCGAGCTGCCACGAGTCGCAAACGAGGTCGGAGGCTTTCTCTGCAGGGCACCGGATTCAGCTTGGCAGAACGAGAGCGTCTTGGACTTCGTGGTCTTCTGCCTCCCAGGGTAATGAGCGCCGACAGTCAGGTAACATGTGCGCATAAGCTTCGCTGCGGACAAATGATGCGCATATGTTGCAAAACGCTTTGCATCTGTCACAGATTGCTCGAGAGCTGGAGGACTACAACACCGGCAAGGACTTTCTGAACCCAAAAGGGGGTAGCGAGGTAACGCACGACATGACAAGGAAATGGAAAGTCATGCAGGGCCTGCAGGTAATCTTCCTGACGTGCTGCATAGATCTGCAGTGCTTGATAACTCTGTGCAAACATATACAGCTGAGTATACCTGTGTTGAGGCATCTTTTACGAAGCAAATTTCCCTGGTTGCTTGCATGGAGCTTACGTGATGATGTTGCCTTCATGTCATGGAGTGATGCAGGATCGTAATGAGAGCCTTTTTTACCGCATCCTGCTCGAGAACTTTGCAGAAATGGCCTCAATTGTCTACGATCCAACAGTGGGTTGGGCTTGCCTGAACTTCCATAAGCTGTACAGGAGCCCGCGGGGCATGTACTTTAGTTCAGAGGATGCTGGACAAATGGTGGGCACACCTCTGCCAGAAAACTGATGGTATCATTTTTGCATACATGGGCTTATATGATGTATATACATCAGTCAGGCAACTCATTGGCCTCACTGAAGTATGGTGCAACCAAGAAGGCTGTGCATGCAGCTCTTCACCATATGCAGAGTTTTGCTGCTTTGCTGCTCAAAGCCTGCTTGGCAGTAGTATTAGGAAGCTACCAGCAGCTTGCCTGTGCTTTGTTGACACAGTTGCTTGCTGCTGTCCATACTGCATCGAGGCCATACAGCACACTTGTGTTGGAAATAGAGCTGCCGATATGCTCCAAATTTGTTTTTGATGCCACAACTGTAGCACCTACTGTACACCACTTCTTTGCAGGCAAGCATGGTGTACAACTGGCCAGCTGAGGTGGTTACTGCCATTGTGGTCACGGATGGTAGCAGAATCTTAGGTCTAGGAGACCTTGGCATCAATGGTCTTGGCATCTCCATAGGTCAGCTGCTTCACCTTTGTACTGTATCAGCATACAACGGCAACATCACAAACCACTTGCTGCAGTCATGCATAATTGAGTGACCTCTACTTGTGCTGTGCATGCAGTCTGTATCTATGTGCGGGGATAACACCCGTCGATCAATGCAATCTCCGATCACAAGCGATTACAAACAGCGCTTTGCCCTCTCTTTGCCTTCAGGCAAGCTAGATCTGTATGTCGCCGCTGCGGGCTTTCAAGCCAGTCAGACGCTGCCCTGTGTGCTGGATATGGGCACCAACAACATGGACCTCAGGAAAGACCCGACTTACATGGGCCTTGATCAAGACAGGTTGGATGGTGACAAGTTCTATGAGGTGCAGCCCAGCACACACACACTCACTCACTGCAGTCTGCCTGCTGTACGTAATGCCGTATGTAAATTTAATGCATCCTTTGGGCTACGGCCTGTGGTCATAGCTCCGGGCTGCCGCCTTAGGAGGCTCCCGTTATGATCGCTGACAAGCATAAACTTTTCTTTTCTTTTTAATCTAAATGCAGCTTACGCACAGCATTATGGACGATTGTCCACACCAGATGCAGTGACCCAGTGAGCAGATTGCAGAGTGGCATGCTATGTAGCTATATAGTCTATAGACTGCATACACTCTGCGTTCAGTCTGTCCATACCTCTATTGTCTATCTCTAGCCATCATGCCCATGTGGGTCATACAACAATGGTATGAAATCTGACTGTTGTCTCAGGCCTGTACAACACCCTGCGCTTAATTCTTTCATAGAAGTGAATATGAAACTGCTTCACACAAGTGTCAGTGTCATGCTGTTTGACTTCAATGCTGGACGTGCATGTGCAGCATGGCATACATGTATGCATTCTGGTGGCTGCAGTTGGTGGATGAGTTTGTGGCAGCCATGCTGCGGCGGTGGCCCAAGGCAGTGCTGCAGTTTGAGGACTTCAACCAGCAGCACGCCCGGCCCCTCCTGGAGAGGTACCGTGACAACTATCTTGTCTTCAACGACGACATCCAGGTCAATTTCTGCCTCGATTTGGTCTGAAGCATGCCAGTGATCACAGACAGTCATGGTCAAGGGCATGCAACACTCCTCCTGTGCATGTTGTGTGACATGCGCCTTTTCTCAACGTCAGCATCATGGTGATGGGACAGTTGCCTTGTCTCTAGATTGGCATTGTCCTGCACGTACCCAGCTCATCATGAGCTGGAAAGCGTTTTAATTATTGTTATTATTAGATTGGCATCCTGGTGCCTGTTGAGCAGCTTGGTGTGGCTCTCAAGACAGTGTCCAGCGGTGTGATCAGTCCTGTGTCTTCAGCAAACAAAAGGCCCAACTTGACCCTGACAGAAGCTGCTCTTGTATTTGCACCTTCAAACCCGGCAACAAAAAAACTGCTAGCAGGGGACAGCAACCGTGACCCTGGCTGGAGTGTATGGAGCTATGGCAGTGCAAGGCAAAGAGTGGAAGGAGATCACCCAGCAGAAGGTGTTGATGGTGGGAGCAGGCAGTGCAGGCACTGGCATTGCTGCCATGCTCGTTGAAGCCATGCAGAAGCACGTAAGCTCTTTGAGATATGCACTGCAGTGCTGATATCTCTACTCTGCCACATGCAACAAATGAGCCAGCTGTTTGCAAAATGTGCATGACAACTGTCCCTGATCAATGTCAGTTGACAGCTTTTGCAACAATGACATTGAGTGTAGCTACTGCATCATAAGAGCCACAGCCGCAAAACAGCCCAAAGCGGTATTGCGCAATTGAACTGGTATACTGACGAGACGCAGAGGGCAAGCTTTGTAGGCTGAATGGTTGTATGGCATCAATAGCGAGGCATGGACACTGATTGAAAGGCAATTGTGTCTATTGAAGTCAGCTCAAATTTGCTAGTGTTGTTCGGTTGGCTTAGCTCACAGCCTTCCCTGAGCTGCTCAGTCTGTTGCCAACTCCCAGACTGCTGCTGACTCCAGCAAACACATCAGTCGAGCATGGTAATTTCAGCCATATCATTATCACATTGTGTACATGATACGCTGACATAGTTCAGGTGTGACCAACAAGCAAACACTGCCAGATCAACAGCATGCGGTGTATGTTCGCCATTGGAGGTGTGCAGGGGTTGAGCAAGGAGGAGGCGGTGAGCAAGGTGTGGCTGACTGACCAATATGGGTTGGTCACCAGCAAGCGCAAGGGCATGGCAGAGGTGGTCAAGGGCTTTGCCAGGCAGGGCGGGGATGACCCTGAGGGAGAGAAGCTTCCAGAATCTGTCAAGAGGGTGAGCTTAGCACAGATGGGCGATCATCATGTGTTCTGCAGCAAATGCTAACTGTTCAGCGCCTTGGCCATTTCTCCTTTTCCGTTCTGTGTACACCATGCTCTGGGCTTTGATTGCTGGCTGATACTGGGCTTGCTGCAGCACGACCGGCACCTGTAGCTGCAGTTGATATGCGTAGGGTGCTCGTAAATGAACAGTCCATTTGGTTGTTGATTGATTTGGTTGTGAGTTATGACTTACCTTTTCTCAGCAGACAGACGCAGGGTTTGAGTGTGGCGTATGTGACCTTGATGATGATCTTTCCCTGCTGTGGCAACTGACTGTTGCACCCTGTCAGCAAGACCGCAGTCACTGTTTACTTTGCCTGCAGCATGATGTGCATGAATCATCAACATTTCTGATGAAATGTCAACATTTCTTGACCTGAAACATCTCCCCAATGTAGAGACGCGTTTTATTACCGTCCTCAGGCGTTTCTGGGTTTAGATTTCCACTGTAGGATGGACATGTCTGCAGAAATATAGACGTTTTGGGATTGAGAAGAGCTTGGACCTCTCCATTACGCTCAAACTGCAAGACTGCCGAAGCAGAGAGATCAGCAAAAGGGATTCTGTTGTTCCTGCTGCAGGTCAAGCCTACAGTGATTGTGGGTGTTGCGGCAGCAGGTCCTCTGTTCACTGAGGAGATTCTGAAAGCGATGGGGGAGCAGTGTGACAGGCCAATCATCTTTGCGCTGTCAAATCCAGATGAAAAGATGGAATGCACTGCAGAAGATGCACAGAAGCATACGGGTCTGTCAGCTTCCCTTGCTTCCTACTCAAAGCATGTGGCTCTCGATGTTTGCTATCTGTTTGGCTGCACTACCTCCGACAGTATAAGTTGTATCTGTAGCAATCACAACAGGCAGTGTGGCCAAAAGCGCTCTGCAGCAGGACACATTTGCAGTGTGTGTGTGGTCTGCAGATGGCAAAGCAATCTTTGCTAGTGGAGTTGGGCAGCCGGATGTGAAGCATGGCAGTAGTACCATTGCATCAAGACAAGCCAACAACATGCTCATCTACCCAGGTATGCCACCATGCAAGCTTCCAGTGCGCATGAACAACAGGCTTGCACTGCTGTTGTCAGCGCACAAAACACATTATGCTGTGCAGCAAGGCAATGTGGTTACTGAGGGTGTCAATCAAGATCTGGTTGTTCACAGGCATCTTACATGCATGCTAGAGAATGCCATTAGTCACTCAAAAGACATATTCTGAACAAGCGTCTTCTCTGAAAAGAGCTGTTCCATGTTGGCCTTGGGCATGGAGACATCCCCCAAGGCAGTCCACATAAAGCGTGTTGCACACATCTTGACCAGGCCAAGGCAGATTGGCTTTGCTCAGATGAAGCTTGCTCAGACGAAGCTTGCTCAAATGAAGCTTGCATGACTGAGACAGTGCTTCTGGGTGTCCTGCTGCTTGACACAGCAGCCAACATCGGTCTGATTGCTTGCACCTTGTAGCTCCCCACAAAGCCTGCAGGCCAAACCAGGTAGCAAAAGCCTCTGGCCCTTCATTCCCTTGAGACTCATCAGTCTCTGACATGTGTTCAAGGGCATGCTTAGTACTGCAGCTGCAATCTCTGTTGACTTGCATACCTCAGCAACTTATGTAGGCTTGGCATATGGATGCATCCTTAGCAATCCCAAGTGAACTGCATCGAACCGACAGCAGCTTGTGTAAGTGCAGTATAAGATCTCTGACCTTGCTCAGCAACCTTTTGTTTCAGATACCAACTGCCGCCAAAGACAGGAGCTTTGCAGAGGCTCATTGAACCGCCCTCTGACCTTGCTCTGTGACCTTTGCTTTGCCACTAAAGACAGGGGCTTCTATGAATTTTGCAGAGGCTCTTTGACCTTGCTCAGCAGCGACTGATCCAACAAGGATTGATGCAGGTTTGGCACTAGGCGCACACCTAGGGCATACTGGAGTGGTGAGTGACCGCATGCTGGTGGCAGCAGCTGAGGCCCTGCCCCCCCTGGTCCAGAAGGAGGACCTGCAGAGGGGTGCTGTCTACCCCACTCTGGACAACATCAGGTGAGGAGCTGCTGCACCTACACCCTCTGCAGGCAGTTCATGCGCTCAGTTGAGCTGGCGTGTCACTGAATGTGCAAGGCAAGAGAAATGAGGCAATGGTCAAAAGCACAGTGTAAGGGGCAATCCCTCATTTTCATTCTCACACTCATCTCATTCAATTTGTTGTGGGAGATGACAGGCCTGGGCCATTGCCATGATGCCATATGCCAAGCATGGCAGATGCATGCACAATGTTATGTCATGCCAACAGACACTTGAGGGCACCTGCTTGCATGCGCTTGTCTTGCAGCGTGAGACACCCCAATCCCGACTTACTTAGAAAATGTGGAAACGATTAATCTGATTTTAGCTCAACTGGTATAGAATGCTAAGACACAGGGGTCATGTTTGCAGGGGTGTCAGCAAAGCTGTGGCTAAAGCTGTCATGCTGTGCGCAAAGCAGGACGGTCACATGCACAATGACTCAGTACAGAAAGCAGTCAGCAAAGGGGACACAGTGTTTGATGCCTGGGTGGATGTGCAGATGAGCAAGCCTGGCTACACCACCGCAACCTACGCACCATAGACTGGCACCATGCCTGCGTGGCACACTTATTCCTAAATTGGCCACCATGATCACAGTGTACTATAGACCAGCGTAATACTTGGGCATAACACCCAGTCCCAAAAGCTGATTCATCACACCATGATGTGCACCATGAGTCGTACAGTAAGCTACCCCTTAAAGTCTCGCAGTGAGCCGCAGGGCAAGAGAAAGCTGTCAGCCACATGTCCAGTGGGAGGAAGTCAAACCTTGACAGGGGGCGTTACCAGTCAACAAAGCTGACTCAGCTAAACTGTCTGATTGTTCAGATGCTTGAAGATCAAGCTAGTTGAGGTGTTTTAGATCTGACGCACACACTGCCATTGTACCATACATACCTGATGTGCACAAGTTTCACACAAGTTTAGCTTATACATGCACAGCGCACATGCCCATACAACAAAATCCCAACCACGCTATTTCAGTAGTAGTGGCAAGCACTGCAGTAGGTTGCTAGCAGTCAATTTGCTGTTATGAAATCGGTATTGTGAACTTCCATGTTTGTAGTGCTTGAATGCATGCTCACTGTTCTATGCAGTCATGTTGAGACGCAGTGTGCAGTCAGCAGGCCTGCATAACAGGTCTGTGTGTTACATGGTGTATGTGTTGTGTAGCTACTAGTGACAGCTCTCCAAAGCATAAATGCTGTCTGGAAGACACATATGTATAAAGTAACAGGCTGCTAGACAACAATGCTGCCTATGCAGGCCTTGCTGACCAGCTAGGTAGCAAGGCCTGCATAGGCAGCATTGTTGTCTATTTGTTCATGAAGGGTGTGACTGGACATTGCTAAGTGCTCACGCTTTCAAGAAGTCAGCCAGCTGTTTGTAGACAGAACTGTGATCTGAATACGCAGTGCAAGCCTTTGTGCTCTGACAAACATCATGTCAAGTCAGGTTGTAATATAGGGTTGTTAATATACGTATATTTACCTACAACCATGAGGTCGCCTACAACCTAGCCTCATCATGCATGAGTTGTACAAGCAAATTCACAGCAAACTTGCTGCTGCAGCTGCCTGCAGGTGCTGTCAATGCGATGATGCCCTGCCAGAACTGCATCATTTATATAGTTGCAGCATGAAATTCTGTAGTACCAACATGTTTGACAAACAACTTACTGCCTGCCAATATAGCCTTTGCCCCTTCCTCAGGATCATTCTAAGACCGTCCACAGCAAGCCTGAGTTACAGCACACCCTGCAGAAGACATCAGTGCCTGCTGCTGTTCAGAAGTGCGGCTATGTGCCTCTCCAAGTGCCGTGCAAGCTGCAGACCAGTGCAGGGGTGCAAAGCATGGTCATAGACTTACCACGGTCATAGACTTACCATGGCAGGCTGCTAATTGTGCCCCCTGCTTTGAGCCCAAACATCCACGCCTCCTAATAATCCTGGATCTCCCCAAGCATTCTGCTGCTTGACATCCTAGGCAAAGCAAGTGGGGGCCTGAGCAGGGATCTGATATCACACAGAGGGGCTGGCAGAGGGGCACGCCTGGGGTCACCCGGGAGCAACTGAGCCCAAGCCACAGGTAGATGCAGCAGATTCTCTTGCAGGCCGTTTTGGCTGATGTGTAGAGTGCAGTTGCATGCCAATCCAGGCAAAGGGGTGATGATCGGTCATATGGCTGACTGGTGAACACACCCCAGGCACGCCAGAAGCAGCTGTTGCTGCTGAGCTGTGGCGATGCATGCTCAGCTGCTGCAGAAGGCATGCTGCTCCTCTGCAGGCCGTTGGGAGATGAAGGGGTCAGTCAAGGGGGTCCCCGCTGGTGGGGTGTGGAGGGGTCGAGACTTGAATGGTGAAGGGCAGGTGTTGTGGTGTCAGCTTGACAAGGAAAGTCGATTCTTGCCGTCAGTGTGTGTAAGGTTTCACAGATGACATTGAAGGCTCGGGCAAGGCAGTCAAGCTGTACTGGTGGAAGGTTGGTGGCTTGGTTGTGGTACACAGCTGCAAGTGCAAGAAAAAGACGCAGCTCTGCTGCATGGTATTGTGAGCTTCTGCCATCTGCTGCAGCAAACAGCAGGGTCAGAGTCATTTTCAGTGTAAGTATAAGGCAAGCTGATGCTAGGTGTGAGTGTTATGAAAGTGCTGGCATGCACTTACTTATGTGCCACGTCGGAACAGAGATTCACTCTTGTTGACACATCGTACTGCAGAGCATCAGTCAGCTGCTGTTCTAAGATCCTTACTGCAGCAACGATGTAATGGCTACAATAATTATAAAGCACATGTGTAATCGCAGGCATATCAGTCACGAAGATACACATCTGGCATGCCTTAGACAAATATGCGGCATGAGGCATGTACAATTTCCTTTGGTGTAATACAATGCGATAATTTGTTCATTGTATTTTGCTAGGCACCGTGCCTAGCTCTGTGCGCCATAGTATAGCTGCTTCTGTTTATTGTCACTGCAGGTGTCAATGAGGCATCTACATAATCAGTAAGGACAGCGTACACAGCTTGACACGCTTTTTCTCCAAAGCAAGGTGCCTTGCAACCCTCAGCAGCATCATTGGGCGCAGACAGTCGTTTGCTACAGGGCAGGCAGGCCTTCAAGGACAAAGGAAGAACAGATCTCATATGGATAATCAGCCCGTCTTTAGTCAGCCCAGCTAGTGATGCCACAACGCTATCTAGCTTGGGCATGCAAGAACCCACTGGCATATGTCAGAATTGGAGTTTGGAAAACATCGATTTGCAAGGTCGAAAGGTCAGTAGGCTGCAAGGCAAGGTTCTGATAGATTGCATCAAAGCACAGCAGGAGCTTGGGCTGAAGAAGACCAAGGTGTCTCTGTGTTTGCCTTACCCTGATGAGGCTACCAGCTTTTAATGTTATGCATCAGATTGTTTTTTGCATGAGCCAAAGATCATACAGGTTTTCCCTGAATTTGGAGGTGTTGTCGCCCCGAAGCCTAAGGTCGTAGGCAGGTCAAAAATTCTTCATTTGTATCGACTGCAGCTTGAGGGTTCTGCAACAGATGGGTATGCAAATTATTGTTGGGAATGTAGGCATACCTGTGGATGTTGATATGGGTTTGCTGAACGACGCAGATCACAGCAATTCATCGTGTGCTGGCGCCTTGCTACATATAGACCAAATGAACTTGCACTAATGGATTGACTGGCTTTGCAAGATAGAAAGTACCTGTGGTAATTGAATACTTCCAACTGATAGATGATGTCGCCACTGTGTGTGGCTATATTATATTGATGCCGTCTGACAATAACCAGGGAAGCCCTCTCCCTTTTTGTGGGCTGAGGCATTCTTGATTCCTGGGGCCATTGACTGCGATTTGCATGACATCATCGATGCTACTTCTGCTGTAGGTTATCAGCAGGCTTACTGTACATTTACGCTGGTACGTAATGGAGCTGACTGTGATCCACGTGGTTTTGTCAAGATGTGATGCAGCCCTACACACACGCCCTGCAGCAATGCGAGCTGGCTGCTACCCAGTGCTGCACCAAGGCTGCCAAGTATATGTTATATTTGCCTACCTGGCTCTGTACATGCTACAAGTGCAACACAGCTTGTCAGTTGGGCCCGATGTCGATTTGCCTTTAGGATCTGCATGAAGCTTGCACAGCGAGAACCAGAGATTGGACGTTGCAAAGTTCAAACTCACAATGGCAGGTGTAGCCGTCATGACGGTTGCTTCTGTCATTTGCATTGAGGTTTTGCTTGCAAACAGACACGATTAATGGCACTGGCATCGTGAGACTACAGATGATAAAGTTGCATGACCCTGCAGTGTTGCATCTTGCATGACTGCACTCAGAGCAATGACCACCAAGCAACAGACCAACATCTGATGCGTGTGCATGCTTGCCTCCAGAAGCTTGATATATAAACAAGACAGGCGGCTGGCTGTTCACAAGCAGGCACGCCAATCAAAATTCACTAAAAACAGAGGCTGGACAATATGGTACAAGCCTATAGAGTGTATTGTTCAGTCCTGAGGCATCAGTGGACAACATTGCCATTACCACTGCTCAAAGGGCATCCCAAATGCAACATCATTTCGTGATACCCTGTCTGCAGTTGCTTCCAGCGCTCTGCATTCCCCCTGTGTCAACCGCCACCCTAGAGCGCCTGCTGCCTCTTCGGCCTGCTTGGCATTCTTCGCACCTGCATTGTGACTTTATGCATGTCACATCACCCAGGAAGACAGCAAGCCAGTGCCGTTGCTGATGACCAGATACTGATAAAATGAGGATTGTACAGAAAGGCTTGACAACTTTTCATGTTTGTTGACTGCTACTCCCGCTATAGGCAAAGCATGACACCTGCTGCAGCTGATGACTTCAGCCGATAACATATAAAAACTGAAGGTGCAGATGAGCACTGCTGCAGCATGCACATGACTCTTTGTTTGCACTTCATCAATTCTACCTGGAATTGGCAGGGTTCCTTTGCATATGCACCAATTGATTGCCACCTGGGCTGGAGTTTTGCCGCCATGCTTCTGCCCTACTTCCCGCATCAATTGTATCAGAGGCTGAACATCTTGGGCTTTGCTCTTGGTGAATAGCACACCTCTGGCCCCTTTTGGATTGGTGTTTCCATCGTATTTGCCTACACAGACCAGTCGTGTTAAGGTGTTCACATGTTCAAAACATGCAAGCTAGCTTTACAGTGTGACATGCTGCCAGAAACATTCTTGAGGTTTGTGCTTGCAGGGGGTGTTTGGTGTGGTCATGTTGGATCTTCTAAAGATCACACAGGGGTTGAGGATTTCGACAAATGGTCTGTCTCTATTCTTAGCATTGATGCCACTACTGACAACCCAGTACCTGCGTGACTGCCTGTAATGTTCACACTATAGTGACATGACACAAGATGCACCATGTAACATAGCCTGCAGCTGTATGTTCCCCTACCAGCGGCAAGACGCATGTCACACATTATACATACCGCCCCATCTGTGCTCTGGGAGCAAAGAGCTGTCAAACTATGCAATACCTCTTTGATGCTGTGTAGTCAGCGCAAGCTTGCTTTTGACAGCAATTTGTGTGGGTGTGCATTCCTTGGCAGACCATGAGACAAATAGTACCTGTAAGTAGGCCTTGACAAAGGGGGGAGTAGGCTATGAGGGTGACTCCCAGCTCTTGACAAGCCTTCAGAACACCATTCCTCTCAGGCGCTCTGTATAACAGGCTATACTGCACTTGGTTTGAGGCCAGAACAACCCCCTGATCCTGCATGAGAGGGCATCCTCTTGAGCACAGTGAACAACAGCGTGTGCATCAGAGACGACTCTGCAGAGCAAGCTGGTGCTCAACTTTCTGCATACAAGCGGGGAAAAAAAGATTGTGGCAGAGCTGTCGAGACTTGTCAGCAGATTGTGCAAATCTTAGTAAAGCATGGAGTTTTTCTAAAACAAAGGATGAGACGCTGCATAGGGCAATAGAACCCATTCAGAACACGAGGTCTGGTGAGCCGGCCTATGCCCAATGTGTGAAAGAGTCATGACATGCCAGCTGCTGACGCCAAGTTGACATCAGCTCCACAAGTCAAGTGACTAGAGCACTTGCAGGTGACTGTGATCAACAAGTGAGCATGCACACTGCCTGATTTGAGATGGCTGCCAGTGGATCAAACGACATCGTCAGCTGGTAAACTTGCAACATGACCGGCTGTAGTTGTGCAGAGAGCAGTCATTTGACATGTGTGGCAAATGCCAAGCTTCAGACACAACATACGCACTCATTTTGCCGGTTCGAGGTGGTCCTGGCCGGGACCGAACAGGCTTGCAGCCGCGTCAACGTCTGTGTAGGTGACACGACTCATGCTGCAATGAGTGCCTGCATACATCTGACTCATCCACATTTGATCTACAGATGTGCATTCTCATGCTCGCTAGTTTGGTATAGCACACCTGCAACGTTTGATGTGCCTCTCTGAGTCTCTTCTCGTTGAAGTTTGACACTCCCACAGCATCTGTCAAGCCAATTTGCTGACAATGCGCCAAGCCTCTTACAAATGCTGTGTTAGCGAAGCCGTTGAGGAATGCTGCAGGGAAATGAATCTGGTAAAGGGCCAACTTGGGTATCTGCAGGCGGTCCAAGCTAGCCTGCAGCCACAGCATACACAGCATGTGAGGCAAACACTCCAGAATTTGATTTAAAGTGTCTGGGGCAAGTTCTGCATGTGATCATATCAAGTTGCACATCATACGCATTTGCAGCCAAACAAATATGCTAGCTTGGACCGGCAATGGGTTGATGCCATACAGTGCGTATTTCCAGGTATTTCCATGTATTTCCAGGTAGTTCCACATATTTTTGTGGGGACAGATCAGGAGTGTGCAGCTTTCAGCTCACCTGTCAGCTTTTGACACATCTGTCAGCATTTGACACATCAAGCAGAGACGATGCTAGACTTCTATCGGAAAAGATTTTGATGTCTCACACCCTGAAAACATGCCCTACTGACTTGCACCCAAATGTGAGGGCTGAAGTCATGAGGCTGCAACACTGGCTGGTTGCACACCTTGCAAGCCTCCACCACAGAATTGGAAGTGAACCTCCAGGGAAGAGTGGCAAACTTGGTTGCTACTTTTGCCTTGTCCTGAGTGCCTGATGCCCTAATGAACTCCCCCAGAAATTCCTCAGACTTTCCAAAACCATATATTTCAGCTGCAGACAATGGCAGCACCTGTCAGCGCAGGGACGCTGATCCACAGATGAGCTGATTACAATGACAGGACAATTTTTGCACTGTCATCTTGACATGTAATGGTTGAGTCATGCGCTGCGTGGGATTGAATTCAGGGAAAGGGGGGAATTAGGACATTATGGACGCGACACACAGCATGGTGTGAGCCTCCTACAAATTTCTGTGCCAGCAGTATGGCTGTCCTTGCAGCAGGAAAGAGGCAAGGCTACTGTAACAGGATCACTCCTAACGGCAGTTTGGCTGGAAAAGACACAAAACAAGGCAGCTATGATAGTGATTGCCAGAGTGTGGATGTGACCAGCCAAAACAAGAAAAAGGCAAATGCCAACCTGTGTCCCAAAAGATCATGCTGGTATCCAAGGTTGCTTTGTAGGCTGCTTCGTTTTCAGGCCTGCCATACGTGTCACCATAGCCCCAGTAGCCCCAACTACAAATCACACAGCAGTTGTCGATGCGCCTTCTCATGTGACAATATGTTGCTTCACGGATTGTGCTTTTGCAGGTGGGAAAGTAGTGCTCAGGCAACTTTCGGGTTCTGGCAATTTACCGGTCAGCCCAGCTCCAGGTGCCAATGCCCAGACTACTGACTTCCAAACCTGATCAGGAATACAACTGTCGGAACAAATAACAATCGACAAGAGCAAGCTTCAGCCTGCTGCCTTCACTGTGCAACAACTGGTATATCAGCTGGTGCAGTTGTCACTTGATTGCAAGACTTGTGCAGCGTGCGGCTTGTGAAACGCGACGTTGTAAGAGGTCTGCGCTCACCACTGCGACCTAGCTTCGCCGTATCTGAAGCTGCTTTTTGTGTGTTTTGTGCCGCAGATCTACATACTAGCAGATGCTGCTTGGGTCTGCAAAGGCACGTGTGCGCATCGCTTCGCAGCACAGACATGTTGACTTGCGGCATGCTGAGGATCATACTATTTATCCTGATTACCCGCACAAAACAATGGCAGAAAGATGACAAGTGATGGTGCAAGTGCTTCTGCGCTTGTCACAACGGCCGATGGGCTCTCGGGACAATACACAGATGGCTTTCAGTGTGGCGAACCGACAGCCAAGCACTGGTGAAAGCTACCTCTGACTAATGCCGTTTCATCTCCAGTGCATTTACCTTCTGACGGTAGGCGTCGTCTGTGGTTCCGCTGCGCAATGCTCAGATAGTCAGTGTTGAGTCCGTCAGTCATGATGGCTTTCACCTTTGTCAGCTATTCACGAAAGCCAGATGGGGAGGTGAGAATGTATTGTGAAGTGCATACATGCGCAGGAGTCAAGCAAATACATATGACCTCAAAACTAAGTAAACTAAGTATCGCTGCACACTCTTAGCTCAAACTGTTCAATCCTGCATGCTCGCACCTCTACTGCGCGCCGACTTGCCTCATCATATTCAGCTTCTCGTGTGCATTCAAAATCAGTCGATGCACATGCACACACTTCAACAGACAATTGCAACGCTATCAGCACTGTAATATCCTGCTGAGAAACAGAGGAGAAGAGCATAACAAGCTTGCGACACTTAAGTTTAAGCTGCAAGGTCCTTGAACAATCAGCTGAGTTGCAAGCTTGCGACACCTGCTTCACTTCATTGGGGACATGACTACAAGAATCTAGATGCACCATCATCTGAAATACTGCAATTGGAAGCTCTACAAACGTGAGAACACTTGGTTAGGTGTCAAATGCGTTTTTCTGCCATTCACGACCTCAGTCTTGAAGCTGTTCTCTCCAGCAATGAACGCCAGCACCACCGCAGCAACAAAGACCCCAAATGACATGACAAACCCCACATTGCACAGGACGTTGAACAAGGTCCTGCCGGTGCGGTACAGCCACTTCTTCTGTGTGACCTCAAACTCAAACGGCAATATAGAGTAGAAGAGCAACAACCAGGGTGCCAGGGCATGGTAGATGCACCACATGAGGGACAACCCCAATGGCCCCACAAACTTGCCCCCAGCTGCTACCATCAAAAAGCCATATACAATTGTCACTGCAGGCATCACAGCATTTCTCACATGAGGTACTGTTGTATTGTGCTTTCCTAAGCATCCATAGATCTGTGATTGCTGCTGATGCCATCACTGCTGCTGACATGCAAGATGTGAGGAACTGATCACAAACATGAGACATATGACCCCAAAAATGGCGGGCAAATTGCTTCCATCGACAGGCATGCTTTCTGCCAAATTGCAATAATGTGCGCAACACCTGCAGGTACATCACAAAAGGGCACTAGCTGAAGGCATGGCTGCAAGCTGGCAATGTGTTACCTGTCAGGACAATTGCAAAGACCAGGATGAACAGAAGATCCTGACTGGCCTGCCGGACTTTGAACCAGCAGCCGCCCTTCTTCCCACCACCAGCGCCAGGAGTCCACCTGCGTGCCACAACACACACACTGAACAAATACACTGTATCACTATACACAGCTGACATCCTGCAGCAACACCAAAGGGAATAATCCCTGAGGAAAGGGTATATGCTTTGACAAAAGAATACATCCCTTGGCAGAAGGGAACAGCCCATGTCTGGCAGGATGGGGGAGGCTTGGCAAACCCCCCCCCTCTAAAGAACGTCAGAAGTCCGACAAGCAACACATGACAGCTTTAACAGCATCTTGTTTGAGACCATGGTGATTGGCAGGTGGACTGTTTTTATACCTACAAGCACGAGGCAGGGTGTGTGCTTAGGGTTGCGTCAGGCACAATCAAAATCTACTCGATTGCTGCAGCAGTTCATTGCCAGTAGTTGACCTGAGAGTGCTGACATGTTGCAGCAGGCATCATGCAGATGATAGACGTGCATGATGTGAGTGGTAAGCTCCTGCCTACCCAAGATTGGAACAGCCGCATGCAGCCATAGTGCCTCTGGTGGCTGCCTTTGCATACATCCACCAGAAATTCTTGGTGCTCACCTCAGCATTCCAGTGTGACCTACAGCAACATCTCTTAGTTGTTCAAATTTGCGCACTGCGTGCAGCCCTGATAAGCAGCAGCGCTTGAAACCACCAGAATGCTGCCACAGATGCAAAACAGGCAGGATCAGCATCTGTGCAACTTCACAAACAGAACTTCTGCCGAGGCGCACATGTTTACCAAGTTGCAGCAAGGGTTGAATTCAAACTCTGCATGCTGTGCACATCCTGCACAGTATGCATAGCACATGTCACAGGCAAATGCAGTGCAGGTGTTGTGAAAATTCAAGTGGCTGCTCTTATTCAGGTGGCTGTTCACATTTGAAACGAAAAGTTGACGATGACTTTGCAGTATGCAAGAGCATAACAGTTCTTCCAGCTAAGTAGGGGAGCGGCGCTGACCAGTTCTTACCTCAGATCATGAAGGATATTCCTGCCAGGCCTCACATAGAATTTGATGAAACTGGAGAGCGCGGTGTAGGCAATCAGCATGCCCAGCACTGCATGGGTCAGCACGGCTGGGAACTTGCCAAACCAGATGTAGATAACCGGAATGACCGTGAAGGTGGGTGAGGCCAGGGCACTAACGATATAGATGTAGCAGGGGGACATGTAGAGGATGCGGTAGAAGACACTGAGGCCAGGTGCAAAGAGGGGGGACTTGCGGCTGAACAGCATCTGGTATGGACCCTGCAAAAGAGACACCAAATGCATTCAGCGCTGAGTGTTCTATCTGTTGAGGCTGCAGACAATGAAGCCTGGTGAAAGAGAGGGGCCTTGCAGCTGCAATGACTGCATCTGACACACGATCTGTATGACCAGTATCAGAGGAAACAGGATTTTGTCAACTGTTGATCTGATGATTTCTGTTAATTTCAAATCACAGCAAAGAGGGACATGCTGTGGCAAGTTATACTGAGACCTGGTGCAAAGATGTGTGCATTGTGACAAAAGATGCTGAAGCCAAGTGCCAAGAGGGCAAAGTTGCAGCTGAACAGCATGTGACGCAAAGCCTGCATTCCGCCCCATCAACACCGATTAGGTACAAGGCATCAACCCTTGAATACATATGAGGAGGCTGGCAAGTGACAGTCTTGTGTCAAGTGGTGTATAGAAGGAATATCAGATATGAACAACGCTTACAGATTGGAATTTGCGAAGGCGTAGTGCAAAATTGACAATGGGCTTGTAAGACAAGTAAGCTTGTGAGTGCAACACACAGCAAGAGAATCAAGCCAAACTGCACACAGGTAGACTTACAGGATCAGCACTACATGTCAATCTGGCAAGACTTGAAATCCACATGAACAGCATCAGAACTGACAGTCTGCTTGACTTGAAGATGCTGGGACAAAGGAGGGTTGCAGCTGATCAGCGCATTGTGAGTGGCGCCTGAAGCTACCTGCTGCTGTTCAGGCCTTGCAATCAGTCTGCAGGGCTGAGAGGGACAGACCAAACAAGCACTTGCAAAAGGGCGCAGATGGCAGCAGAACAGATGAAGGTAGACAACGTGTGTGTAAAGGTACACAATGAAGGCAGACAGTGGAGGTAGACAGTCACTTTATAAAGGTAGACAGTGGGTGTGTGAAGGTAGACAGTGAGTATGTGTGAAGGTAGACAGTGGGTGTGTGTGTGAAGGGAGACAGTGAGTGTGTGTGAAGGCAGAGACAGTGAACGCGTGTGTATGTGAAGTTAGACAGTGAGTGTGTGTGAAGGTAAACAGTGAGTGTGTGTGAAGGTAGACAGTGAGTGTGTGTGAAGGTAGACAGTGAGTGTGTGTGAAGGCAGACAGTGGGTGTACCTTGCACCAGCGGGACCTCTGGCCAAATGCAGCTCGCACTTTGTCTGGTGCAGAGCCTCGCACCAGCTCATCCTCCACATACATGCCCCTCCACCCCTTGCGCCGCATCTCCATGCCCAGAGCATAGTCCTCTGTCAGGGTATGGGTGGGAAAATAACCTACGTGCCATGCACGCTATCTTATGACCATTTCTCATATCTTGTCAACCAACTTGAGACCAAGGGGAACAACACACAGGTAACAGTGGCTGTGTATTGTGAGACCACCTGGTTTGATTCTTGTGCTGTTTGCGGTTGCTGCAAGTGCCCAGCAGCATTTGCAGCAACTACAAGCAGCACAAGAATGAAACTGCTGGGCACTTGCATTTTTGAGACACATGGCTATGCTGCTGGTAGGCACACATGATGAGCCTCAGGAGCTGCCAGACTGACATCTCTCCAATTCTGTCCGCTTTTCGAAGAACAGACCCTGCAGGAAAAGGCTGCCAGCTAGTAGACACTCTTAACGCTTTGCGAACACCACTGCTGTCTGTTCTTTGAAGCACTCACAAAGCCAGCACACAGTCAACCCACAAAGCAAGCTTGAGAATGCCACTGCTGTCTGCGCTGTCAACCACACACACAGGCGGCACACAGCTGTCATAGCAAGCAAGCTTGTGACCGCAGCAGGCAAAGCACACCTGCTTCAGCAAAGGCACTGGAGCGGATGACAAAGTTGGTGCCAGCGCAGCTGATGAACCCCATCACATTGTAGGCAGGCTGCAGGTAATGCCAGAATCCCACGTTCTCATGGTTGAAGACATCATCTGACCAATGCACACCTCTGAACACCTGAAGGCATCATTGACATTTGTCAAATCAGTAGGGCCAAACTTCCAGAATGTGGTCTGGAATAGGGTTTTGGGGTTTTACAGTTTGGCTGATGCTGCGGGTCTCATGTTCACATGTCACAATCAGAAGCTTCTCAGGACTGCACACACCTAATTCTAGGGGCAGACAGGGGTTTACAGCATGTGAATGAATGCTGCAAACCAAGGCTGGCTTGTTTGTGCAGCAGCTATACATGGGCGTTGTTGTGTACTGACGCTTCTCTCACAATTGTATCTCTGGCTTGCAGCCTTGCAAAACATGCCGAGTGCACCTGTCCAGTGCTAAAGTCAGCAGCTGCCCATGCAATGTCTACATGCCGCTGCCTATGGTGTTGGCCACTGGGCAGGACGGAGACAAAGGCAAAAAGCAATAGTTAAGACCCAGATCTGCAGGTGCCAGGACAAGAGCAATACCAGCCAACACATTACTCCAAGGCGTAGGAGATGCAAAAAAGCAAGTGTGTTGATTGATTGGCAGAGCCAAAGTGCCAGTAGGCAGCATTTGATGATCCAAAGGGCAATGTCCAAAGGGCGATGTATACAGGCAAAGGTCAAATGCACGCAAGCGAAAGGCAACATCACACCTGTGGTGACTGCACGACTGCCACATCATCCCCAGCATCCATCCAAGGCAATGTCGCGGTGAAGAAGTGGCTGTGCGCCGCTTGATCAGCATCAAACACAGCAACAACTTCCATCTCAGGTGGAGCTGCGTCATCACCATAAATCTTACGCAGGCAGCTGTTTAGATTCGCAGATTTGGGGTTGGCCTCGCCCTTCCCCTTATCCCTCCTGACCCTGATGACTGGGATGCCGTGGATCTTGTACAGCTGGTCTATGAGCTCCTGGCGAAGAGTAACGGCGAGGAAGCTTTCCCCGTTATATTCCTCTTTGTGGTCCTCAGGTGCATCGTCACACAAGTAGATGTGCACTGCAGACAGTCACAAGTAGATGTGCACTGCATACAGTCACAAGTAGATGTGCACTGCAGATAGTCACAAGTAGATGTGCACTGCAGACAGTCACACCTCCAGCCTTGTGATGCTCACAACCTTGTGATTGCATGTTGCACCATGAGGTAAGAAAGGTGGTGAAACAGACACACATCACTTGAATGCACAATCATGTATGATGGCACTGTGTTGATGGGATAGATGGGAAAAGCTGGAGGGTAGGACGCAATGGAGGCCAGGTCAGTGGGGTGAGGTGTGCTTCCCTGTGGGGTGCTGTGTGATGGGGGCTGAAAGGATCAACAAAGTTAGTATTTTAGATGAGATACTAACTTCGTTGATCCCTTCAGCCCCCATCACACAGGACCCCACAGGGAAGCACACCTCACCCCACCTCACCCCTGGACTTTTTTCCCCTTCACACAGAAAGGCATAGTGTTCCTCTCCCCCACCCCTTCCCACTTTCATTACCCATGCAGGTAGATATGTGACACAAATGTCCTGAGGCTTGCATAAGTGATGTGAACACCATGTGGGCAAATGTGGGCGTGAGCAGTTTGAAGCTGGCAGACACAGCAGCATCATGATGAAGGCATCAAAAACAGCAGCCATGCTAGCGCCTTTCATTGCCCCCTGTTCTAAGCATGACGTAATGTTTGCTGCTTGAAAAATGCTTGCTTGCAGATCTCTGGACACCCATTCTGTCAGTCCTTCATTGACTTGACTGTACACTCATGCATTCACTCATTTCTTCACTCATGAATTAGCTCATTCCTTCACTCATTCATTGACTCAAAACATGTCTTCCATCAAAGGCAGGTGCGTACAGTGCTGAGTTACCCCCTGTGCCAGATCCTTTTTGGCAGTCAGCAGACCATTCTTGACAGAATCAGCAGGCCTAAGCAGATGCAAGGTGTGGTGCTAGTCACCTGCATTGGCTTGCCCTCGATCCATGGCAATCTTGGCAGCCTTGATAGCGCACTCAACTGTCTCCTCCAGAGTCTCAATGTCCTCTTTGTAGCAAGGAACCACCACACGCACGCTGAATGGCTTGCGCACAAAGGGCGGCTCAAACTTGCGCACATGCACCATCAAGTGCACGGCGTACAGCATCAGTGTTGTGGCTCCCAGCACCTGAGAAGAAGAATGGACTCAGTGATGGCGACAAGCAATGATTAATAATACGGCTTGCTGGTGAGAATGACATGACTGACTGTGCCAACATGTATGCTTGTGTACTTGAGGTGATGCAGATAAGGAACGCTCACACAGCATACCTGGCGTATTACAGCACAACACCGGCAGGGCAGGGCAGGGCAGGGCAGGACAGGGCAGGGCAGGGCAAAGGTCTGACCTCGACGACCAATACCCAGATGCCATAGATAAGGATTCCTGTGGACAAGCCCTTGAGTGACTGGGTGGCACGTACCACAACATAGCCAGTTGTGATGGACACCCAGGCCAGCACCATGCCAGTCATAAACCAGTTGGTGTTGCGCCAGAACTGCCCTGCACAACATGCAGATTTGTCACGAAAGAGTCGCTTACACTGTGCTGCAATGCCGGTTTTTTCATCACATCATGATGATTGCTTGGGCACATGTGTGCATGGCGTTTCTGAACATCTCTGGACACAATGAAAACGTCTCAGATGGAGGATGGTGCAAAGAGCTGGTGCATAACAGGCAAAGACCAGCAATTCAATTTTGCTTGACAGGGCCGTGAGTTGCACAGGGGTGGGCATGAGAGTCAATAATG
>JAABUP010004852.1_pt1 | contig 21468 bp, 25 predicted proteins | sample 5559201 | NCBI WGS metagenome assembly JAABUP01 (sample SAMN10711887, study PRJNA513373) | rock metagenome | isolation source: Antarctica rocks | place: Antarctica | reverse complement strand
TGGGCCGGTTAGAATATGGAGGCGCCAGCGAAAGAAATCATCGAGAAGGCGGCTGATGTAGTAGAGAGTGTCGGGGCTGTTGTCACCAAGCGCAAGCGCAAGCGGACCAGAAGTCCGACCACAAGCGGAGGTCCTCAAGTCGAGCGTCCATGCGACGTCGAGCTTCCATGTCACGGGCACGCTTGACGTCAAGGCTTATAATTGTGATGACTAATAAAACGCTGTAGTCATATTGTTATGCTGCGCAGCGCGGTCGAGAACTGGCACTGTAGCGAGTGCAGCAAACTAGGCCTCGCCCGCATCTGGTGCGCATCTGTCCTGGTGACATGATCAGCGCCGTCGAGGGGTTTCTCCACAAACAGTCTCTGCAGCATGTCTGCCGCACCACTGAACATCGCTTATTATGTTACTGGGCACGGCCTTGGACATGCCACGCGAGTTGTTGAGGTCTGCAGACAACTGGTGGCATCCGGTCACAATGTGTTCGTGGTCACAGCGGCCGCGGCGGGCGTTTTCACACGGGAAATCCCGTCACAGCAGCTAAGCGTCAGGCGAGCTGTGCTCGACTGTGGCAGCAAGCAGCAAGACGCGTTTTCTGTCGATATGAAAGGCTCTCTAGAGCTGTATCAGGAGACCGCGGTTGACTGTCGCGACGCAATCTTGGCCACAGAGGTCAACTGGCTGAAGACCAGCGAAATAGACTTAGTGGCTGTGGACATAGTCCCAATCGCGTTTGCTGCTGCAGCTGCAGCTGTCTTACCTGCAGTAGGAGTCTCCAACTTCAGTTGGGGTATGGCATCTGCCTGGGTCCTTTTCAGCCCGAAGTGCCTGCTTTCCTGCCTGGTGTTAGCATCTGATCCTCACTGCACTACCTGCAGACTTCATCTACTCAGAGTACGCAAGCACACTAGGAAATGTAGGCAACAGCTATCGCAAGATGGTCTGGCAGATTGCCGAAGACTATGCCTGTGCAAGTGTGCTTCTGAGGCTGCCTGGGTACTCCCCTATGCCTGCCTTTGGAGAAGTCATTGATGTGCCTTTGGTCGTCAGGCATGCCCAGAAAAGCAAAGCACAGGTACGCACAAGCTACCTGGGTATGAGTTGCAGTGTGCTTGCTTCAAGATGCTCATGCCAGAACAATGATTCCATCATCAGTCAGAGTACGAGCGCTGTACATGACACACAATGTACACTTTTGCTTTGTGATGACTTGCTCCTTGATCTCTTGCCAAAGGCATACACCAACATTGACTTGGTGCTGTGCAAAACAATGTGACAGCATTGAACTGCACATGCCCACAGGTATATGTTGAGTTAGGGCTGCAAGAAGATACACACTTGTGTGTCTTCATATATGGTGGACAGCCACCTGGAGAATGGGAACTCAGGGAAGAAAACTTGCCAGAAGGGTGGATTTGCGTGGTGTGCAGTGGTGGCAAGCCCATTGTCAGTGACAACAAGTTGCCCAGCAACTTCCGCCTGGCTAAGCCTGATGACTTCATCCCTGACTTGGTGCGTCCAGGCTCTGACTAAGGTGCTTGACCCACTTTGTGAAGATGATAGCATTGATCCTTTGTTGCCTGCAGCAGCATATAGCGTTGTTGTAAAGCACAGGCAGACAGCTGAAGAAGAACAGCCAAGCTGCATACATGGGGCACAATCTATCAACCTTGGACAGCCTTTTGCAGACCATCATGCCTGCAGCAGCAGCTCAGTTTTCTGAGACACACACATACTATGATGCCTGCATTGCAAAGCAGGGCTGACTCAAACGCAGGTCAACGCTGCCAATTGTGTCCTGGGCAAGATTGGGTATGGCACAACATCAGAGTGCCTTGGCCACGGCACACCCTTCATCTTCATCAGGCGTGACTACTTCAATGAGGAGCCCTTCCTGAGGAAGCAGCTGGAGGTGCATGGCTTGGGAGTGGAGATGAAGCGCAGGGACTTCCTGTCTGGCAACTGGGCTCCCTTCCTATCAAAGACGTTGACCATGGAGTCAAACTTCAAGTAATCATGCATATGTAGACCAGCACTGTTCTGCATCATAGGCAAGTTTCCACAGATGACAAGCATTTGGTGGTTGTCTGAGCAGTCTGCGCATGCTGAGGGGTTGTTGCCATGCGTGTCTCACTGTATAAGAAAAACTTGCACAGACTGCACCTACTTTTACATCACAAAAAACTTCGTTATAAGAACTGTCATATGACCATTACAACTGTCACCTGGCAGGTCATGCTGGCCTATAATGCATGTTTGATGTGCTGCAGTGAAGCAACAAATGGTGCTGAAGTGGTAGCTCGCATGCTGGAGCACATTGCACGGCATAAAGGCTACATCCCAATTCCTGTACCACCAGAAGGGGACATTGGAACAGCCAATGGGTACACTGCTAATGGCCCTCCTAGGGGCAGGGCAGTTGCCAGGGCTGGTGCAGGCAGACTGAGGGATGCCATTGTGTTTGGCTACATGATGCAGCGGCATAGGGCCAGAGGGAAGGTACACAGTCTGCTTACAGAAAAGAAAAGAAAAACAAGGGAAAAAAGTACTCTACCCATAAGAGTAGCCCAAAAGAGTGGCCTGGCAGTTTATGGGAGATCAAAGAACGCCTTCTGCTGACCAGAGTCAAACATGCAACACAACAGAGCTGAAAACGGCCTTGCAGTTGACATCACGCTATTGTTGACCCTTATTGTGCAAGGCATGGTGCACCAATGCAGAGAGCTGTCCCAGTGACATCCCAGTGAATGCATGCCTTGTGCATGTGTCAGGTGGAGGTGCCAGAGTGGTATGTGCCGGGTGCAGTCAGGGCAACATCCCCAGAGACGCCCAGGGTGAGCGCTGCAGTGCAAGCCTCCTCAGCAGCCACACAGGAAGCCCTGGCAGCCTTCGACATCACCCATGGTCAGTGCTCTGCTTGCACTCAACACATGGATTTGTTTGGCACCTTGCTTCACATAGATGATGACAGTAAAACAGGTGCCATGTTGACAACTCCTTGTCAATGCTGCGTACTGGCAAATAAACTGTAGAGGAAAGGAAAGGTCTGTTGGAAAATTTTGTTGTAGTTTGATACGCCAATGATTTGGGTAGATTGCTGTTAGGTATGCAAGCATAATCAGAACATGCCTCAATGCCTGAGCGCTGGTCAGTGTTACCGCTTGCTGACTGTTACCGCTTGCTGACTGATACCCATGCTGGGGTTATGTGAGCAGCAATGACAGGACTGGTTGATGTCACAGTCCATCACATCATTTGTCACCCAAATCTTGCTTGTTTGGAGACGATCCAAGCATCTTTGAAGGGATCTCAAGCATGCTCTGAGGGATATGCTGCAAGGCACATGCAGCCAACATGTGCCTTTCCATGTACAGCATTTCTGTACCTATCTGGTTACAGAAGCTGGCACCATGAGTACCTGACACTGAGCTGCATGCAGGCAAGAAAAACCTGGATCGATGTCCTGACACTGCGGCCTTTCTGAGCATGCTGCATCATCTGGATGACCCTGTGGATGAGGAGGCCGACCCTCCTGAGCTGCCAGAGCGATTAGCTGCCAAAAGCCTGTTCCGCTGGGAGGTCAGTGCTTGCTGCTCTTGCTGCTCTTGCTGCTCTCGCTGCAAGCATGCTGTGTAGTCTGCTCTTGCTGCTCTTGCTGCGAGCATGCTCTGCAGACTGCAGTCTTAGAGTGATCCAGTCTTAGAAGGATCCAGTCTTTTAGAGAGATCCAGTCTTTTGAGAGTTTGGTCAGGTGCATCATCATTTGCAGAAGGGGTGGCTGTCACATGTGTATGTCAGAAGATAGCAGCGAACTATGTTTCTGGTCCCATAGTCTTATACTAGGGCTCTTTGGAACAGTGATTACATGACACTCATGTCTGTGACTCCTTAGATGACACCATGACAAGAATGTGACACCACAACAAGGATTTGAGTACTGTATAGCACAGGCAATATGGGTATCACAGCCCGTCACATCAGCCGTCAGTTTGACACCTTACAGTCTGGGGTGTGGAGCCAGTTGTGACTCATCAGACATCCTGGCTTGAAAGCACAGGCGTATGTGGTGTGCAACAGAACCAAGCTGGTCTGTTGCCAGGTGTTGCTGGTTCACGCGTCTCGTCGCAAAGGCTTTCGCCATGCTTGACTTCACAAGTTACAATGTGACATTACCATGTCATGGTACAGGCAACATGGGAAGCATGAACTGTCTGTTACATTAGCCCTCAAGTTGCTACACAGGAGTTGAGGGCTGTCTGTCACACCAGCGCTGCCCTTCATACATGTATCTATGTAACCTGGCTGTGCACAGGATGAGGTGATAGTGACGCGTGCTCCTGGGCGTCTGGATGTGATGGGCGGCATCGGGGACTACAGTGGCTGCCTGGTGTTGCAGAAGCCCACAGCAGAGGCGTGTCATGTGGCCTGCCAGCGCCACCCCCTGGCCAAGCAGAAGGTGTGGAAACACATCCAGAATCGCCACAAGGGCCACAGTAAGCTGGCTCACTCCATTGCCTGCTTCAGCGGTGTATGTTGGACATTCACTTCAAGCCTTCAGCGTGCATACAAGTGGAATGTTTGTGCAGTGTGGCCCTTTGCAGAGCTCTGGCGTACAGCTCCTTTTAAGTTCCACTTGGTCAGTCATTTGAACGTGTATTTTCTGAGCTTTAGGTATATACAGTCCCCGCAAGAAGCTGCCTGCAAGATGTCCTGTTCTGGCAAATATCCTTGTGTATACAGCAACATATATGCTCTCACAACTTGCCTCATATTGGATCAACCTGTGCGAGTCTTGGACTACAACTTTGAGTGGTGCCTTGTCACGCTGATGTTACTCGCGGGCTCTGACCATGATACTCATTGACTTTTTGCATGCCAATCTGCATTGGGTGTGAGCCTCTACTTCTTCTTGTTTCCACCTGCGCAGCAATCCTGTTTGTTCATCGACCCTGCAGTAAGGTATGCTGCCATCAATACCCTGATTGTGTTGCACACCACATACACCTGTGCTGTCAAACCAGGTTGTCTGGTGAGTCACATCTGGCTCCACACCCTAGACTGTATTGCACTCAACATCATGAAATGTGTGTGTGCAGGCCCCAAGCCTGTGCTGAGGGTGGTATCTTTCCATGCTGATGACACCAACAGGTCCCCCACCTTTGACATGGACCTCACCGAGCTGCTGCGGGACGGGCAGCCAATCACCTACTCAGAGGCCAGAACCTACTTCAAAAGCGATCCTGCCACCAGGTTTGTGATCCTGCATGTGCTGCTTGCATCCATGAGTCATGTGTGATGATGTAACTCCATTGCAGAAAACGCAATCTATGTACCTAAGCTGCAACTTTAGACGAGGCTTGTGCGAGTTCTGTTGTGGTGTGGGATGCATCGCTGAAAGTTGTGAGTGAAAAGGGGGCAGATTGTGTAGCTGGTCCCCAGTTGGAGGTCATGGACAGGCTGGGACTAGCCTGTCCCCAGGGCATGCTCCTGTTGACTGTTATTGAGTTAGCTGCTAGCGTCATAAGAAGCTTCAGCAATGAGTTGCAGCTGGGCACATTATGTAGCGCTTGGTGCACCAGCATAAACTGTGCTGCCTGAGAGCACTTCCTACTGATTCATGCCACTCTCGACATGGCAAAAAAATGAAATTCTTCCACCTACACCAGTGTTACTCAGCAGAAATCATGTTTATCTGCAGAAATCATGTTTATCTGCAGTAATTGTCTTTACATGCAGTAATTGTCTTTACATGCAGTAATCGTCTTTACATGCAGTAATCATTTTTACCTGCAGTAATTCTCTTTATCTGCAGCTGGGCAGCTTACGTAGCTGGTCCCCTGGTGGTGCTCAAGCACGAGCTGGGACTGCGCTATCCCCAAGGCATATCCCTGCTACTCAGCAGTGCAGTGCCAGAAGGCAAGGGAGTGTCATCATCAGCAGCTGTGGAGGTGGCTGTCATGCAGGCTCTGTGTGCCGCCCATGATGTGCACATTGATGGCCGCCACTTGGCCCTGCTTTGCCAGAAGGTAACAGTCAGATCCCTCAACAATGTTGTGACCAGACGGTTGAAGTTTATGGTTGCCAATAGTGCTTGTTGTATCATACTGTTGAAGTTTATGGTTGCCTATAATGCTTGGTGTGCCACCAGTCAAAGATCGGTTTTGAAACTATTTTTGGAGGGAAAGTGCATCAGCATTTGTCCTCCCAAGGGGGCTCTTATGCTCACGTTTGATTGGCACCTCTCTGATGCCAGCTTGCTGTTCTGGGTTGTTGCACATGACTTGTCTAGCTTGTCACTGTATGCAAGGCAATCTATCCATGCAAAATCTGTTGGCACTGAGTGTGCCAAGTACGTGGGCTGACTAATCACAGTAGTCCTGTTCCAGCAGATCTATTCCCGATCTGATTACTTTGACGTACAAAAGATGGACTGTGTATACATACTACTATACTACGTAGCTATGTGATTGGCATTACATAGACTGTGTGGAATAGTCCAGATGCTAGGTAGGCCTGTTGCTTTTTGTCATGAGGCCGTGTTCACATATCTCATGGTGTGATGATTGCTGATGTTGTCTGTTGGGTCCCATTTGGCCCCCAGGACATTAAATAGATATTGATCGATTTATTTATATATTTATTGATGACTATGGGTGTGCAGGTGGAGAACTATGTGGTGGGGGCCCCATGTGGGGTGATGGATCAGATGGCTTCCTCCCTGGGGGACCAGCAGGCCCTCATGGCCATGTCCTGCCAGCCTGCCGAGGTGGAGCCTGAGGTACCCATCCCCTCCCACCTCAAATTCTGGGGTCTTGACTCAGGTGAGTCATGCTCTGCTGTCTGTCTGTGTGTCTGACCGTCTGTCTGTCTGTCTGTCCATCCATCTGTCTGTCTGTGTGTCTTCCTGGCTCTTGGTCTCTCTCGCTCTCTATCTGTTGATCAGACGCAGATATCATCATTCACCAAAGTTTGCTTCTGAGTGCAGACTTAAGGAAGCAATGATGTCAGTGAACATATGGTCGTGAGTCTGAGGCTGTGCATGCTAGAATGCGACATGAAACCTGAGGCCACACTTGGTCCTGCTCACTAGCAGTTTCAAGGCCTTAGAGCCCATTTGCCCATGCCCTTTCTGTGGGCAGCATCCCAGAAACTTACGATCTTTACAACAAAACTTCAGTGCGGTACTGCTGTCTTGCCCGGTTCGATGGTGATCAGCAATTGGTTTTCTTCTTGGTGCAGGTGTGCGGCATAGTATAGGGGGGGCAGACTATGGATCAGTGCGAGCAGGAGCCTTCATGGGCCTGCGCATCATGACCCAACAGAAAGCAGCAGAAGGGCCAGAGCCGCTAGGTCAGACCCATACCTGCCTCTTCTTGCTTGCATAACATGTCAGACTTCGAACTCACTAGCTGTTCGACGTATGAGCTGTTGAAGTCATACTCTACGTGATGATGACAGGCAGACCTCCCTTTCACGGAGAGAACATCAGTTCCCTCTATAGTAAACTCAAAGCTGTTGACTACAAAGTTCCCAAGTTCCTCTGCCATACACTTTGCTGAAGAACGCCCAAGCCTGATTGAGCAGTTTACACTTGCTTGATGCGCTCATCACATCTGCATCAAGGACAATGCTTATCTGGCTTCAAGGCTTTGCAGATGTCGCATTTTGTCACCTCCTTGGCCTCATTGACTTGTCAAGACCTGTGGTGCTTTTGGAGACATGAGACTTTGTACTGACTGCACACTAGATGGCAAAGCATCTCATGCATCACCATTTGCAACCATCTGTTCACCTCCCTGACTGTCTGTGTGATGCAGAACACAAACTGTACCAAGTCAGCATACTGCATCACTCACCATGCAGCATGCATCATTCACTGTGCACACTGCACAGGTCACCATTCATCGCTAACCATCCCCATTTACGTTTTACCATCAACTGCTTGCCTTTTGTTGTGCAGGCAATGGGTACTTGTGCAGCATCAGGCCCAGTGTGTATGCACAGCACTACGAGGAGAGCCTTCCTGACAGCATGACAGGCGCAGACTTCCTGGCCAAGTACCACCATCACTATGATCATGCAACCCAGGTTGGCATTGCTCCCCTCACCTTGTTGCTACGCACGCATGACAGCCATTGTGGCTTGTGACTACTAGTGTCATGTGTCAGATGTGAGCAAAAGTTATGGTTCTGAGCATGGCCCATGTGGGCTCTGAAAGAACACACTGCTGGATCCAAGGATCATGGATTGAGCTGAGCACTACCAGATCCAAGGATGAGCAATGCTGGATACAAGTGTCAGTGAGCATGAGCTCTGCTAGATCCAACTATCAGTAAGCACGAGCTACTAGATCCAAGGATCAGTGAGCACAAGCACCGCTGGATCCAAGGATCAGTGAGCATGACACATGCCCAATGCTGACGTGTGCCAGGACACAGACTGACGCATGGTTGCATGAGGTGCAGATCAGCGAGGACAGGAGGTATGCAGTGCGGCAGCCCACGGCCCACGCTATCAATGAGAATCACCGAGTGAGGTGCTTCCGGCAGATGCTTTTGGGACCACTGGAGTCCCCAGAGCAGCTGATGAACCTGGGCGACCTCATGTATCAGGTACTTACCTTACCTCATGTATTGGGTGCTTACCTCATGTATCGGGTGGTTACCTCGTATAATGGGTGGTTACCTCATGTATCAGGTGCTAATCTCATGTATCAGCTACTTGCCTCATTCCTCATCATGGTAGTGTGTAACCTGGCCGGACTGTACCATGTACATCTCTCCCAATATGTGATTTGAGACAACCTAAACTTGCAGCATGGTGATATTGCCCTTGCACACATGCATCACAAGCACAATGCTTTGTGAATGCTGTGAGTCGTCATCAGTAGGGGTGATTGCGTCAGGGCACTGCTTGGTGACAAGTGTGAATTGTACCAACTTGCTTGTGGGCCTCAAGCTGGGGAAATGGTTGTGAAGTCCAGCTGGTGTGAGAGGCTCTACTGTGGTGCCTCTGTGCTGAGACAAGCATCTGCTCAACTCTTGCATGCCCAGTCTCTCTGGCTGAGATGAACCTGCTGATCTTGATCCCACTTTCCAAATAGGAAGGTTTATGGTCAAGGCGCAGCATTGCTGTGGAATCAGGTTGCATGGCAAAGCAATCATCAGCAGTGTCATGACCATGAAAGGCAACATGATCCTCACAATAAGAAACCCATGGGTTTCTGATCTTTGAGGGGCCAGAGTGTCTTATTGTGCTTGTCACACAGCGCCTGCTGCTTGAAGTTGACCCCATGCGATGCAGAGTCACGCTGGGTACAGCAGGTGTGGTCTAGGCAGTGACGGGACAGACCGCCTAGTGGCTCTTGTAAGGCAGGAGCAAGCAATGGCCCGACTGCATCAGGAGCCCCCAGTTCTGTATGGAGCCAAAATCACTGGGGGTGGCTCAGGAGGTCACCACTCTGCTGTTCCATTCTTGATTTGTCCAGTTAGCAATGCATTTATGTATACATGTTGCTGACATGCAGCGTCATTTGACTGCTGCAGGATGCTGAGATGGTTCTGATCAGCTCAGATGTGTTGTTGCCTTTGTCGTTGCACTTGGCATTGTTGTCTATGATGCTGCATCCTATGCATGTAATACGGGGCAGGAAGTCTGGGTTTTTTTTGGGTGACTGCTGCAAGCATTGTTCTGTGCTCAGCTGGCAGTGATACATCCTCTGTTGGTGCATCAGGTTCTGTGTGCATTCTGGGAGCAGCAACAGCAGAGGCTGAGGCAGCAGTCCAGCGTATCATCAGCAAGTATGCAGAGGAGACAGGCTTCAACCCATATGAGTTCAGGGGAACCAGCATAGGCGCAAGCAGATTTGGCCATATCAGATTGATGCGGCGATGATTGCTGTGTCTCAGCCTTTATGTAACAATGCATGATGCAGACAACACAGGAAAACCGTCAAGGTATACGAAATGTTCACGTGAGAATCCCATGAAATGAACCCTGCTGAAATGTGACCTCTGACAATGAATGACATTTGAATAGACAGTCAAAGATTTCTAGACAGACAAAGCCTTCCAAGTTCAGTTTTTAGTACCCTAATATACTTTTGAACACAGCTAGAATGCATGCACAGACCTTTGCATTTGGTGTCGGCATGTTTCAAATGCACTACACATGACAGCGCACATTGCAAGATGATGCTGACTTGCAGCATGTCGCACAGAGCCCACCTTTTTGCAAGTAGACCAGCAAGATTGGCTTTCCATTTCAGAATGCCAGTGTACAGTACAGTATCAGTGTAAGGGTCCAAAGCGGTACAGAAAAAGCAATTCCAAAAAGGTTGCAACGTGCCCCAAAGTAGCAACAGGACATGCAAAATCACAGCAGGGCAAACAATATGGCAAATGCAAGACAACAGCCAATGTGATGCAAATTCTGTCCTGCAATGTCAGCAACCATTGCTGCATGAAGTGGACATGACAGAAAATGACACTCATGGTCTCATAAACACTGGAATGTAAAGTGCTGCATGCTGCCGGCAGCTCTGGCTGACATGCCTCGCACAAACATGAGGCATTGATGCTGGTCGAGCAAAACAAAACGCTGGAACCTTTTGTTATGCAAACAGTAGCTGGTTTTCAGTGGCGGTGGGCACTGCGTGCTGGCAGGCACGTCAGCACATTGTTCAGCGCTGCAAACGCTTCTTTCAGTTCTTCTGCCAGCTGCTGCATGTTGAACTGGAAACTGTACCACCGCACCTGTACACACAGCAGGCTGACTGAGTCATCAACGCGTTTCACTGATCCAGTAACGACCCGAAGGTTTAGAGTGTAGAGTTAGATAGTGCTGCATTGAGTGTGACAATTGCTGTACAGGCCATGTAAGCTGACAAGCTGGCAACAGGCACCATCTAGCTTTGTCAGTGATGCAGGCATACATGCAGGAGCTGCAGTTCTGGGTCAAGATGTTCTCTTGTATGCATTGTCTGTGAACAGCTTACACGGCCAGTTGCAGGACACTTTCAAGCATGCTGCTAAGGTGCGCAGGAATCAAGGTGCAAATATCTATCAAGAGAGCTATTGTGCATGTGTTGGGATTGCCCAGCCAACCCCCGCGACACAAAATTTCTGAGAGTCGTCAAAGTCCAACAGTAAGCTGAGAGCTCATGTCTCATGCATGACTGTAATAAACCATAATGGTAGCCAAGATGAGATGCCATAATGTCATGCAGCAAGCAAGTCAGCAGGCCAATTATAATCCGGTGTAATCTCTTGCAACCTATTGTAAAGTTTTATCATAGGCTGTTGCCTGTAGCAAACTGTCTTCTGTGGTAACCTGCCACAACCTGTTGTAACCTGTTGTCACCTGGGGCAACCTGTGGTAGACTGCTGTGACCCACCTTAGCAATGTAGCCAGTCTGGTCAGCAGGGAAGAAGGCCAGGGAGGGCTGGTTGTCGAGGCCCTCCTGACCCTGAGTGGCCCCATCCAGGGCCCTCTTGTCCCCCCGGCTGGCTGCATCTGGATTGCTGTCGTCCTCCTCTTGCTTTGAGGCCTTGGCTTGCGTGTCAGATTCTGCCTCGTTGGCCTCTTGGGAGAGGTTTGTGTACTCGCCTCTGCAAGCAGTGAGGGCGCTAGCGATGCAGCATTTGGCTTGTGACTCAGATGCTGCCTCACTGGACTCTCGGGGCAGATTTGTGTACACTTCTTTCTAAGAAGAAGAAGAAGAAGAGGAAAGAGCGATGAAGAAGAAGAAGAAAGAAGAAGAAGCAGCAGCAGACAGAGACATATGCAAAGACAGGAGGGCAAGGGAGCAAAAGCAGCGGCCACAGCACAACAGAGAAGAAACAAGAGACACAAGAAGAAGAAGAAGATGAAGAAGAAAAGAAGAAGAGGAGCGAGAGGCAGAACAGATACCTCTGGGAGGCAGAGAGGCTGTGCAGGAGGCACTACAATGAAGAAGCAGCAGCACGGGCTGCATGAAGAAGCAGCCACACCAGAGCAACAAACAAAAATTGATTTTTGAAGAAGAGGAGGAGAGGCAAGAAGCAGAAAAGCGACCTCTGGGAGGCAGAGAGGCTGTTGAGGAGGCACTACAATGAAGAAGCAGCAGCACAACAAAAGGAGGGGCGAGAAGCAGAAGAGGTACCTCTGGGAGGCAGAGAGGCTATTGAGGAGGCGCTGCTTGGTGCTGCGTCGCTCACTGGCAATCTTGGTCAGCTCCGCCACCGTCTGCGTCCACCACCACCCACTTCATGTCAGTCACACTCCAGTAGACACAAACACAAACAAGTTATACACTCATCTGAGGATAGAAAACGGAAGAAAAGAGAAGAGAAGAGAAGAGAAGAGAAGAGAAGAGAAGTCTAAGCCTTTCGGCGTCAATTTAATGAGAAGCCAAGATTATACCGGGCTGCCCAGGCAGTCATTTGACAGTCAGCCTGCATGTCTGGTGAATTAGGCAAGCCCTGAACCAGTGGGTATGGATCACATTGCAGGCATTTTGAGGGACCTCTGTGACTGTGTAGTAGTTCTCCAGCTTGACTCAGAACTATGCTGTAATGCCACAGCATGCTGCAATGGAGAGCTGTTGCCTGATCAAATCAGACCACAGCAGTTGCATGCAACAAGGAAAAATGTCATGTAGGTAGCCAAGCCTGAGGCTGCAATGTGACATGCCTAGATTTATAGTGAAGCATATGCATTAGCATGAGTGGCATCAAGGCTTGCTAGCAACGCTAACTACTGCAACCTGCCTATTTCATCTGCTGTTTTTTAACAACAGCCATGTCAACACTGCCCCTTGTTCAAAGCTCAATCCTCCTAAACCCACAAAGTTGGCATGCCTGGGCCATGGGTTACATGCACAGTCTGAGTTGGTGTGTTACGAGTCACCTCAAGGAAGCTGTTGAGGTTGGAGTGGTCGAGTGAGGGGCCCTGAGGGAAGGCGCGACTCATGTCATGCATGGCTGCTTGGCTGTAGCGCTGCAGGTTGGGCATGATGTGGGGCGGGTAGTGCCTCCTCAGTAAGTTCAGCACCTACAACCAATGTCACAAGCAATGAACGACCAGCACAATGGGTCATGCCTCCTCAGTAAGTTCAAAACCTGCAGCCGATGTTGCAAGCAATGAACAACATGTACCATGAATAGACATACCAACACATGAGTAAACGTCAAGCAAACCATCAATGTGCATGAACATGCATGTAAAGATGCAGATCTGTGCATGTGATGCTGGGCTTGCCTCTTGCTCAAATCCCATCTGGAGGGTGACATGGATTCCCCACAGCATACGCGCCACCTGTCGCAACGCTGTTGCCAACTGATCCATCTCTTCATTGGGAAAGACGCGGCTGCAGTCACAGTATTGACTTGCACACACTCTCATCATTGTCTCATGGCTTGCAAATATGCATTTTGCAGACACAAATACATGGAAAGATGCGGCTGCAGTCACAACATTTGACTTATGCATACTCTGATCATTGTCTCATGGCTGGCAAAGATAAAGATGCACACACAGATACATGGTTCAATGCAGGATGTCATCTGACCAAGTAGTCCAAACTTCACTCCCAGGTGATTGGATTGCTTGAGAGTCACTGACACAGCAATGCCTGGTTTGGCTTTTGCACACCAAAATCAGTGTTGTAATATTGCCTGCCATGATGTAATCTGGTGCATCTGGGTCGAAATTTCATGCGATGAGAGCACTTGATGCCATTTAGGCTGTTATTGACAGCTTGAAATGGACTTGCACCATCCCACCAAATTGATAGTGTAATACCTCACCTGCACAATTTCCTTTCTTTTCTATTTTCTTTCTTTTCTACTACCTCACTTGCAATGAAGCTCACAACAGGTTGCACCTCCACATATGCAACTGCGCAGCAAACAGTATCACACACAACCTGTTTCACACACGCATGCTGTGCCTGCATTGTCTGGAATGTATGTGCTCTTGCTATGTACCTGTGGAGGTACATACATTCCACACATTGCAGGCACAGCATGCATGCATGAAACAGATGCTGTGTGATATTGTTTGCTGCACACACCTAAGATGGCAGGCAGCACAAAAACCAAATTTCGGGATTTGACCCCCAAGCCCTAAAAGATAAACCCTAACCCATACCTCTTGCTGCGCAGACCGGAGATGGCGGGCAGGAAGAACCACTGGCCCCACAGCGTGCAGACATACACCTCGTTGCGCGCCAAAGGCAGGTTGTCCTGACAGTGTGAGAACTTGCTGTACACATCGTTCATCACCTGCAGCACCAATGACTAATCAGTGCTGCCATCAACACTGCTGATGCTACTGCTGTCATCATGATCACTTCAAGCAATTTGGCAGAAAACACAAACAAGACCTGCATCACCTACATCTTCAAGTTGTCCGTAGATGCACGCCACAAACGCAGCAGCGCACTTGTCTACTGGTGTGGCGCTACATTACTATCAGAACCTATCGGCAGCAGTGCTGTTTTTGAAAAAATGGTAAGTATGTGGTGGTGGTGACCTGCTCACGCCAGGCCTCCAGATCTCCTTGACTGGAGGCCGGACGTTTGCCCTGCTCCTCATCACTCTCAGGCAGCGTCTGGTACCCATTATGCTCCTCACTGCACGTACACATCACACATCAGCACTCAACAGCACAGCACAGCACAGCACAGCACAGCACAGCACAGCACAGCAACTAGGTTCACCTTGCATCAGGACAATTCAAAAACGAGCAAGGCCCCTGATGAAGACAAAAGATTCACAGGCCGCACTGCCATTGAAGTACAGATGATGCATTACACGGCTGCACAGCACTGCATCACAGTCAAAGCTGCTTGAAGACAAATGAGTTTGCATGTTTGTATGTATAGGCAGGTCTTACAGCCCTGTGAGGAAAAGTTGCAATGAATGATGCATCAAGCAGGACCTGGAGTTGGCAGAAAAGGCCTGTGCTGACTTGCCCTCCTGCCCCCAAGCCATTCGGCTGAGGGATGTGAGGGCCTCCAGGCCTTCTGAAAGGCCATTGGTTGCCTTCTGAGATGCGCTAGTGGGAAACACCAGCACTGACAGAAACAGGGAGATCAGGCACCCTCCCAGAATGCCACAGATGCGAGATACCATCACTGCAAAAGCATCTGCATGCACACAAAGGTCATGCAGTATGTGACTTGTCAGCCAGCAAAAGCATCGAGGTGACCCAATTGCATGTGTTGCTGACACAGCTCAGCAGGCAGGTAAGATCAAGTCGTCACATGTCATGTAGATTCTTGTCTGTTGCTGAGCATTGGGCAGGTAGCATGAGTTGCTAGGCAAGCCGCAAAGCTCTGTGGGAACAACGTCTTGAAAGTATAGGGAACTTAGCACTGAGCAGAGTGGGGTCAGTCAACAAGCACATCAAAGAGTGCAGCACCACACAAGTGCTAGTCACTTCTGCCTTGTACTATTGAAGCTCTGAGCCAAGAGGGAGCCAAAATTATTTCCTGGTGCATCGTTTTGTGCCTGGTTGTGTTTGCACAGAAGCATGTCTGACTTGCACGCATTCTTATAACAGCAAAAAGCTCTACAGAGTATGGGTGGCCATCAGCATTGCTGGTCAGTAATACCCAAGCATGTCATGCATCATCGACAGCTCTACGGAATAGGGGTGACCGGCAAACATGCTGGTCAACAGCAAAATTATATCACAATAATACATGGTTGCCTTACTTGGAGCATCCTTGGAACCCAGAAGCACAAGAAGAAAGGTGATGGTGGACAGTTTGGCGGCATATGCTGACCCTGCCCGCTGCCCCACTAGCTGAGCACCGCTGGCTGCCAACAAGGTGGCGATGGTACACACTATCTCATCTGACAAGGGTATAACGTCACGTCCGAAGCGCGCTGCGCCATATGCCAGAATGCCACCTGCACAGCAGCAGAGCGCACTTGCACAGGTGCTGTCATGCAGTAGTGAATCTGTGTCACATACGAGAGATGCTTTGATGGCAAGTCTCAAAGATGTCCTTTGTAGTTTGTTGTTGTGGTATTTTGCAGAACTAGTGACATGACTCCACTTGCTACAAGGTGACATAGAGTTGGCAATGGTTGGGACAATGACATAAAATGGCAACGAAAACTCTTTGCAACCAACCTCCCATGCAGCAATCAGAAGCAGGTACGTTCATGGCCAATGTGACTGAATGCATGCAGCCAGCAGAGGTTGAGAGAAAAACAGGCAACACCAACAATCAGCAATGCCAATTATCAGAGAATTCTCACAGATGCAGCGCAGCTGATGCTAGTGTTATATGATGTGCTCACTAGTAACGAACCATCGCTAGGCAAGCTGGGTGTTACACAAGACTGATGAAGGCTAGTAGCAGCTTGGAGTGATGAACCTCAAGGACATAAGGAGACAATCAGGCACTGGCTGCAGTACCTGCTATGGTGCCTGCAAAGCGCTCGGCGGAAACTTTGGCAACTTTGCCAATGACTGGGGAGGTGACCACAGCAACTGTGATGGCCGCCCACTTCCAGCTCTGCAGCCAGGCCTTTGCCACCACAGGAGGCAAACCTGCAGCAGTCAAGACAGAGGTTGTTTGTGACAGGCCGTCATGCTGATTGTCTTTGGGAACAAGGCTCACATGAGGAAACAGTCACAGTGAGCAGGCAGGAATGATGTGTTCCAATTGCCTGGCATATGCATGACAAGATTGACGTTCATGTGTGCAAGACTGTGCGCCTACTTGGGTCATGCTTGGGCACTACATATCCCAGAAGCACGGCAGCAGAGACCCCCAGGCCCTGCCGCATTGCCTCCTTGGCACATTCGCCAGGGGCGGTGGACATTTTCACGTAAAATGCCATCCCTGCTGATCCTTTCCTTTGATGCACAGAAAACCAGGGCCAGCAGTCCCAGAAGCGATCGTGAGGTCCTGCAAGTAAGTTCCGGTATGTGCAACGAGCAGTCGACAAGCATGCAGCTCAAGGAGCAGACACGCTGCAATCAGTGCAAGCGTGAACAGCTTACCTGCCACTGTGCTGACAAGGTGCTGGTCAGACCGGCTGTGCTTTAAGCGTGAAGTGACGTTGTTGACACCGGACGCCGGCGCGAGCTACACAGCAGATCCCTCCTCGTTCCAAGCGGGTTTGCAACAGCTATTTCAGCAAGTTACAGCGCTCATGCACCGCTCCGCTTCCACAGGTCTTGCATCGTAGTCAACTGTTAGGTCAAGGGCACTTTCTTCGCCTTTGCCCTTTGAAGCTGAATAATATAAATTGGCTCTGTTCAAAAATTGGGGTAGCCTTGCTCACCCTCGGGGCAAGCCACAATGATGCACTTGCTATGCAGCAAGGTGTGTTGATGCATGATGACAGAGTGGGTAATGCTTGAGTCAATAGCACAAGCAAGTTGGCAACAACGTTTCTCAGTGTGACCTTTTTGTTTAAATTGATGTAACGATACATGTTCTGTTTGCTAGCAACCTTATATGCAACCTTGTGGGTGACTTTGCTTTGATCTTCAAGGCGAAATGCAGCTCTTAAGGCACATCATGGTTTGTTGCAGATTTTTGACGAAGCCATGACAGCTGATTTTAGGCTGACTGCATGAATTTCGAATTGGCGGGAACTCCAGCTTTCGAACAACGGCTAGAGCGTGAGCAGCTGAGCCTCTGAGCGCCTATCTGCAGCGCAAGCGTTCCTGTGAGACTGCACGATATAGCGGTTGCATGACATCTCCATGTCCAGCGTCAGCAGCAGCACCCCTGCCCTTGCGCACAACGGTCTAGCGTAGTGGTTCTAGCGTAGTGTAAATAGTGCATGCGTGCAGCTCTTGCCCAATATGTGACCTGGTCGTCACACAGCCGCTTGCTGACCGCACTCCGTGCATGAGATCTCATGGCTTTGCTGATCCCTTGCATCAGTGTGACAATGTAGTGTCTCATTCATAAACAGCAGTCACCTCAGCTGTTGTGATCCCGGCTACTTCATTCATCCGGCACCTGCTACGCATTAAGCGTGTAGCTGATATCTCCATTATTGTCCAGAAGCACCGGCATAATGGGACAACGACGAATGCTTCAGCCACTGCACCACACCAGCAGCTAGCACCAGCGTGTGATGCCTGCAGCAGGCATTGCACTTCTCCTGCCCACCAAACACAAACTGCACTTGTGACACTGCCGTTCAGCAGCTGATGGACACACCCAGTCCAGTGTCTTGGATCTTCAAGCCTGAAAGTGCTGGCACCAGCCTAGCTCAGCATACATATCTAAGCCCTAGCAGCCTCAACAGATCACCACACAGTTCTGCCCATGCACAGTCTCCCTTAACATCACAGAGACACACTAGCCCCATGACGCCAAGGGCTTCCACCATGCAGCAGCTGGGATCTCCATACAGGGCAGCCACAGCCAGCCCTCAAAGCAGTGCCAGCACAGCTAGAGCTCAGTCGGCAACTCAGTCGCAAGATCTGCTGCTACCGATGATGCCCAGTACAGAAGACAGCAAGTTGCATGCTACTGTATCGGGCCTGAGATTTGCCTTGCAAGAAACACAGCTTCAGCTAGGCCATGCACAGCATCAGGCAAGAACCTCCAGCACACTTAGCTGCTTCTGCAGTTCTTTGTCCTATCTTCCAATATCATGCAACACATATGCTCTGCACTCTGGTTCCCCATGCTGGCAGCGCAGCTTGTGACAAGTTGGCACTTTGGTCTTATCTTGGGACATGTTGTCTGCTGCGCTTGCACAGGTCAAAGATGGCTGAATTTGATTGGCAGCATACGCTTGCACTGCGCAGACCACGTATGTGCTGCTACATATGCTATATATCTGATCTTTGCCACAGCATGCTCAGCAGCATGACTCATTAGATGCAGGATGTACCACAAAGGCATGCTTGCAAGGCGAGCTTGGTATGTGTCTGTCATGCAGGTGGACGCGTTACAGCAGAGGTGCACAGCTACAGATGCTCAGGCAGTGCAGCTGCAGCAGCAGCTGACTAACCTTCATGCTGACAAAGCCCTGCTTGGCGCCAGATTACATGACGGCTCACTGGACATGGTCAAAGGGCAGCTCATCCAGCAGCTGGAGCAGCAGCTGGCTGAGTCAACTCAGGCAGCTGCAGCAGCAGGTGCTGCAAGCCAGCATGCTTCACAGCAGGTGCAGAGCCTGCAGGATCAGTTGGCTCTGCAGCAACAGGCTCAGGCTAGCGAGAGGGAGAGGCTGAGTATGGAAGCAGCTCAGAGTAGGCTGCTGTGCAAGGCTAGGGCTCGTCAAGTCAACACACTTGAGTTGCAACACAAGGCTCAGGCAAGCAAAATGACTCTGGTAGTATACAGGAAAAGCTGTGAATCAGCTGCCCAACTCATGAAGCTCACAACAGCGTTGAGGGCATGCTGCTCAATGCCTGTCAAATCTCTTTTGGCTTTGGTTGCATGCAGATGTGATTGATGCATACAGAAACATCAGCACAGTTGGGGTATATCGCCTTGATGCCAAGCAGGCTGTTGACAGAGATTGGAGCATAATTATGTCAAGTGCAACTCTGCCTGCAGCGACGGCTGCATCAAAAAGTATCTCACAAATATGTGTGAAACCAATGCCTCTGCCTGATCCAACCTCAAGCCTCATGCCGCATAAAAGCAGTGAACAAAATACTCCGTGCTGGTTTCTGCCTTGCAGATTGAAAGGGCAGATTCTGCAACAGAGGAGATGCAGAGTGCTCGCGAGGGTGCGGCTCGCTCCATTTCAGACTCTATGCTGCAACAGGATGCTGCCATGAAGCAGGCTCAAGAAGCCAGAGAGGCGTCCCAGCAGGCCCACCACCAGCTCCAAAAGGCTCAGCATGCCCAGCTGGCTGCTGAACAGCAGAGGTGATGAACCCTCTGTTTCAGTCATGTCTCGTCATGTGGCCTGCCATGCTAAGCTCATGCTGTCCACCTGGCAGCTCATGTTTTTATGCAACATGTGGCCAGGCATGTCAAGCTCATGCTTGTACACCTGGCAGCTCATGTTGTTATGCAACATGTCAGGTCACAGGTGATGCAAATGCAAGTCATCACACTGGCTAGACCCTTCTGCAATAAGAGAATGCTAGTCTCTGGTAGATCAGCACATGCGTGCAGTACTGAGCACATGCAGGCTAGGCTGCAGCAAGCTCTGCTCATGCATGTCTGAGGGCAGCAGGCCTACAAACAGCGCTGTGTTGCAACTGATGGACATCAAGCATGCTTGCGCACTTCACATTTCATTGGGAAAACCAATTATCCACTTTTGTGTTTACATATTTGTTTGCTTATTGTTCAATTTACACTTAAATTTGCTTATTTGTTCCTTGACTCATTGATTATTTCGTCTGTTGAACTGTTTTATTGTCTTGTTTGCTGTGTTTGTTTTTTTGGTTTATTTGCTGCTTTGAGCATTCCTGATGCCGAGATGGTGAGACTGACTGGTGGCAGGCAGCAAGCAGAGGCCAGCTTGAGGGATGTCAGGCTGCACATGGATTGGCAGGAGACTCGCATAGCTGACCTTGAGTCTCAAGACATTGCTCAGACAGCTCGCAGATACGACTCTGAGCTGCAGAGCATGAAGCAGCAGCTACAGCAGGACCGCCAGAGGCTAGAAGCACAACTGCTGCAGGAGAAAAGAGCCAGGGAGGGAGCTGAGAACCAGCTGCATCACACCATGAGCCTCAGCCAGAGCGGCAAGGGTTTCAGTCCAAATTCTGGCAATTTGGGCAGCCCCAGAAAGGGCAGGGAGAATTCCAGCCCTAACAAGCCGCGGGGGTCGGCCAGTCTGCAGGAAAGTGTAGTCTTGAGGGCTCAGCTTCAGCAGTCGAGGGAAGCTGCTGAGAGAGAAGCTGCCCGCTGGAAAGCTGCTCTTGAAGAAGAGCAACGTACCAGTGAGAAGCTGCGGCAGCAGCTGAACCAGCTGGAGGAATCTGACCAGCTGGTGGCCACAGCTGCGGCCAACAGTCAGCAGCAGGTCCACCACTTGAGGCAGCAGCTGGAATCTGAAAAGACACGGACAGCTGTGCTGGATGCCAACCTGCAGGCCGCCGCCCACAGCGTGCGTAGCAGCAAGGCATTCAAACGGCGGCAGCGGTCACGCTACACAGTCCAGGACAGCGCAAGAATGGATGATGGGCATGTGGATGATCACAGCTGGCAGCATGCTCTAGGCTTGACAGACAACGACACTGGCAGCAGCGCAGAAGAAGATGATGGGGACAGTCACATGGACCTGGGGCTTCAGCCAGTCATGGTGACAGTGGGACTGCAGACAGACGATGTGGCTCTGACTGCATTGCTGGCAGGAACAGCAGGGAAGGATAGTCTGATGAGTGCTGCTAGGCAGGAGATCCTGCGCCTGAAGGATGTCAACAGCAGGCTGCTGCAACAGCGCTCTCCAGGTGTGTGTGCTCAAGTTAGTTCACCTGTGTTGATTTAAGTACCAGTCCCCCCCTCCCCCCTCCCCCACTCCCCCCCCT
>JAABUP010004851.1_pt1 | contig 21471 bp, 19 predicted proteins | sample 5559201 | NCBI WGS metagenome assembly JAABUP01 (sample SAMN10711887, study PRJNA513373) | rock metagenome | isolation source: Antarctica rocks | place: Antarctica | reverse complement strand
AGTTCTTCAACCCACTTCCAGCACGTCACGTGCTTGATGACCCCCCTAAAGAGTCATAGTTACTCCCGCCGTTTACCCGCGCTTATTTGAATTTCTTCACTTTGACCTAAATTGTTAAAGATAGAAAGTAATTGCCTCTTAATAGAGTTGCAGATTGATGTGTAACATGCTTATTTTTATTATGTGCATATAAGACGTGTCTTTTCTATGAAGGTTTACGGGCACAGCTGAACTATATTCTGTGGTGTTACATATCATTTTAGTAACACCATGCTTAGTAAGCATAGTCACATGACCAGGAAAAGTCTGCACATTTGACACACCCTCACAGACCTTTTTTCTGCCACCCATCACTGACGTTCTTTGAGGCCAATGAGGTTGATAAACCATTCAAATTTGACAGCAGTGAGTTTTTTGGTGAGGCCGTCAGCTATCATTCAATTTGTAGATATGTAGGTTAGCTGAATGTGTCCTTTGAACTCAACCTCGCAAATGAAGTGGTATTGTATGTCAATATGCTTTGTACAGGCGTGGTATTCAGAGTTCTTTACTAAGGCCATTGCTCTCTGATTATCCACCTTTATTGACACTGAACCACAGTCAGTGTCATTGTATTCAAGTTTCAACAACAATCCCCTCATTCAGACTGCTTTCTTTGTGATGTCTGATACAGTCATATACTCCGCTTCACATGAGAATAAGGTGACAGTGGTTTGTCGTTTTGAACATCAAGACACTGCGCCACTCAGTAGGGTGAACACGTATTCAGTAGTTGATTGTTCTGTGTCCTTATCACTTTCTCAATCTGAGTCTGAATACCCCTGCACTTCTAGTGTTTGTTCTTCATTTGATTTGAACTTGATACTGATTGTAAGAGTACTGCAGAGGTAGTGAAAGACTCTCTTTGCTGCTTTTCAATGGGTTTTGTTTGAGTTGTGAGCATATTGACTAAGAACAGAAACACAATATGCGATGTTTGAACGCGTCTGAGTCATGGCGTACATCAACAAGCCTATAGCTGTTGTTGTCATAAGTTGAACTCATACTAAGGTCTTATGATCTAGTTGCTTACTAAGACTTTAAAACTAAAGCACATTATCTTCTTGCTTCTGTATGAAGCTCTTCTTTTTCTCTTCATAGTATTCTTCTTGTATTTAGAAATTATCAATTGAGCGTCGGTCTCATTGTGAACCTGTGACATTAAAATACTATTCTCATTTAGACCTGACCTACACTAGAGACCTTGCTGTACAATTGTTAAAATTAGTGCAGAATGAGTGCAGAAACCTCTATGACAGATGAAGTGAAGATTGTTGCTGAGGAGATTTCTTCTTGAGCGCAAATACTTATGACAAAACTATGCAGCATGAAGAGTCATACGGAAAAGAACATGCAGAACATGAAGAATTGTACAGATCATCTTTACACCTTCATGACAGACTGAGCTGATCTCACATCAGCCACATCAGCAAATACAGCTGTCTCAACACCAACTGTCTCAACATCACCTTCACCTTAAGAATCAGTTGATTGTACAAGCAGTTTCTTCATGAAGCAGTTCATGATGTCAATGAGGGCAAATTGATCTCTTAAACGTCAGCTTCTTAACTCATCTATGTTTGAAGAAAAGAGAGTGAAGTTCAGGTCTTGACTACAACAAATTGGTGCTAAGTTAAATGTGAACATGTCAGACAACACTGTCAGCATTCAGTTCTGATACATACACAGTCAACTTGAAGGGTTGACTCTAAGTCAGGTCACATCTTAGATTGTGGCTCATATTAAGTTAAACGAAGTTTTAAATCATACAATCATTGAGGAGCTGATCAATCAGCTTTGACATGTGTACAATGACTCAGAATTGAAGAAGAAAGCAACTCATACCTTAAAAGCTTTAAAACAGAAAGAAAAACCATTCACTAAACACCTGACCACCTTTAAACAGACATTGTTGAAAGCAGAAGGCTTAAAATGAAATGATACTGTTAAGAAGACATTTCTCAGTAACAGTCTAGATGTAATGCTCACATGAGCCTTGATTGCAACATCAATTCCTGTGTCGTACAATGAGTACATTACCTTACTGCAGCAAGTCAGTCACAATCTAAAGTCAATTCAGAAGGCTGTTACTCAAGAGCGCTGTATGACAACCACTATCATCACTCAACAGTCTCACACAGACTTCATGAACTGAGAACCTATCAAGCATGTCAGTGTGACAGCAGCAGAGACTGAGAAGAAACACAGAGCACAATGAGTGTCAGAGAAGAAAGTGACAAAGCGTCATACAAAACAACTGTGCATGCAATGTGAAGAAAGTGAACATTTCATTAAAGAGTGCAAACTTCTAACGACTGTACAACCTCAAACCATCAATGTCACTGCAGCTGAGACCGCGAAGAAGACAACAGAGACAGATGAGAACTCAGAAAAAGAGTAGCTTTTAGCGGAAGTTGCAGCTGAGAGTGTATGAGATGTGGTAAGAGCTGAAAGAAGTTTGAAAAACAGATGAACAGTGCCCCCTTCACTATGTCAATGTTAGTCAATAAGAAGTCATATGCACATACCTTGTACAACACAGGGTGTCTGTTCTATGAAATAATCACTTCTCACTTTGCTAAAAATCACAACCTACAGTGTATGAAGATAAGACCTTATACAATTACAGGGTTTGATGAACCTTCAGGTTCATCAGTAAATGAAGTAGCCGTTGTACAGATTGATATTGACAGACATCAGAAGTCAAGAGCATTCTTTTATATTGTCTTTAAGTTAGCATCCTACGACCTTATACTAGGTTTACCATGAATGAAGCAGAACAAGGTCATATTGAATGCAGGCAGAGCCTTCTTTACAATTGAATTCACAGAAACTATTGTATGAAACAGAAAAGCTTCTGCTGAGAGTGAGTTCAATTATGTCATGATGTCAGCTATGTTCTTTACAAACCTCATACAAAAGAAAGAAGAGAAACAGAAGGAAATTGAGGTGTTCTCAGTCAGCATGACTGATATTGAAAAAGCCTTAACCTCACAGAAGAAGACTGACTTGAGGACTATACTCTCTGATTATTATCATGAGTTTTTAGATGTGTTTGATCGTACAATGACTGAGAAGTTGCCTCTCTTAAGAGAAGAAGACACAGATCATCAAATTGAACTAGAAGAGATAGATGAGAAAGAATCAAAAGTACTCTGAAGTTCTTTATACAACATGATGAGAGAGAAGTTACTAATGTTGCACAAGACACTAACAGAACTTTTGAATAAGCAGTTCATATGAGTCAGTAACTCATCTGCTGCAGCATCTGTTTTATTTGTACAGAAGTCAGAAGGTGAACTTCAATTCTGTGTGAACTACTGTGGCTTGAACTGAATCACTCAAAAGAATCGTTACCCTCTTTCATTAATATATGAGACTCTGCAGAACATCGAATAAGCTCAATGATACATCAAGTTGAATGTCATAGCGGCATTTCACAAGATTCAGATTGCTGCAGAGAACAAATGAAAGACGGCATTCTGTATGAGGTATGGGTTGTATGAATGAATGATGACTCCTTTTGAGCTAGCCAATGCTCTGAGCACCTTTTAAAGATATATTAACTGGGCCTTGCGGGACTTTCTGAATGAGTTCTGTTCAGTCTATGTGAACAGTATTCTTATTTTCACTGATGGATTGCTGCATCAACACCAAAATCATGTATAAAAGATACTACTACGGCTTTAAGAAGTCGGCCTACAAATTGACATTGACAAATGTGAGTTTGAAGTCAAGTCAACCAAGTACCTAAAGTTCATTCTGAAAGTGAGAAAGGGCGTACAAATGAATTCTCAAAAGGTGAAGGCAATCATGAACTGACAAGCCTCTAAATCAGTAAAGAGTGTACAGAGTTTCATAGGCTTTGCAAACTTCTATCGAAAGTTCATCAAGAACTTTTCTAACCTGGTTATGTCAATAATGACTCTCATACAAAAGGACACACTTTTTAAGTGAACAGAGAAAGCTAATCAGAGTTTTATGAAGCTAAAGGCCATGTTCATTTCAGCGTCAATTCTAGTTTCATTTGACCACACATGTATGACGATGATGAAAACAGATTTCTCAGGTTGATGCATAGATGAAACCCTGTTGCAGTTAATGAACAATGTGTGAAGGCTCTATGCTCACTATTCAAAGAAGAACACATCTGCAGAGTGCAATTATGAGATTTATGATAAAGAGATGCTGATCATCATATGATGCTTGAAAGAGTGAGACGCAGAATTGAGAAGTGTGTCAAGTTTTCAGATTTGTACGGATCACAAAAATCTGAAATACTTTATGACAGTCAGAAAGCTTACAGAGCAACAAATAAGATGGTCTTTAGTTCTGTCGCAATACAACTTCTTCATACTATACTTGCTGAGTAAGCAGAATGAGAGAGCAGATGCTCTATTGAGACAGAAGTAGAATGTGTCAATGAACCTTTCAGACAACAGAGTACAACATCATACAACACAGATAATACATTTTGAGATAATAAGCAAGCCTATACAGGCTGCCTCAATGACAGTAGCAGACATATCAGTTTCTGTGCTTGTACAAGATCAGAACTTGTTCAATGAAGTTACAGACCTCAAACAGATGTGAGTGAATGCTGAAGCAAAAGATGAGTCATATGATGAGCTTTGTCAGACAATTTGTGAGAAACAGAGATCATTTTCTACTGTTCTAGAAGTGAGGGTATTTATAACAGAATGCTTCTTGAGTGATGAAGAAAAGCTACTCTTTTGCAAAAGGCACTGAGTGTCGTCATCAGAATCTCTTTGTATGAAACTGATTCAGTATACACATGACTCAACAATGACTGAACACTCAAAAAGAGATGTAACTGATGCTCTCTTATCATGACAGTTCTTTTGACCTGAGTAGCTACAGAATGTCTGTACATTCTGCTGAAATTGCGACAAATGTTGTACAAACAACAGCTGAAAAGACCGTCAACAAGGCTTTTTGAAGCCTCTACCTGTATCAGAGCGAATTTGGTGAAAGATATTCATCAACTTTGTAGTAAATCTATCGTCAAGTGAGGGTTGTACAAACCTTCTGATAATTATGAATTGTCTTAGCAAGGGGGTAATACTTGAACCATGCAAGAATATGACTGCAGAATGAGTGGCTCAGACATTCATACGACATTTCTATCGAGCTCATGAGCTTTTTACCACAATAGTCTCAGATTGAGGCACTCAGTTTGTGAGCAGCCTATGAAAAAGAGTCTGTCAACTTTTGAAGATTGTACAAAGAGTGTTCACAGTGTATCACCTGAAAACTGACAGAGCAACTGAGCAAATGAATCAGAATGTTGAGCTGTACATTTGTACGTTCTTAAATTATAGTCAGAACAATTGAGCAAGCCTGCTTCTCATGACTGAGCTAGTCATGAACAATCATGACTCTGTCTCAACAGAAGTGAGCCTTTTCTTCTTGTCTCATGAGTATCACATGAAGTCTTTACAACTACTTGAGAAGTTGAAGCTTGTACAATCTGCAAAAAGTTCAGTACAGAAAGCTGATCAGATTGTACAAAAGATGAAAGAAGTCACAGAGTGAGCACAGATGACTATGGCTCTCACTCAGCAGATACAGAAAGAAACGGTGAATCAGAAGAGACAACAGTCTTATAACTTCAAGAAAGAAGACAAGATCTGACTAAACCTTAAGAACATTCATACAGACCATCTGTGCAAGAAGTTTGATGTGAAGAATGACAAGTACACCATTGTTAAGAAGATCAACTCACATTCTTTCTGTTTAAACACACTGTTGAGTATTCATAATGTGTTTCACTCTGTCATGCTTCAATCAGCAGTCATGAACACTCTTTCTTCTCAGCATACAACAGACTCACAACCTTTGTCACAAATTGTAAGCAATGAAGAAGAGTTTGAAATAAAGAAGATTCTGAAGAAGAGGTTTGTATGACATAAAGAAGAATTCAAGAAGAAGTACTTGATAAAATGAGTCAGTTATACCTGACCCACATGAGAATTGACGTCTGCTTTAAAAGACACAGTGATGTTAAATCAGTGAAAGTTAATGCAACCTGAGTTGACTAAATCTTAATCATACGCAAGAAGGTTGAGGTGCTTCATGAGTTCAGAGGATTGTATGAAGTTCAAAATTTAGTGTTGAATTTATTTAATTTATTTCTATACTAATTACTAATGGTGCCTTCTTGATTTCATCAAAGCTACTTGTTCTAAGCACCGCAAAGAGGTGAGGCACATTGCTCAGGTGTCACACACAGCTCATATGACTAGGCTCTATAGGTGTCACACACAGCCTGTACAACTAAACAAGCACAGTGCAAAGAAGAAAGAAGAGTTGTATGTATCTAAGAGGCGACATAGATGATGACCGTCCTTGTCAACAGCATCAATGTGATTCTTCTTGATTGAGCAGCAGGTTCATCCTCATTGACATTGTTGTTGTTCTCATTGTCTGAGATGACAATGAGAACATCATTGTTGCATATGAAACAGTGAGCAGTGTGGTCACGCCACTTGCAGTTATCGCAACATTCACTGAAATGTTCTGATGTACAACAACATTTCAAAAAGAGTGTCATACTGTGTGTCTGACAGTTGGTACAACCAGCAGAAACCAACACACCTTGACTCTGAATCAGGATTGCATTGATGTACAACAGTCAATGAGTCCTCACCTGGTTCAGCAGAATACAAAGCCGTACAAATGAAACATTCACATCAGACAGCGTGAGAATGCCTCTTGTCTGAGAAGAGTGAGTGTACTGAGTGAGCTGTTGCTGATCAACAAAGAGAACTGAATCTTCATCAGCAGCCACAAGAACAAGAGCGGCAATGTACACATTGTAAAGGATGAGGGCTCTGTGAGCTGTCAGCTTTGAGATACATATCTGTACAACACTTACATTGTTGTTGTTGTTGATGTTGTTGCTGCTGAGCTTGTCATACAAGAGTCAGTGCTGACATATTCAATCAAGAAAGGTTTCACATACAAAAGTTGTGAGTGAAGAAGTTGAAGAAAAAAGAAAAAGAGAAGTTGTACATGAGGTGAGAGGTTTATAACTCACTTCACTGACAGATAAGCTTGAGTGAATTGTTGAAGGAAACCACGCAAGCAATGAAAAAATTTTCATCTGCAAACCTTACTCATACAAAGCGGGCAAAACACGTGTCAACAGACATTGACAATCATACAACAACCTTTTCAGAGACTTAAAGCACAACCTTGAAGAAAAAGAGAGGGGTGATGTCATGAGTTGAACTCATACTAAGGTCTTATGATCTAGTTGCTTACTAAGACCCTAAGACTAAAGCACATTATCTTTTCGCTTCTGTATGAAGCTCTTCTTTTTTCCTTCATAGTATTCTTCTTGTATTTAAAAATTATCAATTGAGCATCAATCTCATTGCAAACCTGTGACAGTCAAATTGAATGCAGAGATACCACACTTTCTTCTTCTGAGCAATCACTTCATCTATTGCTATGAGGCATATCTGATGAAGTATCAGCTAAGAGACAGCTGAGACCAGAAACACAACTGTGAACATGTCTTCTATGCCTTGAAAAAGGATGAACCTGACCTGATAATGAGCCTATCAGCCTTAAAAAAGAAACAAGTTCATATTGACTGTGAGTTGTGCAGCTGACACTTCAGCATCAATCTGCAGATGTTGAGTCTCAAAGATCTGAACAAATTTAAAGAGACAGTTGAGGGGTCAGTAACCTGTGCTTTCCTCTGATCTGTACTCAAATTGCTGGTGATATGTTTGCAAGGCACCACTACAGTGTCATCTATACCTTAGACATATGCTGACTATGCTGATGTTTTCTCAAAGTCTGAAGCAGAATGTCTCTTTGCACATAAGAAGCATGATCATGTCATTGACAATAATGAGAAGAACCCTTCACATGACCCTCTATACAATTTGTCAAGCAAGAAACTTCAAGTTCTATGAAGCTATCTGAATGATGTTTTAGTGAAGAGTTGAATTCAGCATTTCGTTAATCCGGCAGGGGCGTCAGTGTTATTCACCCCAAAGAAAGACAGTAGCTTGTGATTGTGTGTTGACTACTGTGAATTAAACAATATCACTGTGAAAAATTGCCACTCATTGCCGTTGATCAGTGAAACCTTAAACTGACTAAGTGATGCTAAGATCTTCATCAAGTTGAATCTTAAAGATGTTTATTATTGTATCTGCATATGCGTCAACAATGAGTGAAAGACAGCGTTTTGCATGCACTACAGTCACTTTGAATATTTAATTATGTCATTTGAGCTAGTTAATGCACCTGCAACCTTTCAAGCCTATATCAATTGAGCACTTGCAGAGCATATGAACTTTATTTGTGTTGTGTATTTGAATGACATTCTCATATACTCACAATCAGAAGAAGAACACAAACGCCATGTATGTGAAATACTTGAGCAATTGCAACACTACAAGCTGTTTGTCAACTTGAAGAAATGTGTTTTCTCTACTGACACTGTAGAGTTTCTGAGATTTATAGTGTCAATCACTGAAGTGACGATGAATTCACAACAAATTGACACTATTAAAACCTGATTGACCCTCAAGACCTTTCAGAAAGTACAAGTCTTTCTAAAGTTTGTCAACTTCTATAGACGCTTTATTAAGGCCTATTTGCGAATTGCGAGCTCACTTACAGGTCTATTGAAAGACAGTAAGAATGAAAAGAAGATGAGACCCTTTGAGTGATCAAAAGGTGCTGCAAAGATGTTTGACTATCTCAAGAAAGTCTTTATGACAGTGCTCATTCTTGTTCACTTTGATTCAGAGCTCAAGAATTGAATGAAGACTGATGCTTTCAGACACACAGTGACAAGAATTTACTCTCAGTTGCAGATGTCAGAACAGTGACACTCTGTTGCTTACTGATTGTGAAAGCTGTTCTCAGCAGAAGAAAGTTATGAGACACATGATCTTGAGCTTTTAGTCATTGTTGAAGCATTTAAGCAGTGACATTACTATCTTGAGTGAAGTACTCACTCAGTGAAAGTTCTGACAGATCACAATAATCTATGTGAGTTCATGAACATTAAAATGTTGAATGAACAACAGACACAATGAACTGTAAGGCTTGCTGGCTTTGATTTTGTGATTAAGCACAGACTGAGCAAGACAAACCTCACAGATGTGTCGTCAAGGTGCTCAGACTATGTTGAGGTCATCAGTGAAAACATTGATAGGCTCTTGTCAATGTTACAAAGAAAGTTAGCAGCTATGCCTGCAACTATGCTTAAGTTCTCAACAATTATCAGTTGTTTTAAGACAGTTTGTCAAGCTTGTGAAAAGCAGATTGACATGAGATCTAAAGAACCTCAACTCAGTTAACATACACTGAGAGAACTAGAAGGCAATCAACTGTCAGTTTGTCATGAATGCAGCATAATGAGGTTACTTAACCCTGCTGCTGAAACTGTTGACTGCAGACAACTTGTTTTATGTGCACTAGCCTCAGAATTGATTAGTCATGAAACAATATATGATGACAGTAGTGAATTCTTTCTATTGTTAGTACGTTCTTTGCAAATGAATAATTTCTTTGTTTAAGCGCAAAAAGTGACAATAGCAAAGAATAAGTGAAGTCAGAACGCTGAAGGCCTGAGATGAGCGTTTGATATGACTGAATTGCTTCAATATGAGAGAAGATTATATATACCCTCTGAAGCATCGGTTCAAACAGAACTACTGAAGCATCATCATGATGATGAGTTGATAAGACACTTCAGTATTGAGTGAACACTAGAATTAGTGTCACACAAATATTACTGGCTGAAATTAATCAAAGATGTCAAGAAGTATGTCTCCTCATGTGACATATGTCAGAGGGTGAAAGTGTTTAAACATCATTCATATGACAAAATGCAGATGCTACCTCATTCAAATAGTCTCTGAGAGGAGGTAATCATGAACATGATTACTGACTTGCCTTCAAGCAAGCACAGTGATAGCATTTATGATGCAATTCTGATGATAGTAGATTGTTACACCAAGATGGCTCAATACATTTCTATCAGTAAAACACTCACTGCTATGCAACTAGCTGATATATTCTTCAAGAAGATAGTATGTTGCTATGAAGCTCTCAAAGAGATAGTGTTTGATAGAGGTTCAATCTTCACAAGCAGTTACTGATCAAAAGTATGCTATCAGGCAAAGATTAAGCGTTGGCTTAGCACTGCATTTCATTCAAAATTGAATTTTGTGCGGTTGTTACTGAAGAAAAAAGAAAGATGAAACAAGACTCAGGCTGATCATCATGAAGTGAACTTAATTGAATTACAATGCAATTTCAACAGTGATCTAGAAGAGAATGATCTATTCTCTACATTCAAATATTAAGTTCTGAGTGCAAATAGTTCTGATTTGACGGCAGTGTCACAGAAAAGTCAGGACAAATGACCACAAGAATGTTCTCATGAGATTCTGAAGCAAAAGACAAAGATTACAAAGCAGCGAGCTCAGAAGAAACAGAACCTTTCTACATCAAAAACTCTACACTCTGACAAATGATGAACTTCACAAGTTGTGATCCTTGAGGTGTAACACGATGAATTAAATATGAATGAAGATAGCAATGAGACAATGAATGAGGATAAAGAAAGCAGCAGGTCAACAGTTAGGTTTCTTGAGTCAGAAAGCGTTGAAAAAAGCTGCAATGCTTTGAGTGTGTCTAAGATCAAGAATGTGAAGTTAGTGAATGTTCTTCAACAAATGACAGAGCAGAATTCTACTCAAGTTGTGCAGAAGATGCTTCAAGCTGTGGTGTCAGACATAACTGTCAAGGACATATTGACATTGAGATCAGTGACACATAAGTTAATGTTCAAACTGAGCAAATCAGACATTATATTCAAGATTTCAGAGACCGAGAAGGTGAACATCAACAGCATTCAAACATTTTTGTTATTCAATGTTCTCTACTCATCTGCCAGTTCAAGAACAATTGTGAAGGTTGAAGAAGGTCAAGTATCAGCATTGATTGACACTGATGCAGAAGTGAATCTTGTTGAAGAATGCATTCTTCAGAAACTCAATGTCTTTTATACAGTAGATGGCTGTTTGCAATTGATTGACATCAATGATCAGAAGACTGTGCTTTGTGACATTTGTGAGAACATTGAGATTCAAATTGCTCTGATAAAAGTATTGCAATTCTTGCTAATTGTAAAGAAAGTGAGTCAGCTCATGATTCTGAGCATGTCATATCAAGCAGCAACATTAATGATGACATGATCAGATCTGTTCGGCATAGTGAATATTGAAATCAGCAGCTCACACAATAATAGAAAAGTGAAGTTTCAGGCCGTCAGAAGAGGCTCAAAGATCAAATTCTTGTTGCATTTGTTTTCAGAGGCTGAATTTGAGAAGGGAAAAGACTAACAAGCAACAAGACTGATGTTGTTACTTGTCATTGTCAGTCAGAATATTGAAATTCAAGTTCTAGAGTTGCCGGCGTGACAGTACAAAATTTGCCGGCATTAATAGAATGAACTCACAGGTCTGAACCCACAAGTTCACCACAGTCACAAAACAATTACACAGTCAATCAGACGGTCAGAAATCACAGTCTAAACAATATAGCACTTATATTTTGACCAGCTGCTTCAGTTATAAGCAGGTGTGCATGTTTATCAAGACAATGAGACTCAGAATTTGATGTTTTCTGCAGTCAGGCCCGTGTTACATACAAATGCAAGGCAAACAAAGTTCAGCCAGTAGATCAAGCAGATCTCAGCAGAGAATGTTCAATTCATGTAATAAACTGAAAAGAGAAGATCCTCAAGAAAAGGCTAGCACTGATGCTGCAGCAAGAATCAAATCTAGATTTATATGATCATTTAATTACTCTGAAGTTTTCTGACATCAAGTGAGGTGTTAGAATGACTTCTGAAAATGTCGCAAATCTAAAGATTGAATCACAATTGACATTGACTGAGTGAGAAATTCTGATGACAGTGTTATTCAATCAAGAAAGTGCATTGTCATGACATTTCAGTCATCTCAAAAGATTACAACCAGAAGTTGTCCTGTCTCAGAAGATTCAGACAATATCACATAAGACATGACAGATTTCTGAATTTCAAGTATCAAGAGCGTTAAAAAAAGAACTCATTAACATGCTGAAGAAGTGGCTAGATTTTGACATTCTTGAACCATGTCAAGGGCCATATTGAAACCCATGCTTTCTTGTTCAAAAATCACAGAAAGGAAAATATCATTTAATCAATGCTGTCATGCATATTAACAAGGTCACAATTAAAGACGTCAATATTTCTCTGAATATTGAGCAGTTTGTGAAAGAGTTCATTAACTTACAAGCTGTCAGTCTTGTGAATATGCAGTCTGAATACAATCAGATTGAATTAAACAAGAGAAGTCGCAACATAACAGGTTTTATGACAGTGCTTGATCTTCTTTGACATTACACTTTTATTCAAGAAGAAATCAATTTTGTTGCTCAATTCTGCAGAGCTATGGTCCAGATTCTTGAAGACCTGATTTCTAATGTTTGTTGCATGTTTCTGAATAATATTGCTGTGAAAGGGCCTCAAACTGATTATAACAGTGAGAAGGTTCTGATGAGAGTTCATTGATATATTCTAAAGACAATACAGAATCTAAACAAGGTCTTAATCAATATTGAATGCACAGACAGAAGTGTGTCTGATGAGAAGTCACAATATATCATGAAACAACTCAAGATAGTAGAATTTGTCTGCAGACCAAATGGGCGTTCTTCTGTGATCAACAAAGTTTTAAAGATTGTGCAATGAAGGCCGTGTCAAAATCTGAAAGAAGCTCATGTCTTTATTGATCTTTGTGTTTACTATTGACTATGAATAAATCAATTTGCCATTATCTCATCATCAATATATGATCTGTTCAAAAAGAATGTTGCCTTTCTCTGAATGCTGAAACAACAACAGACCATGAATAAACTGAAGATTCTTCTTTCAACTGAGCTGATAATACAGCAACTAGATTATGATTCAGACACAAAAGATATAATATTGACTGTGAATTCAAGTAAGAAAGAATGAGAGTTCTGTCTGATGCAGAAAGCAAAGAATGGTCAATGTTGTCATGTCTGTCAATATGATAGTGGTGTTTGAACAAATGCAGAATCAGAGTATGACGCAGGCAAAGAATGAGCATTAACACATGCAACATCAGCAACAGTCTCAAGGTTTTTATGAGAGAATGTCATAACAAGACATGATGTGTTTGACAAACTTATCTGTGACAAAGAATCAGAAAACAAGATGTGGGTCAAGATGCTGACGAAGCTATATGAGATCAATCAAATAGTTGTCTCAGCATATAATTCTGAAGCAAACGGCATGATGAAATGTGAACATAAGCCTCTAATTGATGCATTATTTAAGATGACCGCAGAAGAGCTCAGCAAATGATCAGATCTTTTGACATTGATATTATGAGCAGATCAAACAACTATCAAAAGAAGCACTGACTGAACATCTTATGAGATTCTTTATGAATATGCCTGTATTCTGACAATTGAAGCACGCATTCCGACATGAAGCACTTTGGCCTGAAAGAAAGTAAGAACGCATTCAGATTTGCTGATGATTTGAGCAGAACAACTACTTCATCATGATATGAATTTTGAAGAGACAGCGGCACAAATACAGTGAACGCATCAGAGCAGCAAAGAACATATAAACAGTGTTAAGCATGCTGTGAATTGAGACTATAAGGTTGAAGACATGGTATTGCTTTATAATAGCCGGTATAAGGATGATAACACAGCAGCGCAAAAGCTTGAGTTCTGATGGCTGAGACTGTATAAGGTCATCAAGGCGAATTCTAAAAAAGAAAACTATGTTTTAGCAGAACTTAACGGCGTTGAAAAGGCTGATACAGTGTCAGAATTCAGACTGAAATCATATGTTCTTTGTCATCTCACTGCCAATCATGAGTATAATCAATGTCTTGATGCATATTTTGAAAGTGACAGCTCAGACTTCAATCTAGATGACAATGATGCACATGAGCAAATACCCACACTGCTTGTCAAGAGACAAACTCAGAAAGCTGACAATGACACTGCATATGCTAGCTCAGACTGACCTTCTGTCATAAAGCAAACATTTCTTTGTAATTTTCTTAAGTATCACAACTCTTTCTTTTCTACTGTCATTCATTCTTCTGAATGCAATTATCAACAGTCATTCTTCTATCTCATACTTGAGGTCTTCTTGCATACTTCAGTGAGACTCACATTGCTTCTCTGAACACAGTTGATCTCAGCAACCTGAATCATCAATCTCTTTTGCCATAAACATCGTCACATTATGATGTCAAATTCACACATGACTTCTTTATTGTGTGAACGCAATTTTCAAAAATGAGAGGAGGAAGAGCAGAAAAGTGAATTTTTTAATTATCATAAACGAGAAAGTGAATTTTAGCTATTGATTGTTGTTTCTATTGTTGTCTTGAGACTTATACATGTCTGTCAGCATCTTTTCTTCTTCATCTTCTTCATCTTCTTCAGAAATCTTCAGTCTCAGTTTAACAATCAAAACAAGACTTTATCATTCATTCTTTCTAAGCACAACAAGAACAAAATCATTATGTTGAGACCATCACAGAAAATCACTAGATTGCAGACCTGTGAGATCATTTGTCAGTATTCACAGTCATCAGCAGCACCACTCACATCAGAAGCATTGAACACATTACAACCTTTAGTCACAACAGAATCACAGCAAGATGTTTGTCTTCAGAAAGAACAGAACTTTGACACATCAGTGATGGCACTAGTTTACATTAAATCACTATCTTTACAAGATCAATATTCTCTTTTAGAAGAGCTGAATATCACTCTCAACCAATTTCAAGCAGATGTTCTTGACATACAGAGTGACATAATAGACTACCTTCAACAAGAGAAACTCTGAAGATGCTATATGAATGAAAGAACGTTCTTGAAGACATGAGATGATACAATTGAAAAGATCAGAAAGCACTGATCACAACAAGATAAGATTAAAATAACAGTAATCACTATCTGACAGTACTGAGGTGATCATGTTTGAGAGAGATACCTGATCAATCTGAACCTCACATATGCAAAAGTGAATGAGATTCAAAAACTAGCTAAAGAATGTAGAGATTGAGGTGTGGCAAGTTGACTAGTTCTTACTGTGGTGTATTGATGTCTAGAATTCAGAACACAAGAACAACAAAAATCAGCTCAGGTTCATCCTTCTGACTGAATTTGAGCAGCCTCAGAATATCAGAACTTTTGAAATCAAAACTTTCAGCTTGCCTCTGATACAGATCTCTATGATCATTCTGATCTTAATGCTGCAGCTAAACATCTATTGCCTCATTCTAGATCTTCTTCTTGTTCTTCATTCACATCACAGCAATGTCTTGAATCTGGTTCTTTCATGCTTCAATTGATTGAAAGTTCAGATCTTCCTTTCCGCCTCTCAACATTTACTACTCTTATGAGAACCTGACGCATCACTACATTTAACAATGATGATGACAAAGAGAATGACAATTAATCAGTACGGCAATGAGAGAACTTCATATTGACTAGATTCTGAAAAGAGCATAATGAAACTGAATCTCAGAATTCACACAGAGCCTCATTTGAACTCATGGGTCTGAACTCGCGAGTTTTGTCACAGTCAGAATCACTACAATCATAATGTATAAGATGTGCAGATATCTCTTCTCATCTTATTGACATGATTGATCAGGCAGATAAGCAAATCCCTGTTGTTGTTGCAACAATTGAGAAACTCATTGATGAGAAGAATGATAAAAGTTGTGCATGTTATCCTCATCAAAAGAAACTAGCAGGTATTGCAGAATTTCAGGTTAGGCTTTTGTGAAGTGACACAATAGATTCTCATCTTTGAACCTATTGGAACAACAGATTCAGAATATCAAAGCTAAAGACAGACTCAGCAACATGACAATGGTTCTGAGTCATTGATCATTCTTCTCAACCTGCTGATAACATGAGTGTCTACAACTACATGCATCATGATCTATTCTTAACAATTGAGGTTGATGCTCTACTAAACTGAATAAACATCATGAGTGAGGTCTGAGAAAGGAATGAATCAGTGGTTATATCAAATGCATTCAGCTGGCTGTATGAATTTGATTCATCAATGCCTACAATGTTCAACATTATTGATAATGAGTTTCAAATGTACCACCATCATCTTTGAGAAGTTGACAGAAGACAAAATTACAGCTGGTTACAAAATATGTTCTATGACGTCATTCAGCAAGCTATTTGTCAACCATCAGCTTACTACCTCATCTATGTTGCTCTTTGCCTCAATCATAATTACTGTCTTATCTTTTATTTGTACTATGACAAATTTCAGACCGCTTCTGACAAAATGTTCTTCAGACACATTGATCTCAACATCTTGAAACTTGTGAGCAAGAAAAAGGGTCAATACATGATTCAAGAATTGATATCACTAGACAACAAAAAGAAGAAAGATTGCACAGAGATGCTTTTGAGAATGCAGCATCATCTTGATAATTGATGAAAAGATGTTCAGCAAAGACTAACAGAGAAAGAAAAGAAATCATCTGATGAACTAATTCACTGAATCACCTATAATGAGTGAACAAAGAAAGATATACAGAAATACAAGATAGACTTTGTTCCTCAATCATGTCATTGTGAAGAAGTCAGAGTCTCATTGTCACATCTATCACACAAAGCACAGACAGCACAGAGAACTCAACAAATCATATTGCTCTGATATGTCAGAATCTCTGAGGATCATGAGACACTGAACATATCAGAGTCTGAAACATGAACATCGACAAGTTGAAAGACTGCTCTCAAACATAAGTGAAGACATTTTGGCTCAGAGCGCTAAAACCCCGCTCAGAGCCCGCTCTGAGCACAACAGTTTGACTCAGAGTGTTTGAAGCGCTCTGAGCGCAATCTTTTTGACAGTTTGTAGTATATCTTCACTGATGTTGAATCAAATGTTCATTGAACATCTGAACCAACATCTGTGAAGATGTTCAATGAACATTGAAAAGTGAGTTATGATGTTCACTGAACATTCAAATTGACTTGATGATAAATGAGTTCAGTGAACATGTTGAGTTGCTGCCTGAGTACCATCTGCTTGCTCTCAGAATGAGGTTCACACACATACACATCAACATCACTGAGCGGAATACTTATGTGACAGCAATTAAGTTTCATACATGCTGCTGCTGCTCTATACTGCAACAGGTTCATTTAGCATATCATTGACATTGATAGGCTTCAAATCATCATCAGTGTCATTGTCCACCCCTCTTGTATAGGTGTTTTGCACAAAGTTGCTTGAATTCAATGCTTGTTGCACAAGGTGCGTCCTTTGATTTTGTTGATCATAGATGGTCTTCTTCACTTCAGACCTGACACATTGTAGAGTGTAAGTGAACATCTGTTTTTTTTGATCAATACAGTTTATTCGCTTTTTGGCCTGCTCATGATCGCGATTCATTCACTCAGAATCAACAATCATCAACCTCTTCACTCTGTGTAATGTATAGTCTACTCTGATGAGTTTGATTGTGCTGATGATGTATCAAGAAGGTGATATGTTCACATTTTGTGCAATGACGACTGGCTCTTTCTGAAACAATCAAATGATCTCTATTGCAGTGAATTTGATCAGTTCGGCGTGAATGAGGGTCACTGAAGCTTTAATGACTAGGTGTAGATACTTTATAGAAGTCAGTGTGGTTTGAAGACTATGATTCGCTCTTGATGTTGTCTTCAATGAATTAAAGACCTTATGTAGTGACTTACTCAGTATACAATAAGAGCAACTGTCGGCCCCATTGTGCAAAAGACTGTCTTCTTGTCTGAATCTCATTTGGCTTGAAGAAGATTGTTGATTGCAGCAATCTTGATGAAGTTGCAGTTTGAGCAGATCTCAGCAACATGAACCTTGTATGATGAATCACAAGGCACAAGGTTGTAGAGATGACTTGACTGATTGCAAATTCAATCTTTTTGACGATCTTCTATCCCCAATAATGCCAGGTTCTTCATATCTTTGAGTATCTTTAACATTGAGAACATGCTCAGAACTCGCAGTCTTTGCACTCTCTGCAATCAGTTGTTTAGGTTCAGTGTCAGTTCAGTTCTCAGGCAGTTGTTATCTCATCAGGTTTGCAGCTTGTCTTGCAGCTCATTCTTTAAGTTGCTTAAGATGATTGCAATTGATGCATTTACAAGATCAACAAATCTATTTAATAATGAACAGTCAATGTTCTGATGCATGTTGAGTGATACATCAGTCAGAGAATGACTGTAGAAAGTGAACTGAGTTGCACTGTGCTTGAGCCACAGTGTTTTTAGCACCTGCATCAAAGTCTTTATGTATTCTTTTTTGACACATATGTTCAACTCCTTCTTGTCAACGATGTGTTTGTGTGTCTTTCTCATATCACAGAGCATTGACACAGTGCAATCCTTAAGTCTTCTCTGATGCATGTGCTTCTCTGACCATGAGCTGTGAGTAGGGTTGATTCAGTAGGGTGTCTCAATGAAGCTTATTTACACTTGCATTTGCGCAAAGAAAGATTCAAATGATGTGTCTGTGAGAAACCATTTTCTCACCTCTGAGCTGAAGGTTTTGAACATATGAATTGTTGTCGCATTCATGCTCACTTCAGTATGCGCCTCATTTGCCGCTACCCTACCTCAAGCTATATTTCAATAGGTGATCACAGACAGAAGAACTTTTCACTTCTTGAGTGGCTTGAGTGGATAGACAATGTCTTGCATAACCTTTGTGATATGACCTCTGTAGAATTGTTTTGTGATGATGACTATGATTTGTGACTGTCTAAACTGATGTCAAAGGTTGCCTTCTCTGTCAGGTACATGTTCAAAGAGGCTTCAGTTGTCACAAGACAGCTTCTTCACAAGTTGGTTCATCTTGTGATTCTCATAGATGTCGTGTATTTTTCATTTAGTGAACTTATCTTCTGAATTCAGGTGATTTGTAGCCTCTTGTAATCAATTCAAAATAAGACCTGCTGAGGCTACAACCAGATTAAGACCACTCTTGAGTTTTAAAAGAGCTGCTGATTCATCATCATTACAGAAACATTTGATGCCTCACTTTCTGCTGAATGAACATACATTGTTTGACAACTGAGGGTTGCTTGAAGTTCCTCAAGACAGATGCTCTCAATGATGCCTTTTTCTGTGAGCTGCAATGACTTTGGCATGAGCTTTCTTCAGTATTTGATTTAGGCAAATAACTTTCAACATTTCAATAGTCTATCATCAGGTTCAGTATTATGCTCAAAAGATTCATGAGTTTGATGTGCAGTGTACCTTTTCTAGTCTCATGTTGTTCACATTATAGCCTTTGCCTTGAAACAACTTCATCTCAAACATCATGAAGACTTCAAAGGCCTGATATAGGTACAAGGGCGTGAGAAGGCCTGAAATGTGTATTCTTTCATCAGAACCAATGTTGCCTGAGTTGTGAAAAAATAGTTGTGCACATCTGTCTCAGCACCCTGACTCATGAAGATGTTCAGTAGCTGTCAGCCTCACACTTGTCATGAGCCTGAAAGATTAAGTTAGTCAATACTCAACTTCATCACGTTGAACTAAACATACCCTTCAGCTGTAGATGTTTGAGGTGTCTCTATGTCTTTGATGTCTTGAAGTTTCTTTACAGTGTCTTCATGAAAGACCAGCTTCAGTTCAGGACTAATTTAAGTTGGTTTTGATCGCACAGGTGTTGCCGTTGATTGTAACTTTGAGTAACAGATGCTGTGTGCCTCATCTGAAGTTGTTGGGTTTGTCGCTGTTTGTGACTTTGCTGAGTTGGTATCAAGGTCTTTCTCTGAAGCTTTGTTGATTGAAGTAAACTTTGCATGATCTGCTGTTTGTGACTTTGTCTTGTTGACAGCAAGATCTTCTTCTGAAGCATTGTCAATCATAGTTATCTTTGCGGGGTCTGCCGTTCATGACTCCGCTGTGTTGATATCAAGGTCTTCTTTTGAAGCTTTGCTGACTGTAGTTATCTTTGTGTGGTTCTTGTTGATAATGCATTGTCAGATCTATCAGATTGTCTCTCATCTTGTTTCATTCTCAACAATGTGCCGCTCATGAAAGGTTCAGTGATGTCTCTGTTCAAACTCATAGATATGTCTCTTGAAGATTGTCCTGAAGCTTGCTCATCTGATGTATCATGATGAATGTCTCTCATGTGTGAACCTGTTGTCTTCAAGTCTTGTTCACTGATCTTGTGACATTTGTTGAGCTGATTAGATGAACGTCCTTGTTCTTTGAGAATGATGATGTTCTCAGTATTCTCAGTCTGACTTGATTTCACAATACATTTGAGCGATAATGATGATCGTGATGCTAGTAGAGAGTTATTCAGATGAACACTTGAGTTCAACAAACAGTTCAGCTTACAGTCTTTCACTTCGAAGACAACTTTAAACTCTGTGTATGACAGTCTTCTCATTCTGACATCAAGGATGGCTGTACAGAACTTTCTATCCCTGGTTATATCTGTTGTAATGCCACCAAAGCTGTAATTGATGGTGTCAAGATAGGTGTACTGAATGTCTTCTTTAAGTATATTCACTTATATATTAAATGACACTCAACTGCATATGTTCACCTTCTGAGCAGAAGATGAATTGAAAGGTGTGACATCAATGACAGTGGCTGTAGTTTTCATTGTTGAGCACCACAATCATCGTCTTTCTGTAGCACTGCGCCTCTATCAACTATGTGACATTCATTGAACATTTTACAAGGTTCAATGCATCTCTTAAATTAATCCTTTTGAACATGGCTGATGCGTGAGTTAGAGCCCTACATCAGAAATGTATCAGGCATGTATCAACTGTGGTAAGAGGGTGAGAAGTAGCAGTGAATTAAAGTGTTACATAGCGAAGTATCGTGTTTGATTATACTGACGACCTTGAAAGATTCCCTGAAATAATGCGTTGTCAGATGTTCAGTCACCCTCAGAATACATCATGTTGAACAGTATGATGATCAAGTTGATCATCTACACTGTTGAAGCAGAGAAGCACCATGATAATTGAAAGACAGATACTGCCTCAGCTGCTGACAGGGCTGAGGCTACAGATATGCTTTCTGTATCTGATACTGAAGAACCTACCAACCTCTTTAACAGGTTGACAAGTTCTGTCTCTGATACTGAGCAGATGCACAAACAGACAACATATCAACAGAGTCAATGTGGTCTACTGTTTACCTCATCATCTATTCAAGTGAAGACATTTCAAAAGGCCACAGATTGTAGTGCTGACGCTGTTCAGATTTCTGACACAGCACCTGATTGTCAGACAGGTGTTGTTGTTCTTGAATTGAGCAACAAATTCAAGA
>JAABUP010004850.1_pt1 | contig 21474 bp, 18 predicted proteins | sample 5559201 | NCBI WGS metagenome assembly JAABUP01 (sample SAMN10711887, study PRJNA513373) | rock metagenome | isolation source: Antarctica rocks | place: Antarctica | reverse complement strand
TCCCAACCCCCCCCCCCCCCCATCTGCCCCTACCCATGCCCTACCATGATCCAATATGACCTTGTATCTAATCTTAACCCCCATTCCTGTTGAATGAGTTAAATCCAAGTCTGGGAGCCCAGCCTTACAATGTTAGCATGGCATCGCAACAGCCTTGATCTCAAAGTGCCCTAAATGCTTGAAGCCATATTTCAGAACCACTGAGTCAAGCTGTTACAGACTACCCGCTGCAACCTTGATGCAGCTCGCATCATACAGTTTCGTACTGTGATGTAGCTACGGCGGTAACATGCGCAAAGCTTCATCAGGTACTTGGTCACACATGGTGTATGGTCCATTTATGCTGGCCTTGCCAGCCACAATGAACATGCACCATGAGTGATCAAGTACCTATACCATAGTGTATATAGTGCAAGCTGCATCACCTTTGAATTTTCAAGGGAATGCTGTGTGCAAAAGGTCAGTGCAGCTGATTTAACATGGCCAATCTGCTCCTGGTCTGGACTTGCTGAACTCACCTTGCCTTCCCACCAACCGCAGGCCTTATCATGTGCAAGCCTTTGCTGAGTACGGTGTCAAGGTCTCAAAGTGCTTATTGTTGGTTCACCTGGTCTGCATGAGCATCTGCACCAGCCATTGGCAGGCAGAGTGACCAAGTGTGGTCGGCGTCTGGCCGTGCTTGTCACAAAATCTTTGTGTGACAACAAGCCACAGGGATTTTTTTGAATGTGCTGTCAGACTCTGACAGCAAGTGGGCATTCTGCGTGGCGGTGGCTCCATGCATTGCCACAACATCTGGGTATCTCAGCAAGTTATCACACTTAACTGGGAACATCAAAGTCTAGTGTTCTGACTTTAGCTACTTCAGCTACTAAGACGTGTTATGCTTTTTTTGTGTTATTTTCCAATACTGTGAGTGGGGAGCTGCTCCTGCCCCTAGTGCAGGCGCACAGCTGTTTGCAGCCAGAAATCAAACGGGATCCAGCATGGCAGTCCTGCATGCGACCTGATTTGCGCAAACAAACAGGTCATCCCAAGTCAGTCAGTTCAAAGCGCTTTGACGTGACTGAATTGGGTTGACCCTGGTTATCTGCTAGCAAACAGTGAGGTGCGTCATCATGATCAGCTTCCTGGTCAGTCGTTTCAAAGCAAACATGTTCCTACTTGTTCCATCTGCTTGCCTGCGAGTCATATGAGCTCACTCATGCATGTCAAAGTGATCAATTGAAACACCTCGCTTGTTTGTCTCAATCGTTTGTGTCAATCGTTTGTTTCAATTTGCTCTTCAGGTACTTGTGTTGGTGGCTCACAGAGACTTGGTACTTGTGCTGAGACACAGTGAAAAGCAGGTTTACACTCTTTGCCTTGCTTCTGCGCATGTCAATTCTCACCAAGCTCTTAAAAAGACAATAAGCTCTTGAAAAGACAATAAGCTCTTAAAAAGACAATACCCCTCATCATGGATGCCTATTAAGTTGCAATGTTGCACTCAGGTAATAGGGTTGTGTGCATCCTTAGCTAACTTTGGTGCGCTACATGCGCCAGGCTGCCCACAGGACATGATGTCTGGGTGCTTTTCAATAGTTTCAAAGTTTATTGCCAGCTTTCAACACAAGACAAAAAAATGATCAAAAAAACCACGAGGCCTTTTGTCTGTCAGAGCGGCTTGCCGCATCTATGTGCACATAGATGCTGCAGGCCACTTTGACAGACACAAGGCATGTCATGACTGTAATGACATGGGGCACATAAGGGCACACACATGCACTGCACCATTGCCTCCAAACCTCAAACGGTCAAAACATATCACCATTCCTCTCTCTGCAAGCTTGCTTCCATCTCTCACATAAAGTAACAGCTTTCAAGGGGGCAATGTTTGCTCAGACTTAGTGCTCAGTGTTTTGTTTCTCCAGGCATTGAACTTAGGGTACCCGGTCAACACTCATGCATGGCATAATATGTATGCAGGAGACGGGTGGCACAGAATGCAAAAACCAATTTGTGAGAGTCAAGCTGGATGAAGACGCAGCCAGCGGTGCAGCTGCCTCTACAATTAAACCAGGATAGGCGAAATGTGGACATGGAGCAAGACACAGCCTCTGGCATTATTCGAGGCTGCACAGGCTTACCCAGGCCTGCCAGCAGGAGTGTTTTTCACAAAGGGCAGACAGGTGACTCAACTGCGCCCCTCTCCAACGTCAACCTTGCAGCTGCATCCATGCACTCCGAAGGCCTTGGTATGGCCATCAAACAATTTACAAGCATTTGGTTCTGTCATTTGGGCTGTCTTGGACGAGAGCTGCTTTGACAGGTTCTGCAAGAACTGGCGTCACAAGCAACTGTCACAGTGTGTCCATGTGCGTCAAGTGTATAGGCAACTTGATTTGCACAAACAAACAGTCAACTCTGATCGTTTGTCAGTCATGTCAAAGCAAACATATAGGGTGTGTGTCAGCTGATTGCTTTGACATGACTTGCAAGCAAGTACATGAGTCATCTGCTCGTTTGCACGCCATGTCGAAGCAGTCAGCCAAAACATCTTGCCTGTTTGCTCTTGACATACTGCGCATGATTATGCTCATCATAAAATTGTGATAAATGCGCAAATCGTGATAAATGCGCAGGGTGACCTAGGCGCCTGCTCTTTCTAGCTGAATGTTCAGCATGCTACTGTTGCTTCATGGCGTTCTCTGCTTGATCAGGCATTGCGCAAAGTCTGAGAAGTAGCACTTGGAAGTGTATCTTTCGTGTCAGCTACCCTGTACAAGCGCTGCTAATCAAGGTGCACACGTGTGCGCTTGGAGCCTTGATGCCTCAAGAGTCAATGCTGCTTTTGAACTCAAAATGCTGTTTTCAGATTCTGTTTTGAGCATCAGATTCAGACAGCTTGTAAGATCGCGAATTTGTTTTAAGGCAACCTGTCCTGCAGTTGTCGCCATGGCCAGCTATGTTGGCCCAATGGCAAGTGCAGTCAGTTTAGGCATGACCTCTGATCCAGGTCACCTTAGGTCACTGGGCCGGTTAGCTTTCTGTGCAGCTGGAAACCACACCAGTGTGGTATTTGCACATGCATATGCTGCTGCATCTATGAATATAGAGCCAGGGATGAGCATGTCTGGATGTGTGAGCGCAACAGGCTGTGCAATCAATCAAGGCCGCCAGATAAAACTTAGGTCAATCAAGGGTCAAGACGAGAAGCCTGGATTGTGGCGTTTGGGTGAGCCGCCAAGGCCTATGAGGCTGCTACGACTGTTGCAATGCTATCCACCAGTCCAGATTCAGGGGGTGTGTAACGTGTGTTCAGCGTGTAGGGTATGTTTTACTACTCTTGCGGTTGTAGCCAGCCTAAACAAGAGCTATGTTATAGCCCAACGGTATATGCAATTGGGGCCTCTGGGTGCAGCGCCAAAACACTCCTGTGTGCCTGTCAAACTCCTTGACAACTTTCTCATTTAAATGTATTCAAATGAAAAAGTTTTCTAGCAGCCAGGGTTCAGAAGCACCTGAAGCAGAGGAATGGCTCACCTTGGCTTGTTTGGCTGTCTATTTGGTCAAAACACTTGTAAGTAGTCAACCATTGTCTTGTTACTGTGCACTCAGTCTGGATTTTGGCATGTGCATCAGGCTAGTACCATGATGACAGCATTAACATTCAGCTGGTATGCCTTCTGTGGCATGCACGCCTGTATTGGCCATGAATTTGCAAAGTTGGTAAGGCTCCTTTTGAAGTCTTTCACAAGCATCTGCACAAAACTAAAAGGCAAGAATGCTTTTGAATTACGCAATAGCTGGATTTGAACGCTTGAGCATATAGTGTCACTCAACTTGACAGGACCTTGTACAGGATAAATCAAGACTGTGGCATGTTTCAACAGTTGTTGCAGCACTAAATACTTAGCTTGCGCTCCTGAATCATTTCAAAGGCTGGCCATCCATGTTCACCCCCTGTGCATGTCTCTTGTTGACTGTTGCAATGGCCATGTCTTGCTCCACAGCCACTCTGACTTTCACCAAGGTTCATGTGATGTGCAATAGCCACATTGATGGCCCTGCGCTGCAATGCAATGGCTGGGCCAATACGTTCGTCACCTTGTCCAACCAAATCAAGTATGCATGCTTGGAAGGCTATAGCATGCTACCATGAACAAGGCTGGCAGCTGAAAGACATCTCCTAAGGCTTGCATGCATGTCTTACACAGGTATCATGAGTCCACTTCAGACATATTGTTGACGCAAGTGGTACTGCTCCATTAGCTTTGAAACGACAGCATTTGATATGGACTATTCACTATCTCCTGTCAGATTACCAAAGTTGTATGTCCTGAAGCATTTTTTGCACTAAACGCCATAGGTCAGCTTGTAGTGTCCAGGAGTGGTGTCCCTACTTGCTGCTACACACTGCGTTTTGATCAGACATTTGTGACAGTATTGCCAAGGTTGGCTGCTTTGCTTGCTACTTTTGTTCCATCGAGCAGCTCTGTTCTTGCGCCGTTCTTGCTGGCCTAGCGGTGGAAACACGCAACTCTGACACTTCTGATCCGATGCTGCAGGCCCACAGCAGTGGTGGTCCCTGGCATCTTGCATCAGTGATTGTCTCTGTGGCTGCATGCTCTCTGACAATTTCTGCAAGGTGACATCAGGTGGCCATGTTGCATGTAGTGATGATGTAAGTTCATGCAAATGACGCCAGCATGCATATGCATGGCAGCCTTGTGTCATGAAAAGAAAAGAATAGACTACGTTCTTCGGCGTCAATTTAATGAGAGGCCAAGTATTATACCGGGCTGCCCAGGGATTAAGAGGGATTCATTTTAACTTTGGCCCGCCCAACTGTTCCATGTTACCTGTTACCTGCCATTGCTCTCCAAGTATCTCCTTTGATGTGATTGCGTGCATATGCAGTTTCTTCAGTACTCCTTTAGCCACTGTTCTTTGCAGTCCAACATCTTGCAACATCAAAAGATTGCAGTTGTAGATTGTGCTAGCATACCCCAATGGCATGGGTCTTAGGTGTACATCATATCCATACATTTTCAGCATGTCCACTAGCTTTTCATGTTGTTCATTTTTCTCTGTCACTTTCTCTGCATATCTTGTGTTAGCACAATAGCCGCCTTCCACTATCCGAATCTTCCTTTGCCGTCCATGGCCCAGCTGGGGGTCTGTGATAGAGCTTGGCAATACACTGTGGGTTGTGCTACTTGCTGCTCCTTGACAGACTGATTGTTCATGCTCGTGCAGTTCGAACATCATTATGTCTGCGCTGAGCTTAGCCCTCAGTTCATCAGGGTCTGCAGTCCTTGTGTCATGCTGTCCTAGTGTTGTTTATGCGATCCCATTGGCCTGCAAAACGGCAGAAGTGTGAATGTAATTTTTGATGTGTATGTCATAGAACACCATCATCAAACCCTTCCAAATACACAGCTGTGCTGTGGGTGAGCTGCTGAGAGATGTGATTGCTGGTGTAGGCCAGAAGCAGTTTACATTCAAATAGCAACGCAGCTAATGGGTAGGGTGCGCACAGCCTTGGGTGCGGTGTGCCTGCCAGGCAATGATGTTACGTAAGACTGCTCACAATGGTATGCTGAAAATATTTGTTTGAAGCATAAGCAGATATAGCATAGAATTGTCATTCTTGATTAGCATGCTGCCAATCAAGTGCATGGTGGCAATGGCAATTGGCAAAAGCTACCATGACTTCTGTGCTTGCATGTGCCATTTGTTGAGTAGTCACTGCCTAGGCCTGCCTGACTCTTGGGCTTGTCACTCAGGTGCTGAGAATCAGCTCCCTTTCAGCAGCAGAACTTGCAGACCGACTCTGCTCTGCTGTGCATGCACTGTGCACTGGCTGTGCATCGGGTGAGTCTCAGGTTAGACTAGCAAACACTGTCAAGATTTGTACACAGTTGTAGCTTTTGTGCATGGGACCAACCACCGCTGCTGGTTCTTGCAATACTCCCTTGGACCAACTGACGATAGCTTGTTTGACTCCACAACCTGATATGTTGACATTGTTGCTTGCTACATGTCAATGAATGATCATTGACTGGTGAAGTCATATAGTGACCAATACACTAAGTTGACCGAATTTGACCGAATTGACGAAAGCCCTGCTGCATGTTGTTGCAAGACATTGCTTGCTGCTTCCAGCCCTGCTGGTGCACAAAGCTGCTGTTGCTCCAGCACAAGCATCTGAGCTTTGTCAGTTGCTTGACTTGGAGGGCAGTCATAGCAACTTCAGGTGAGTGATTGCCAACATTGCTTGACACTGTCTATGCTCAGTAGCAGCAGCAGCAGCTGCTGCAACATAAGAGACACTGACTACACCAGTCATTGATGCATATTTGACAATGTTGTAGCTGTTTTGGCATGCATTGCAGCTTGGAACGCATAGGCGACCCAGACATTCACAGTCAGCTCTGTCAGACTTTTGAACTGTGTTGTCCCCAAGGCCCAATAGCCAAACGTTGTGTATCCGGAGAACTATAAGTTAATGACTTGCAACATACTGGTCACCAACAACACTTGCTCCAAATGCTGCTTGGCAAGTTCACATTGTAAGGCATGTCCGATGACGATCAGGGGTCAGGCGACGTTCTAGCCTGTCCGAGATTGGTTTCTCAGGTACCAAGCTCGTGACTAAGTTCGTTCCCAATGACCAAGTTCGTTACCAAGTTCGTTGCCTGCAACCAAGTTGGTTTCTGAGTTCGTTGCCTGCAACCAAGTTGGTTACTGAGTTCGTTTCCCATGTTCCCAGGAACGAAATTGGCGCGTGCACGTGACACGCGAACACGTTCACGTGGACATGTCACCTTGACGTTATGAAGCTTGACGTGCAGATCCCCACGTCGACACGGGTACAAGGCACGTGCACGCGCCAATTTCGTTCCTGGGAACGAACTCAGTAACCAACTTGGTTGCAGGCAACGAACTCAGTAACCAACTTGGTTGCAGGCAACGAACTTGGTAACGAACTTGGTTATTGGGAACGAACTTACTAACGAACTTGGTTCCTCAGGAACGAACTGAAACAACAGCTTGGTACCAGCGATTGCTGAGAACAAACACTCGTCGGTTAGCACAGCAGAGTCGCGCGGTCATGACAATACCATGACAGCGTACACAAGTTGCATTGCCGAAAGATGCCCAATACTTAGCTATTCAGCAAGAGGATGCCTCGACGCCCAACCACTCATAAGATCGCAGGGCATAGCCGCTAAGTAGGCTGCTAATCAGTTTAGATCCTTGCTGCTTGATGGAACACAAGCGCGGATTGGACCTGACCGAGGCTCGAACGGGACCATCGAGGAATGCCAACAGGCCTACACGTAAGGTGTTCCACATACCATGGCCCTCGTTGACAATGCATTCGCGGGTTTGACTGCAAAGGAGTCTTAAACATATGGGCAAAGCACTTTGTGTAGTTTGGATGTCTCATGGGTGATCACCAGCCAGTGCTAGTGAACGTGGAGGTGCAAAGAAACATAACAGGTGAAAGAACAGTGTATGTCATCTGATGAGTATCATTAGGTGCTCATGCATGCAAACAATGATATAGGACTGTGTTGAAGAATTGAAAACCAGATCTCAAGTTGTTAAATGCATGCTAGCGCACACAACATTGCCATGGTGTGCTTGCCCTAAATATAGCTAAAGAGCTGAAGACACTGACTTATTTTGCCAAGCATGCAAGCAACCTAGCATGAAGTGGCACAACTGGATTTACAGACAAGAGCTCAATGAGTGAGAGATTTGCAAGTCACATGTGTACAGGCTTGAGCATGCATCATACACTGCAAGCACTGAAAGATTATAGCTTTGAGCTTGTCGTAAGAACTCAAACTCAGATGATTGTTGCTGATTAGAGTTTGTGTCATGTAGGCTGTTTGTGACTTTGACAAAGATGCACCATACATCCCCGAGGAATCATTCGACATCAAAGTATACTTACGTAATGGCACTCGGGGACTTGCTCCCATGTGTGTCTTAATAAAGTCTCTGGTAAGTCAAGCTATGCACCACCTTGTTGCATTTGCGTGCTTGATGGCACACCCTGAGGGCGCACATATAGTAATGCTATAGAGACACTCTAGGTTGGTTGACTGGCAGATTGAGTTTCGTAAGTGCCATAGTGGTATGTAGTACAGGGTAGCGCTACCAGCCTGCAAAATGCCTATCACTTGAAGTGACAGGGACCAATGTGCATCCATAAGGCTTACGCAGCTCATGGGACCTCACAGATCATGCATGTCATATGGCTCGCTAACCGTTGATCATTGGGTGCCTACATTACTCATGAAGCCAATGCAGCGGGTGTGATATCATCGATGTGAAGCTATTTTGTTTCATTCTCGCATTTGCTGTGGACCAGCATCAGAGAGAATGCCCGTATAGGTTGCATGCATATCTGTGAAGAAAGCATGCAAGCTTTGACGGCTTTATGTGTGTATCATGGGCGTGATTTTGCGGCATGGATTGTGCATACTTCCTTGCAATGGTGATGGTGCTTGCTTACAATGCTTATGCTATGTAATGCTGCTCTGAGCACACAAGCTTGCATGTCTTGTAGGTGGAAAGCCCAAGCTGGGTTTTCCTTAGACAGTCAAGCCTCCACAGTAGCAAGCAATCATACAGCGCTGCAAGGCAATGCAGGATAGGGCTCAGGCCTGATCCCCGGATCAGGCCCATCCATGCAAGGATGTCTAGACCTGCAGATCTGGCATGGTTGCACAGCTCATGTCAGCAATGTATTTGCTATTGGCTGGTCACTTCCAGCAAACACTTTGTGCAAGGCTGCTTCCATTCAGAAGTGTGCAGTTAAAAAGTTTGAAACTTTGACTGTCACTACCTACTCTACGTCGTTGTTATAGACATGCAAACTACTAGCACAAAGCCTAGATGGCTTACAATGAGCCATCGCCATTTTGCAACGCAATTCAAAACAATATCTCGGGCAAGTCTACACAACAAGTAAGGACTTGTTGGATGGCTTTGGTGTTGCACGACCACTTTCTACCGCCTCCAATGCTCAAAATGATGTTGTTTGATAATTGCCATGGCTATTGCTGCCACACTCTCCTTTGCATGGCATCGCGTGACTTGCATAACATTGATCTAGGCTGGTTTTTCACCTATACAACAACATGCATTGTTGTTACCACACAGATTGTTGTTGCCCATCAGAAGGTGCATTGTCATAAGTAGCAGCATGTCTGGGCAAGCTAGACTATACCAGAGGTGTTGTCTACATGATTGCCAAATGGCATTGGTGCAAGCTGATATTTGTTGGGACAGGAGGCTGTCAGCTTGTCTGCTTGCACCATGGTCTCAACCTGCACAAGGGCCGGAAAACGCTCAAGAGGTAAATAACTAACATTCAGGACAGAAAAGACACACCATTAGGCATCATGTAAAAAGCCTTTAGACATAGCGACAGCCCCAAACTGTCATTCCATATGTACATCTAAATAAACCTGGACCATAAGGAATTAACCCTGGAGAGCATCAATGTCACATGCACCGCAAGGCGAGATCTTGTTTGTACACTGCTGCTCACCACAATGCTGATAAGAAAGCTGCATGCATACGTATATAAGTGGTATTGTAGGCAATGCAACCATGTGCAATCATTGTCCATTTACATGTGCTAAACCATCACACAGCTGCAATCAGTGAAACAAAGACTTGTTCTTGTGCTGCTACTGCAATGGCACTATTGCATGTGCTGTTCCTGTGATATTGCTGCATGTGCCGCTGCTTTGCTCAAGATTGCTGTTGCAGCTGCCCAAGCTGAACATGACATGTTATTCTTGCCTTTGCTCTCCCCATTGACAGTTGGTGCTACATTTGGTGATCCTGTTATCCTACACTGATGCATGTGCTCATGTAGTTGCTGCATGTGCACAGGAAGCTGTGTACACTCCTGAATCTATTGGTGGTGTAACTGCTATTGCTTTGCAGTATGCTGACACCACTGGATGTGCTGCAGTTGTTAGGCCACCATTGCTGCATGTTCATGCTGCTTACTTGTGTGCCGTCAGCTCGATCAACTCCAAAAGTTGGCTCAAAACGCAGAGTGCAAAGCAGACGGCAGCCCCGAGCGTATCAGATATGCGAACGTGAGCAAATACGGCGATAAGGAAGCTCGTTGCGCCGCATATTCGTTGCAAAGAGCAACAAATGTACAGACACCTCGACGTGCAAATCGGACACCTCGAGCGTGGCAAAGTTACACGGGACGTGAGACACGCAACGTGAGGTGCTTCCCGTGAGCATCGTGCGTGACGACGTACCTAGCTTCACAAAGTTCGCCTGGACGAGGGTCCGAACCACCCCTCAACAGAAACCAGCATGCTGTCTACCAGCTTGTGCATATGTTTGCATCAAGTTGGTTATGCAGTGAACAATACATTACTTTCTGTGTGTTTTTGTACACTTGTTTTTGACAGTTTGAAAACTCTGTGACTCCCCCTGCCAGATGTCTGTGACTCCCCCCGTCAGACTGACCAGTCGACTGGCGCAGCAGCCATTTGCTACCCTCCAAGGACAGGGCAAGCTGACATGCCATACCATGCCGCAACCTTGCTGGACATCAGGGAGCCTGCAGCAGCTCATTGAGGTCTAGCAAGGTGTTGCATGGTATGGTATACACGTCAAGATTGCATGCAAAGCAAGCAGCTAGTCTTGCCAGCAAGTGGCGCTCACAACATTGCATGCATCAGTACCAGTGAGCAATCATTGAATTTCAGCCATGAGCAATTGGCATACTTGCTCCATGACTTCAAAAGCAAGCAAGCCCACCCGGGATTGCTGTGCTGTGCATTAGCCAAGCATGGTTGGTTGTCACAACTGCTGATTGTCACCAGTCAAGCACAATGCGTCACAACCAAACTTGCAAGCTCAGACTCTGTTGAAGGCATGTGGACATGCTAGACCCCAAGCCTCAACTGAAGCTTGAGGTCTAGCATGCCATGGGACATCTACAAAACAGCTTAAGCTGCATGCCTGGTCAGTATGCGCTTTAACGGAAGCTGAGCTTGGCTGCTTGCAGTCAGAGCCGTTCTGCAATCTATGAATCCAAGTGTATTGTAGCAGCTGTTGCTTAGTAGGAGCTGATGCATTGTAGCAGCTGTTGCTGTTGCATTGTAGCAGCTGTTGCATTGCTGCAGCTGCTGCTGTAGAAGCGCTTTCGCTTGGAACCAATGAGTGTTGGTGATCATGTTGCAAACGCAACTGTGCAATTGGCGTCACATACACGGCGCGCTAAGCTTGTGCCCTGGTGACTGCATGAGCGCAGCTCACAATATGTTTAACAAGATCTTGTGTGCTAGTGGCCATACAGTCAGCTCATCTGTGCCATGGGTACATTCTTTTTGACCTGAGACACTCCTGCAGGTGGGTTGATGCTTGCAGAACACAGACACATGGTCAAAGCTTGCGCTGCATCGTATGCATATGGGATGAATCATCAGATGTGCCAGGAATGTGCGGCCTGAGAAAAGAAAGAAAAGAAAAGTTTGCGCTTTTCAGCGATCACAATGGGAGCCTCCTAGGGCGGCAGCCCGGAGCATGTGCTGCCTATTGTCAATTCTCCCTGCTGTGTCCTTTGTCAGCATCACATGTGGACCTTGATCTTCAGCAAGCTCTTTGGTACATATCCTGCCAATAGGGCCTGCCCCTTGGGTTGGCAAGGGTCAACCCAACCCACCTTGGGCCTGCCAACAAGTCCTGCTTGCTCTACAACACGCGTACACCTGATGCAAAACGCTGCAATACGACTGGTTTGTGCACGCTAAGTTACACGGTGCTTGACAATATTAATACCCCTCGTCATGGTTTCGAAATATAGTTGTGAATTCACAACGCACCATAGAAAACTGACTGCAGCATTGCAATCTAAGTGGCAACCATACTATGTCAAGTTTCTTTGCAGTTTTTGCATAAAGTGGGTGCCAATTAGCTAGCAATGATGAGATGCCCTAGGGTGCTATCACAGACCTTCATATCTGGCTGCTTTTGTTGCCAGCTTCACACACGAGATAGAATTGATGAAACATCCCATCCAGATTGTCTAGACAGGGCAACCCCTGGCCAGCGAGCAACTTGAGAGACACAATACCTGCTCGCGCCTGTCATGCCATGACTGTAATGACAATGCCATGACTGTGATGACATGGCGCAAATGCATGCATTGCACCGTAGCCTCAAACCTCAAACTGCCATGTTTCCATTCCCCTCGCTGCAAGCTCTCAAGCAGAATGAAAGCTGTCAAAGGGGCCCCCCCGGGGGTGTTTGCTCAGTCTTGGCGCTGAGACGTTCATTTCTGTAGGCATTCAATTTTAAGGTCATCAGTTGTGTATGTAGGAGAGAAATGGCACAGAATGCAAGAACCAATTTCTGGAAGTCAAGCTGGATAAGACAGTGCCAATGGTGTAGTTGCCTCCAACGCAGAACATGAACGTGGACGTGGAGCCAGACACAGCCTCTGGCAATTTCAGGCCAAATAGGCTTGCCAGCAGGAGTGCCCTTCAGAAGAGCAATCAGACGTGCCCCTCAGAAGGGCAGCTGCAGACAGGAGTGGCCCTCCTCAACATGTACAGGGCAGAAAGGAGAGCCTTCAGAACAGCAGCAAGGAGTGCCCCTTAGATGGGCAGACGTGAGTGCCCCTCAGGAGGACAGACAGGAGTGCCCCTTAGAAGGGCAGACAAGAGTGCCTCTGAGAAGGGCAGACAGGTGACTGAAGTGGGTATTTTTCCATATATATCTCTACATAGTCAACCTTGCAGCTGCATGGATGCACCCCAAAAGTCACTAGTATGGCTACTGAGCAAGCCTCAGGCCTCAACAGTGGTGTCTCTTTGATAAATGTTTCACATTGAGTATGTGGGGATCAGCGCTGTGTATTCATGTGCTGTATAGAACATGTGATCCAGCAGATCTTGTGGTGCTGCAGTCCCTGAATTCAAACGTGTTACCCTGTATGGACATGCCTTGGCTTGTGGAAAGCAGGCTGTACATTTCACAAAACATCAACTTGAGCATGTTGAGCCAGATATCCTACAAGAAAAATGCCTTGTTAGACCTGCAAACACTAACTTCTGTGCTCAGCTCTTCCCAAAGTCCAAGGATCACTGGAACTTATCCATGAGGGATGAGTGCAGAGATTTGGCTGTGTCTGTAACTCAGAGCAGCAGGTGTGCTCGGGGCAATATAGGCAGGGATCCGTAAACGTAGCTATGACTATAGTCATGCTGACTGTGCAGCAGGCAGCAGGGCTTACCTTACACAGCATTGTGGGGTAATGGTCTTCAGAGTTGATGCCTTCTAGAAGATCTGTGCAGCGCATGCCAGCTTGTACACACATGGCAGACCGTGTACAAGCTGAACAACGCTCATAAGCTGTTGGTTCAGGAAGACTTGGTACCCGTGCTAAGACCTAGTGCAAAACGGAGATACGCATCTTTTGGCCACCTTGATCTTCAGCAAGCTCTTAGGAACAGATCCTGCCAGTAGGGCTGGCCAGTAGAGCCAGCCAACAAGTCCTGCCTGCTCTACAATACTTGAACACCTGATGCATGGTGCTGCCATATGATAGTGCGTCACAGTACCCCTGACCATGATTTTGACTTAGGTTGCAATGCTGCACTCAGATTACATGTACAGGGCATGTGATCATCCCCAGCTAGCGTTGATAACACATGCCAGGATGCCCACAAGCCTTCGTATCTGGGTGCTTTTGTTGCCAGCTTCAAAACGACGCAGAAAGTGATAGGAGACACCACACAAAAGCGTTGGTCCAGCAAGCACTTTGACAAACACAAGGCACAGGTCATGACTGTCATGACATGCGCACATTCATGCATTGCTCCATTGCCTCCAAACAAGCTAAACAACGCTGCACGCCACCCTGACTGTGCAGCCTTCACATGCCATGCTGACAGTGCAGCCTCCACATGCCATGCTGACTGTGGAGCCTCCTCATGCCATGCTGACTGTGCAATCTTCTTGCGCCACCTGTCAAAGGCTGCACTGCTTTTGCATTATACCCAGACTTAGATAGCGCTAGCAGGTCATTACAATTGTTGCTGCTGCACATGTGCTGTACAGTCTAGCTCACGCCAGGTCTTGCAAGAGATGTTTCAGGGTCCAGATTTGCAGCTGCACAATTGATAGCGATAGCCTCTGGCATTGATGGGAGGCTGAATAGGCCTGCCAGCAGGAGTGCCTTTCACAACCCTTGGCAAGGGCAAACAGGTGACTCAACTGCGTACCTCTCTACAGGCATTCTTGCAGCTTTGGCAATGCAGCTCACAAGTCATTAGTTCAACTATCAAACAAGGCATCTAAAGCACCATGCGCAGTAGGTGTGGGGCTGCTTGCTCACTGTGAGCTTCTGCGCTCCAATGTCAATCACAAGCATGGTGACCAATGGTATGCATGGCATGTTGTAGTTTTTGAGCTCTGATTGAGAGGTACTGCAGTTACTGCACTAGTGCATGTGGTGGGATTTGCAAATACTTTGGTGTAGAACCAACGCTCAACATCAATTGATGCTGAGCGCTGGTTCAAAACGCCAAAGTCCAGATGGCAAATTTACATTGGCACTCCTCATCAGATCACAATACACTGCACCAGAGGCATTAACCTGCAGAGCTTGACTTGTTGCAATACGTGAGTTCCACCCTGTTGTGGCTTGTGGCAGTCAAAGTTTCTGAAATTGGCTCAACATCAGCTTGAACAAGCGGTAGGGGCTGTGACGGCCCATGAGTGAGTCGTGAAGGCTGCAGCGTGCCACTTTCATGACCACATACATGGCCAGTCACAGCCCCTCTGCTTCCTTGATGAACCCTTACTCATCAACATCCACCCTGATTCATGAACCCTGCCTGGACATGCTATGCAATCTTCAACCTCAAGAGCTTTCTGTTTGGCTCCTTGAACATATGCAGTGCAAGTCTTGTGTCTTCAAAGCAGACTGCTCCAGAGAGACAATGCCAGCTGCAATAGGCAGCAGAGCGTGCCTTGCGCAACATTGTAAGGTATTCATGGCAAACATTGGCGTCCAGCCTGAATGTTTGTTCTGCATGTAGACAACTGACAGAACACGTACAAGCTGAACACCGCTGAGTGCCACCCTGAATGTACAGCCTCCACATGCCATGCTGACTGTGCAACCTTCACATGCCATGAATAGTACCAGACGGTCAAAAAACTTGCCAGAGTTAACACTTGTAAAATCCTTCTTCTTCTTCTTCTTCATTGCTGAACCACAATGAAACTGCGGTCTTGAGAAAGCCCGACAGCATGTCAGTGCTCAAAGAAATGGACAGATTTCGAATCTACATTCGAGGAGTAAACAATGGCATGAAGCAGCCGTCATTTACTCCTCGAGTGTAGTATCAAAATCAATCTATTTTTTCGGCCGTTTGGCGCGCCCGGCGGCCGTGACCTCCTCACCCCCGATGCTGCCAGTGGCACCTGCAGACTGACTGTGCAGCCTCCACATGCCATGCTGACTGTGCAATCTCCTTGTGCCACATGTGCAATCTCCTTGTGCGTGCTTAAGCGGCATGAAATTCACAGACACATACAACAGATATAAAAATTAGACATTTTTTGAGCTGTTCAAGAGGTGCATATCTCTGTTCTGCAATAGGTCTTGGCACAGGTACTAAGTCTTTCTGAATCATCAACATCAGACACACTACCTGATGTGTCTTGTGATGGTGGTTTCAGAAAGACTTGGTACTGGAGATACGCACCTTATGGCCACCTTAAGGTAAAGCTTGATCTTCAGCAAGCTCTTAGGAACAGATCCTGCCAGTAAGGCTAGCCAATAGGGCCAGCCAACAAGTCCTGCCTGCTCTACAATACTTGTACACCTGATACATGGTGTTGCCATATGACAGTGCATCACAATACTGGTACCCCTCATCATGATTCTGACATAGATTGCAATGCTGCACTCAGATTACAAAGCATTGTGATCATCCCCAGCTAGCAGTGCTAATATTCGCCAGGATGCCCACAAGCCTTCGTATCTGGGTGCTTTTGTTGCCAGCTTCAAACACAAAACAGAAACTGATAGGAGAATCACAAAAAAGCGTTAACCCAGCACCTATTTTGACACAAAGCACAGGCCCGTCATGACTGTGTTGACATGCGCACATGCATGCATTGCACCATTGCCTCCAAATTCAAATGTCAAATTGTCACAACATACTTCCATTCACCTTTCTGCAAGCTCCACTACTCACGCCAAGGGAAGTTCCCCTTTTGCAATCACATGGGCATGCGCACTTTCTGTACAGACCTGCCAGTGATATGCAAGTGGTGCTTGGTTTGCATTCTCAGAGCGATAATCTTTGTGTATTGCAGGAGGCGGATGCAGTGGGAATGGATGGCCAGGACTACGAGGGCTGATCCCTGGTGTCCACCTGCATTGGTTCATTTCGCGAAGACCGTCTTCACTGAATGAGTCATGCAGCTTGACTCCAGAAACCAGCCCTCGTAGTGTCGGACAACGCTTGTCGTGCAAGGCAAGACAGGGCGGAACGTGGCCATGGAGCAAATCACAGCCTCTGGCATTGATGTGGAGGCTGAACAGGCCTGCCAGCAGAAGTGCCTTTCACAAGGCCAAACAGGTGACTGAACTAGTACTGTGCATCCCTTTGAAGACAGTCTTGCAGCTTTGTCAATGCAGCTCATGAGTCATTAGAGTAACTACCCAACAAGTCATCTGCAGCAGCATGCGCAATTGATTCTGGCTGATTGCTTACGGTGGGTTGGTGCAATGTATCAGGTGTGATTTGACACTGAGGTCAAGTTTAAAACGCCATAATCCAAATGGCAGATCTAAATTGGCACTCCATGTCAAACCACAATGCATACACTGCATCGGAGGCAGTATACCTGAACATCACAGCTCAGATCATAACATGACCACTGAGTCTGCAACACAGCAAGCTTGATGCTTGTCCCCTTCCCACACACCCCACCCCCCATGCTGGGGTTGCTGCTAGACAGCATAGATCTGCCTTTCATGTTTGACAAGTGTCCCCTGTTTCAGCAAGTATGGCAGTTGCACATGGTGCCCTTCATTGCCACATACACATGTACATGTACGACACAGTCTGCACAGATAAGTTTGCCAAACAAGCTATAGAACACATGTCTACAGACTGTGTTTTATAGAACATGGTCTGTACATGCGTATGTCACGTGTTTGTACTCAGATTGACATATTCTTGAATACCACACATGTACAGTCTGTGCGTTACCGTAAATGCCTGGCGCCTACGGTATGGCCATATGGCTGGCACAGAAAAATGGGTGCATGCTGCTACCACTTGTCAACACGTGCATGTTGGCACAGAAAAATGGGTGCATGCTGCAAACACATGTCAACACGTGTATGCATACACGTGTTGCCATGTGAAAGCGGCATGCACCAATTGTTCTGTGGGGAAAGAACCTGCAGACCTTGACTTGTTGCAACACTTGAGCTTGCCATGTTGTCAGGCATGGTTTCTGAAACTGGCAAAGCATCAGGTTGAGCAAGCAGTAGGGGCTGTGACTGCCCTTGGCTGGTCTTGAAGGCTGCAAAATGCCACTGTCATGACTATGTTTACGGCCAGTCACAGCCCCTCGGCTTCCTTGATGAAGCCGTACTCATCAATACCAACCCAAAGCCCTGCCCTGCCTGTACATGCTATGCTATTTTCAACCTCAAGCGCTTTCTATCTTGCTCCTTGAATATGTGCAATGCCCCCAGAGGTCCACCCAGCCTTTGATATCAGCTGCTATGTGTCGCAGCAGGTCACAGGTTTCAGCCTTGGAGCTTGGTGCTTACATGCTGATTTTCCAGGCTTCTGTGTCAGGTAACCGGCAGAGGTTTTCTGCCTCGCAAATGCGGCTATTTCAATCGCCCTGTCCGCGCACAAGTGGGTGCAAATAGTGTCTCGTGTTAGTGCATGTTACTGGTAGGCAACAGGGCGTGCCTTACGCATCATTGAAAGGCATTCATTGCAAACAGTGATGTTCTAGCCTGAACACCTTCTGCCAGCATGTAGGCAGCTGGCAGGAGACGTACAAGCTGAACACCGCTGAGTGCCTCCCTGACTGTGCAGCCTCCACATGTCATGCTGACTGTGCAATCTCCTTGTGCCACCTGACAATGGCTGCACTGCTCTTGCATTGAACTTGTACCGGGACTTACATACCAGGTCATTGTTGCTGCAGCTGCTACATAGTCTAGGTCATGCCTTGCAGGAGGCATTTTAGAGCCTGGGTCCAGATTTGCAAGTGCACTTGTGATAGCGACAGCATGTGCAGCATCAGTCACGGTTGAAAAGCTAGTAAGCCCCCTCGCTGGACAAGGAAATGCTTGATGACAAGACCTCTAGACTTTACATACCATATATGATCGTGTAACATGTGTGTAGCTACTTGGGGCTGCCTGATCAGCAGAAGCAACTCAAAAAGATGTGTACATCTGTTTTGGACAGCCACACTAACACAACACACATCATGAGATGTATTGTGTTGGATGTTGTGCCAAAGCAGATTCACACACCTTTTTGCCTTGCTTCTGCGCACCTTGACTTTCAGCAAGCTCCTAGGACCAGATCCTGCCAGTAGGGCCTGCCAGCAGGGCCTGCCCCCAGGGCCCGCCAACAAGCCCTGCCTGCTCTACACTGTGTACACCTGATGCATGGCGCTGCCACCTGCAGGTCAGCTGACTGTTTGTGCACACTAAGTTTCACAATGCGTGACAACACCCCTCATCATTGTCGCAACATGGGTTGCGATGCTGCACTCAGATATCTGGACTTTGTGGACAACCTTAGCTAGCATTGGTGTTATGCGCCAGGATGCCCACAGGACTTCATGCCTGAGTGCTATTGTTGCCAGCCTGGAACACAAAACAAAAATATTGCTATTTGAAAGCATACAGACATGGCAAGCCAAGGAGCAGTTCCTTGGCTTGCCGTGTCTGTACGCTTGTAAATAGCAATATTTTGAGAGACACAAGGCTTGTCATGACTGTGATGACATGGCGCACATGCATGCACTGCACCATTGCCTCCAAATTTCAAACTGTCAAAACATGCGTCCATCCAGCTTTCTGCAAGCTTGCTTCCATTGCTCACGCAAAGGGAAAGGAATCAAATGGGCACTTTCTGCACAGACCTGCCAGTGTGATGCAAGTGGCGCCTGGTAGGCATTCAATTCAACATGAATTGAACATTGAGCAATATAGATCTAGAGCAACTCTTACATTCCTTGCACATCCATCTCCTGCAATATACAAGATCTTTGTATATCGCAGGAGATGCATGGGCAAGGAATGTGAGGGTTGCTTTCTGGGAGTCAAGCTTGGATGAAGACACTGCCGCTGGTACAAGGCAAGCTAGGCAGAATTTGGGCATGAAGCAAATCACAGCCTCTGGCATTGATGGGAGGCTAAATAAGCCGGCCAGCAGGAGTGCCTATCACAAGGCCAAACATGTGACTGTGCAGTGCCTCTTCCCAAGACAGTCTCACAGTTCATAAGTTCGATTACCAAACAAGTCATCTGCAGCAGCATGCGCAACGGTTTCTTGTTGTTTGCTTATGGTGCACCACGTGGGCATCAGCAAACAGCTCATCTGCAGACATCACTGCGGTTCAATGCCAATCACAAAGCCAAGTGTCCATGTATCAGTATCTGAGCTGTGTTGAGAGGTGTTGCAGTTGCTGCAGTGAATGAGGTGTACACATGTGATTTGATGTTGAGCACTGGTTTAACTGGTTTGAAACGGCGAAGTCAAGATGGCAAGTTCAGAATATTGTCTTTGGTGCAGAAGATGCATGGCAAAGAAGTAGAAGGGCGGCATGCTTAGCATTGCATTGCATTGCAATTGCTGCTTTGGACACACTGGAATATACTCAAAGGATTTTCTGCAAGACCATCCCCAGCCGCTTCTACCATCCCCAGCTGGTTGTTGCCAGGGCCCATGAGCCCACCATCGATCAATTCATGAATAAACAAGATTGCAGAAACTGTATGCAACATGTGGGTTGTTGCCAGGGCCCATGAGCCCACCATTGATCAATTCATGAATAAACAAGATTGCAGAAACTGTATGCAACATGTGACACATGAACGCTATACAGTGTCATGACAGCGAAGGCTGCAGCTGCTGCAGTTGCTTACTACTGGACTATATAGTATGTGTCATGAGCTGCAGTCCTGTTGTGATGATGTCACCTATATAGGGCCTGGCGTGAGATGCAAAGTATACTTCCCATTTCCCATCATACACAGCTGACAAAAGTAGTTGGAGTCAGCAAGTGTTGGAGCATGCCTACGGAGGCATGCTCCCACAGCTGCTGACGCCAACCAGTTATGTCAAACGTGGTTGCATGCCATCATGCTTCAGTAACAACACTTGCACGCAGCTCTTAAGGACATACATGTTGCCACACTGTCATGCTTTGGTGACAATTGTATGCACAGTCTTTGAGAGCTGTCCCTAGGACTTCACAGCGTCAGACCGCATATGATGCTGTAGCAAAGATTGGTAAAGAGCATGGAGCTGCAGGCAAAGTCACGTCCAAAGTACATGATCACACTGTTTTGACAGTTCCAACATCTAGAAGAGTACTGGAGAGAGAGATACGACATGTCCTGTACTGTACAGGCAGAACCAGATTTAGATAGAATAGCCCTGATCCAACTTAAGGTTGGGCTGAAAATATTCACAAGTGTTTCCTTTTGAGTATGGACTATGGTCATAAATCCCGGCCACCGCCTGAGGCAGAAAATTTCTGGAAATCGCCAACTTAGGCGACTTCCAGCAATCATCTTCCTCAGGAGGTTGTCTTTTCTTGCTTTTGCAATATCTGCGACTACAGACTGCACAAAGTTGAAAGTTTGAATTAGATGACCTATTGATAGCTTCTGCACATGTGTGCTTATATTACAGCAAGTTCCTTCAACACTCAAATTGCTGCATCTGCATGCACTGTAAGCTGCCAAGTCTGGTGTTGGTTCAAGCATTTTGGATTGTTGATCATGAGCCCTCAATGTTGCCCCTGACTGCACAAACAGCTGCAGCATGCCTGCCCTGCCCTGCCCTGCCCTGCCCTGCCCTGCCCTGTGCAGCATTTCGTATCAAAGTTGTGTTGTGCCTTGACCTGCTCCCTATAGCACTCTCACTGCTTCAGGAACTCAACCTTGTATTGCTGCATGTACATGACTGTTGCGCTTGGTTCTGTGCATGCCCATCCTGAAGCCTTTGAGCTGTATGAGCAGCTCATTGTAGGCTTCCCATTTTCCAGCAAGCCTAGGTGTCAGCCAATGGCTGGCAGTGGCCAGCCCAGCACCAATGGCTCAGTATGTCACCACCACAGTCACCCATCAGGTACTGAGTCACCCCATCAGGCAATGAGTCATCCCATCAGGTAATGAGTCACCCTTGTTCACCACAA
>JAABUP010004849.1_pt1 | contig 21480 bp, 21 predicted proteins | sample 5559201 | NCBI WGS metagenome assembly JAABUP01 (sample SAMN10711887, study PRJNA513373) | rock metagenome | isolation source: Antarctica rocks | place: Antarctica | reverse complement strand
TCTTCAGGTTCTTCATTGATCCTGGAGGTGTACCGTGGTAGAATAATTCAATAATTGACAATTGAAACTACAACCACTCCTCTATGCATCTCCCCAGTCCCCAGATATCATGATCATTGTTCGGTGAATTCGCACCTCAGACGACAGCCCACAGGGAAAAGACAATACATCGAACAAACTGATCCGGAACCGTTGTGATCACCCCAGACCTGATTGCGCCCCTGCTGGTGGGGATCGCTTCATTCAGCCCTAAATCGAGGGACCAGGTTCCTCGTCGCTGGGCTGTTGCTTGTTGCTCCCCATGCCACTTCATTCGTCGACATTCTGACCGTTTACAGCTGTACATCTTCCTTGTCCTTTCGTGCATGCGCCAATCTACCTGGTCAACAAATGCCAGATGGCTGATGGCTGATGGCTGATGCTTGCCAGCCACGTGTGGAGCAAGGACACGAGGGTGGAGGGTCGATCTGGACACCAGCTGATAGGGATGATTCATCATCATCGTCTCCATTTGGCCTTCGCATGGACCAGCAGACAGGCCGCATCCAGACAAAGATGCATACAGCCAGAGGTCCCGATCAAGTGGGGATTTCGCGAATTTCTTATCTTCTCGATCCACCACGTTCGTCAACGGTCGGGCTGGAAGCTGTTGGTGGAATTGTCGTGGCGTTCGTCTCGTGTGTCTCTTTGCGGATGTGGAGGTGGAGCAGAAACAAAGAAGCTCTCCTCAGCGGAGGCGGTCCGCCGTGCTGATCATGGCGGAACCTGGTTTGCTCCTGTCGTCAATAATAATAGTATCTGCTCGCCAATCTGCTCGAGGCAGTCGGGCAATGCAAAAGGTATAATGAATGGCCTCGGTCTCGAATCTGGTCTTTCTGACCCATACTCGCTTGATCGTCGGCCTGATTTCGCTGAGAGTGTGGTTGATGTTCCGAGCTCGTGATTTGATGTTGTACCATGGTCGACATGCCCAGATTGAAGGTCTTCTCCAAGGGCTAGAGCAGCGAAGTGAGCATCTGAACTTCCCCGAGCTGCATCATGTCTATGACCTTGCTCGAAACAACATGCGCATATCTCAGCGCAGCGTCAACTGCCACCATGGCCATTCTGGCGCCAACTCGAAAGACTGTTCACGGTAGTACATCTCGCAGACTGCTTGCAGAGAGGTGTCATATGAGTATCATACGGTAGCATGGCAATGGTCTCCAATCGCCATGGCTGAGAACATCAAATCATCGGTGATCTGTACGCGCCGTCCGGAATAGGAGAACTCGGAAATTGGATTGTTGATGCCGCCAAGCCCGCAGGCTGCGCTAGTCGACGCAGGCAATCTCGAATCAGCTTTTGCTGCGGCCCATTCCTCACCCTCTTTTCCCTTCACCACCGTCAAGACTTCCTCGTGGACAGCAGCGCGACGACCATAATTGTGCAGGTGGCAGCTTCACTCCTTTAGCTGCTCACTTTGCCATCCGCTCCTTCTTCACTGTCAATTCGCTGTCCTGCTTTGCAATTTCCCTCCCGTCAATGGTATGTGAGATGGTCAACAAAGCACGGCAGGCCTCAGCTGACTCTGATGTTGGATACAGCACAGCACACTTCCTTCACAGTCCTTTCCAACACCCTCGTGAATCCCTCAGCAGCATTGTCAACATTCATTCAAAAGAGTCTCGCTCAGTTCCCATAATCATTCATCCACAATGGCCGTACTCCCCAAGATCGTCGCCAGAGACGGCTCGAGCACGTCCACCACTACCACCACCTCTACCACTATTACCCCAGTGATGACGAACCTCCTCATCGCACTCGCCGCTCTTCTTTTCTTGGGATTAGCACTTATTGCCGCCCTCTTGATTCTCCGCAATCGCCGCAAGGCCAAGCAAATCCAAAAGCTTGCGGATCTTCCGTTTCAACCCCACCCCACGGCTCCCAGGATTTCCAACCATCGCCGACTTACGGTCACCGCTTCTCCATATGGCCGTCATTCGAAGCCCATCAGCCTCTATAATGAGAAAAAGATGATGATTGAGGAATCTTCCAGACCTAGTTCGCCCTCGAGTCCGCTCCCCGAGATCCGCATCACCTTTCCCGAAGAGGAGGATGATGCTGGGAAGCGCAAATCTGGGCGAGTGGTCGTTGTTCGTATCAGCGAGAACGGAGGTGTGGGCTTGGAACCATATAACGACGACCACCTGCCGCCATACCAGAGATCGGATGCTGAAAGATTTCATTCTCTCGATCTTGATAGGATGGGAGGCTTGAAAGAGAAGCTTTGAGGCACTGCAAATGGAACCGAGAGCTTTCGATAATGACTACCAAACACCCTGTAGCTCCGGAAGAGTTTGCAACTCGCCGACTCGCCTACTTCAACAACCCACGTAATGACCACGACTTCTTGCCATGACTTCTACTACCGGCAACCAAACCGTGAACACTCGAGACCGACATCACCACGCCTTTCTGGCATGACGCGACCCTATTCTTCTTTGCACTCGCCATATTTTGGATGGATAATGGAAGTCGTTGGTCTCTGTATTCGAGTATCGACGAAAGCTCATGTATAACATGCCATTCAGTGTTTCTTTACAGGCAGCCTGATTGTCGTTTCTAATGTATTTTAGATAATCAAAATCCTCATGACCAAAAATTCCTAACAATAATATCCGATCTCTTAAATATTGCTCACTGGCAGATGCTAATAAAACCTAGGACCGGCGTTTTCGGAATTGATTGACCTTTGACTAAAGCAGTCGTGAGTCTACCAGGTCTTCGGCACTGATGTCTCCTATAGATCTTGAACTCCTCAGCAGTCCTGCAAGACACTGATTTTTAATACGCTGGTTTCTTTCGGCCAGGACGACATATCCCTAAGATCATTCTCCGTCACCCGCGTCTGGACCTCTTCAACATACCTCGCATCGTCGAATACTACATTTATCAGAATGCGCTTCAAAGCCTCGATCAAAAACATAAACACCTTTTCACGTAGGCATATTGATAATGAATATCCTGACCGTGTGCTGACAGGTCACCTGCAGGACTGACGGCGTCGCTCTCTTCTCTCGGCAAAGATGTTTGGCTTCAACTTAACAATGAACAGCTTCGCTTCACCGTGGTGCCAGAGCAAGGCAGTCAAGTGTGGGCGTATGTTATGCTTGCCTTATCTGGCTGACACGCTGTTCTAATATGTTGCCAGGGTGCTTTCGATAGTAAGCTCCACCGACTGTCAATACCGCACTACATACTGACTCGCCGTCCATAGGACACCATCTTCGAGACATATACCATTCAATCTGCCAGCGAAAGTAACACCATCAACCTCCGTATTCCTCTTGCTCCTCTTCTACGTGCCCTCCGCTCCGCAGCCAACGCATCCTCGGCATCCATACGACTGACAAAAAAAGACAATATTCCCCTTCTCTCTCTTACCATCATCACCAACAACCTGACCTCCTCACGACCCCCGACCTCCATTACCACAACCACCCTTGCTTCAGACGACACCCCTTTTCCAGTCGACACCAGCGCAAATGACTCCTTCGGCGAACCCGATGGCCCAGGCTTCTTTCCTCATGATCGCGAAACAACCATCACACAAGACATACCAGTGATTGTTCTAGCACCCGCTACAGTAGCTTCAATACACGAACCACAATGCCCTCAACCAGACGTCCACATCATGCTCCCTTCATTACTACAACTGAAAGCTGTCTCAGAGCGCTTCACAAAATTAGCCCTCTCAACTTCGTCAGCAGCAAGTCGTGGACGCGCATCCGATGCACCCACATCGCAATCGCGGCTTATTCTGTCGGCGAACGCTCACGGGGTGCTTCGCATTTCTGTGGAGACTGCGGCGCTGAAGATCGAGAGCAGGTGGGAGGGGTTGACGAATCCGGAGCTGGATCCCGAACAGGTTGAGGGTGGGGAAGAGGGGGTTAGGGGGCATGCTAGTACGAGGATGAAAGAGAAGGAGGGGGATGAGGCGTGGAGCACTGTTCGGGTTGAGGGGAGGGATTGGGGGAGGGTGCTTGGTGTTGGGAGGTTGGGAGGACGGGTCATTTCTTGTGGGTCGAGAATTTGTTCACCCCGCATGTAGTGTGGGGACCCGAATGCTTTGCTGAGATACCCTCTAGGTTTCTGTCACGAGCATGCCCTCATCCTATATGTCTATCTTACCAACGATGACATGGAGTCTGTGCTTACGGTACGTAACGTTCCCTCACGTAATCCTAGCCATGAAGTCTGCCACCCTATGCTTACTGATTTCGCGGATAGTACTATATCTCTTCTTACAGCGCTTGATACCTCAATCCATCTATTACAACTCCACATGACCATTTCGATCTCCTCGATTCTCTCCGATTCACCGATCCCTAATATCCGATAGTGCTCAGATTCTCCTCTACCACGACATCGAAGTTAATCAGCCTCGCTTCCGCAACAATAGCAATGACGCTAAACCGCTTTGAGAATTTCAATCTTCGTAATTTTTGATGTCGCCGACATCTGCTGCAACCCCGGTTCTTGCACTGAGCAACCGTAACCGTTGCGAAAGTGGACTTTGCCATGGCCGGTTAGATCGGCAGGTTTGAGCTCGTGTCAAAGTGATAACTAGTAGCTAGTCTCCACAGCGATGTACGGATACTCCTTTCACGTTGCTCGAGTTTGTTCTGCAGTAGGTACTAGTACAGGTCCATTGCCAAGCAAACATCAGCCCTACGAGAATGTTTGAAACTGGCCAAGATCTTCGACGGTTTTACTGAATTTCAAAGCATTTATCTCTGCTGTGTAGCACCATACCGCCCTCTAGTCATCATGTAAGATATCATGCAATCACATCAGCTTCTAGAAAATGGACCATGGCGCGAGAGACTCAATGGTGGATGAGGGTGATGAATCGAGTACCAGTGCCAGTGACGGGGACTATGGCTCAGGATATCTCAACAGCGAGGATGACAACTATGTCATCGGTGAATGGCTCGACGAGAAGTGCCAAGGAGCCGTATCTGCTTTACCTGGAAGTTCCCTATTATGCTATGCCTGCATACACTTGTTTTCCGAATCCCAGCCTTATGGGGATTGCACGGTTGAGGAAGTCGATGGGTTGACTGGCACCCACAGATGCAGTCCGTGGCTGAGACATGTCAAAAGCCGCGATGTTCTGAGTAATTCAAGTTCGAGAGGTTGTGCTTTCTGTGGATTGCTGCAAGCGAAGATCATGTCGCTGGCGAATCATGGAGAGCCGGCACTTGATCTTGAAATCGAGTTCCAAGTCTTTATTTACAAAGGCATTGCGTCGCTTGAGCTGCATTTCTCTTTTATGTACTTGCATCCGCTAATAGGTACACCGGAGCGGAGCGAAAGAATATACATCAACGTGGTTCCAAGGTCAGTAGCGCTCGATCTATGCTTTCACGACTTGCTGAGCATTGATGGCTGACTGGGCAAGCCATCAGCTATTACCAACCGTCCCACAACATGCTAAAAAATACCGAATCTGAGAAGAACGCGCAGCTTGCGATTGCTTGGTATACAAGATGCATGAATAATCATGTTGACTGCAAGCTTGAGGACACGCAGAGCACTCATTATCCAAGTATACTACTGGACCTGCAGGGTCTAGACCGTGACTCTACCGTACGTGTTGTGAACACGCATGGTTTCGAGAGCAACTGTGACTACTTTGCATTGAGTCATTGTCGGGGTGGAAAAGTTCCAATAATGCTGCAGGCGAATAGCATTGAAGTCCTGAAGAGAGGAATATTGCTACAAGAGCTCCCACTGACCTTCAGACAGGCAATTACAGTGACACGTACGTTAGATGTCAGATACCTGTGGATTGACTCCCTATGCATCATTCAAGACTCGCCTTCCGACTGGGAATTCGAAGCAAGCCGGATGCGAGATGTATACAAGTATGCTCGTTTGACAATAGCCGCAACTGGATCCAAAAACTCGGCCGGTGGTTTGTACTTTGATCGAGATGTTGATCTCGTGCAAGCCGCCCTGGTGCCCATTTCCTGGAATGGTGTACCCAGAGAAATATACACTTTGTACGATGCGTCTCTGTGGGAAACCAACATAATAGAGGCACCTTTGAATCAACGGGCCTGGGTTGTGCAGGAGCGAATTTTGTCACCTCGAACTCTTCACTTTGGAAATAAGCAGATCAGTTGGACATGCCAAGAACTAGAAGCATGCGAGACTTTTCCTGGTGGGCTACCCCAGAAGCACGGCACTTACAACGACTTTTACATCCAGCGCGATCTCGCACAAGATGCTGCCGCTTCTGTCCGCTCACTTTGGCCGCGCATCGCAACAGTCTATTCCAATTGCGGTCTGACTAATGAGATGGATAAGGCAATCGCCATCGCAGGAATTGCGGAAGAAATCCAAGGGCGCACAGGAGATGTGTACTATGCAGGCATGTGGAAAAGCGCTTTGATACCACAACTGTGCTGGACCGTCGACCATTGCAGGAATGAGATGTCAGGAAATGGAGTCACACCAAAAAGATCTGATATCTACCGTGCGCCTTCATGGTCTTGGTTATCCATTGATAGCAACATCGAATTCTATACTAACGACCATGGCTCCACAGAGAACTGTGAGATAATGATTGAAGTCTTGCGGGTCGACATCCAAGCTAGCACTCGGAATGTGTTCGGCTCGATAAGAAACGGCCGACTTGATTGCCATGGAATACTGATACCCGCTCGATGGATAAACAGAAGTACGGATTCTAGGGCTCGAGAGATGATTCTGTTATTTGGCAGCAATGCCATTCAGCACGGCGATTTCTGGAACGACAAGCCATCACAGGTAGTGATGGATATTGGGCAGGACCGTCAACATCTCGGAGACGTTTTTTGTCTGCCGCTCTTGAGCAATGCCACAACGGACAGCCAATATACAAGTGGATCTTATATCGGATTGATTTTGGCTACCACTAATAAACGCCTTGATGAGTATGAACGCGTTGGATGCTTTCAACTCGAATTCGAGCAAGGTAAAAGCCTCTTCCATATTAACGATGCAGTTGGACGCCGATCAACTCTCCCTCCATGCGAATTTACCATTGTCTGAGTGTTCCTGGATGTGCCGGTACCTTATACTCATACCAAAAATCTATTATTGACTCTTACCATTCCGCATGTGAACAAAACTCCCGGACTTCCTCGACGAGCTCTATGCGTTCGGAAATTTCCCCGACAATTCATGATCGTCGGTCGTCATTTACCAGCGCGCCTTACCGCAGAGTCGCAGACTATTTACAATTAAAGTATGTACGCATTATTTTGGGTTTCCTCGACAGGGTCGTCATGCCCTTTGCTCCAGCTTTTCTCTCCATTTCGAGCCGTGTCGTTGCAGTGCCATAACGCTTGCTAATCCAGTCACCAGCATCGCCAAGCCAGCAGCCGTGAAGAGCCAGCCATTGCCAATGCCATTAATTAAAGGTTGCGCAATTGCAAACCCCAAACAAGCGAAGATGTTGCGACCCATTGAATTGAGTGCGACGCCAGATGCAGGCCTCTTTGGCAATAATTCTGTGCACATCGTCGTGACTAATCCGAACAGGATCATGCTGCTAGCGCCGATGAAGAAGCCTAAGATTGTCTGGAGCCAGGTTCAGCAAATGACTTCTGCGATGCTGGATACGATCAAACTCACCGGAACGACCCAATGTACGCCTTTCTCAACGACCCACCCATAGAGTACTAACAGCCCAGCATAGCTGGTGACAGCGATCCATGCATTCTCGGCCACTCTGTCTTCGACCTTGTATACCAGCTCTCCACTTGCATCATACCTCGCATGCTTCCGCGCCTGACGTCGCATGATTGAGTCACTCCAACGTCCTCCGAACACCGAGCCAAAGATGTTCCCGGAGCCGATAGGGATGTAGAGACACCCGATCACTATGGTAGAGAGACTGTAAGGCGAGTGGGAAAATGTTTCCTGGATGCTGACGTTGAGGAGACCCAGTGTGCCAAATGCCATGCTAGCAATAAAGATTGTTGTGCTGAGGGCGGCGAATCGTAGATACGTAAGGACGTGAAAGGGCTCGACTACCAGCTGAATGAAGGCCTTGACTTTTGGCCTGGAATGAAGGTCCGACTGACGCAAGGCTTCTTCACCCAAGGACTGCTTCTCGTCGATAGCATTCATCGTAACCGAAACAGACGAGGTAGGGACCTCCGCTCTCGCTGACGTCTCCGGCAAACAAAGAACAATTAGGATCAGCACAATGGCCGCATAAATTGCCAAAAACCACTGAGTTGCTCTCCAGCCCCATTCCTCAGTCAGCAAGCCTCCAATCAATGGCCCAAGTAGTGTTCCCACGGCCAATTGTCCGATGTAAAATATCCCCATGGCCGTACCCCTTTCCTCTACCGCCCAGACGTCCGCCACGGAACCAGCGCCTACAGACTGAACACTACTGGCCGCGCTCGCAGATAGAACGCGCATGGCGATTAGCATGCCGATGCTGTTTGAGACCGCAGAGAGAATGCTCCAGAGGATGAACAGAGCAAAAGAGATCATGTAAACTGTTCGCCTGCCGGAGTGCTCTGAGAGGACAGACCACCAGAGGGGACAAAATGCAATACTGATCTTCGAGAGGGAAAGGGACAGGTCAGTCAGTGTAAGGCTGGCATTAAGATCTGTGGATGTATCCTGCAGCGAAGCTAATGTGGGCTTTCAGTATGTGAATCGAACCTCCCGCGAAATTTCAAAACTTACGGTAGAAGATGTTCTCGCCCTGTTCATGATCGTTAGCAGGACCTCTCAATTTTGAATGTCAACGGTCACGCAGACAGCCTTACCGTAGTCACAATGGCTGCTCCTGCCGCTACGATGAAGGTAATGAACCATTTCGTCCGCCGTGTGTATTCCTTTGCATTCCTTCGCTCAGCCACTAGAGCGATGTTGCTGAGTAAACCCCGTCTTTCAGGTTTTGGTACTCTTGGTGAAGGAAGTGTTTCATGGATTGTGGATGATGTTTTACAGGGCAGCCTCGTGTTTTCATTTCGCAAAGTCGAAGTCTTGCTTAACGAGGGTGAAGCGACTGCCGAACTAGCTTTGGACACTGTTTTCTTTGGTCGAGTCGTAGGTTTCGCAGACAGATCTTGAGGTTCGACTTGTGCTTTAGTTGGGGCGGGGTGGTCTTCACCGTGGGAAGTAGGATGGGCTGTCGTAATTTCGTCCATCTGTCATACACTCCGTGTTTCAACGCAGACGAGAGGACTTGGGCACTATAATGTAGGTAAATTTCCCGAACGCGAACTCTTGAAGGAAGTCAATCTGACAGCGTTATGCAGAAAAAGCCAAACATTTTCACGGACTGCAGTCCTCGTTATATATTCCACGAGGGACCTCGCCTAGGTCACATTAGTATTGCAGTCCCGGAGATCGCTTACGGTCCTGATGATATTCCCCCGGCGAGGAGAGGCGTGTGCGATGTGCCATACCTGGGCATCGGGGTGGAAAGGAGGACCAAGCTCATTTTTCGTGGGACGGTTTGACCGTTGACAACGGCTAGCCCACAGCGAGAGAGTCTGGGGTACAGAATGGCGCTGGGCTAACGCAGGTCAGATATTATACTGGGGTCAGTGGGCCGGCCTGCTCGAACGGCAGCTACAGAATTGGTGGGTAGTGATAAGATTGCAATGGAGGACTGTGCTATCCTTGGGAATCGGACAGGTGAACGCAGCACCATTTGCCTCGGAGAACCCTTGATAACGGCGACAGTTGTGTGGGCATGGACAGTCAGTGCAATCTGGGGTACAGATTGACACCACGCTAATGCACATCGAACGTTGCGCTAATGTGAGCGCAACGCTCTTCCTCCAGATTCAGTTCACGATCGATAAGATTCCCACTACCATGCCCAAATCTGTTGGAAATCAGCCTCAGCCCTATATGCTTGGCATGTAGCATAAATATGACACGTCTCCCATAGAACCAAATCAAGTCGTTCACCGAATTCCAACAAAATCCAGCATCCCCATCTCACCGATCTAACCCTTCAAATCAACCTCGCATTAAACTTCCACCATCGCCTTCCCCGGCTGTCATATCTCAAAGTCAAAAATTCGTCGCTGTATGCTGGGTTTCCGAAATAGGCTTAGCGGCTGTATATGCGCTCCAAACGATTTCTTCCCTCGGTGCAGCTCGAGCGGTCAACCTTGAATGTTCTAGTGAGTACCGGCATATGAATGCGAGATGGATGCGGGAGGGTGGTGGACTCTGGGCATCGGGGAGGGTTTATGCTAGGTGGATGTCTTGAGGAGGTCCGTGCTTGGGGAGGGGGGTTTGGGTGGGTGGGGATGGAGCTGGGGGGAGGTTGGGAGGCGAGGTGGGTGTTTGATGTTTGGGGGATGATGAGCGTGGGAAGTAGGTAAGGGTGACTTGACTGAAGCTATGACTGAGAGCATGGTGGAGGAGGAGGTTTGAGGTGAAGGAAATGGTAAGTGGTTCTCGCCGCCAGAAAGGTATGTGAGACGCACGCCCAAGAAGTCTATGACGCAAGACTGCAGGAGACTGCAGATGAAAAGGCGAGTATAAGATCGGCGGCGCAAGGTAGGCCTTGAAAATATCTCTGGACGCTGTCTCGCATCGCTGCCCCAAGCAAACGGCGTATCATGGCATATACCAGATTTTCGCCGGCCCCAGTTTTGGTCGAGTAGACCACACGAAGACGAGGCGAAAGAGCCATATTGCGATGCGCTGAATCGCTGATGCTTTAGAAAAAGGTCTTGAGAGCCGTTTCTCCGAATACGCATCAAAAAGGAACATTTATTCCCAAGCGCCACGCACATCTCCCCCCCACAGACATGAAAAGAACCCAAACATCCCTCCCCCACCCCGAAACCTGTCGAACGCAGCATTCCCTCCAGACCGCCAACGAGCCACAACCCCCTGTCGCATAACCTGGTAGAGCAGACACAACTAATAAACACTGACGTGACGTCGGAGCTCGCTGTTCTGACATGACATGAGGAAATGCGGCTGTCGAAACCTTCCACAGTATTTTTGTTGTTGAAAAGCCAGAATCTCAAACGAGGAATCTACTTTGTCAATCCCATCCAGAAACAAACTTACATTCCCAATTTCTAACAGCGCCAGTGAGACCCAGTCATCCCGGTTCCCACGAAATGCCTCCTCTCCTAACCTCTTTCCGCTCCCCGAACCTCGTGCACCAAGTCGATTTGTAACGCGGGCACATAGGTGGTGCATAAGCCTAGTGATGGAATACTGTCAGGACGTTTGATCATCGACTTCAGCTCTGAAGTTGAGGAGACGAGGCACAAGCTTCGCGGAAAAGGGTGGGGTCGAGTGGAATGGAAAGCCTCGCGAGAAAGGAAAGATGCGGGCATGTTCGAATGACATCCTCGTACTGGCGGTCGATTTGCTGCGGGGATTGATTTGTTAGGGGTACGCTGCTTGATTGATATATGCTAAGAGCATACTATATGGTGATGGAGATGAAAACGCCGAGGTTTATTGGAAAATTGTACTTGTATCGCGTCCCGCGAAACATAAAGACATCATGCCGCTTCGAGTTTCCGATACGGCCCATCTGTCCTCTCCAGCTTCTCCACTCCGACATTCCTTTCGGACGATTTTTGATCTTATTCACGCTTAATAGATTCGCCTTGGTAACTGTGTATTGATGGGATCTTCAAGGCCCCGATTCCAGCTTCTGTTGACTTCGACATCTGCCACATCCAGCCGATGAGTGCGAGTTCATATCTCAGGGTTTGCGGAAGTTATCTCATCCTCTTCATCGCTGTTCTCAAGATCAATCCAAGGGGTGGTTCTTCAGGGAGATGAGAGACCGGCGACGGGCTGCGAGGTAGCCATAGACTCCTCGAGATTGCTATGAGGCTGGTGTGTCATCGATGATGCCGATGTCGAGGCCTCCACGTTGGCGACTGGCCGAGAGCTCGGTTGAGATCCCGTGCTCTTTTCCGTCTTTCTCCTCTTCCTCTCTTTGACTACTGGTCTCCACCCTTCCCTTTCAGCAAAAGCCCGGACAGCATCAACCTTATGGTTCTTGTCTTCCTCTGCAGGAGCCGCTTTCCGCCATTTGGCAAGGTGCCTTTTCAAGTTGATTTCTTCATCGAATGGTCGCTGACAGAAGGTGCACAGGACGTAACCCCGGGACGCATCGAGCTCCCCAGTAGGCTCCTTCGCTTCTCGCTTCCGCTTGCGTTCCATTCGCATCTCGGAGGCTGGTACAGCGGCGTCCACGTTGTAGAGGCATTGATGCATCGCGTATACGTGGGAGATGCGTTGACCCTCATAACTACCAACGAAGTGATGCAGAAGTCTCGCGATCATGAAAAGGACTCCACCCTCTCGAAGCACGTATTGCTTACCAAGCTGAGGGCAAATGATGTTGCCTCCGTTAGTGAATTCTCCACTCGCCAGCATCGCTACCATAGACCACGGAGAATCGCTGGCGTCCACGTGTGATCCCACTCGAGCATTGACAAGTGTTACGTTGAGAGGCCACTGAGCCCGTTCTGTGCATTTGAATGCGCGCAACATAGAGCGCTGCGCCCAATGGTTGTACGTGTTCCCGTTGGTTTCATATTGTCGAGGGTGGACTCGCGACAGCAACATCCCCAAGGTCTGATCGATTGGTGCCTTGGCTTCGTAATAGCGGCAGACCGCTTCACCCTTTTCCATGTTGGGAAAAGATTCGCGGTCTATTTGCGGTTGTTGGAGTTGATGGCCCTTCGGTCTGTGGGGGATCAGTAAGGCTAGAAAGTTATTGGGCATTTAACTCATACGTACCTGATTAAGCCGGTGTGATAAATGCCATGAGGCTGGCCTTGCTGCTCTAATCGTTTGCGTTCGTCTACGGGGTTAACGTGCCGAACATCATCTGTCTTAGGCATCGGGGCTGGATAAGCATCGACCAAGTCCATGGTTGCCTGTAGGGGAATTTTTGCCAGCGTAGTACCGTTTTCAGTGTTCCAAGGCCATGTGAGACCATCAGAAAGGAAAACACCTAAGAGATGCCCGTCTTTATCCTGGATGATTTCGCTGTCGAATTGTTTCGGGACACTTTGTTCCAGTGCCCTTGCTTCGTCTTGAGTGTATTCGACAGGTGAAGCCTTCAACTCGGCCTCAGTAAAGGGACAGCGAGTGCAGTTGCTCGCTGTAATTTCTTTTAGCTTGTTGTCGACCTTCGACGACCATTCTGCCTCCTCTGGCCATTCGTGCTCAAGGTATAGAGGGCGTTTCTCGGGTCCTTCTGATGGCGGTAAGGGCTTTTCTTGTCGGGGAGGTAGATTCAACTCCTTGAAGAAGGTTGGAGTGGGAAACTGAAGCCATGGCTTAGGATTCTTGACCCCTGGTTGAGCACCTTCGGCATCCATATTGGGATTATCTTCCAATCGTTGTGAGCGTTCCTGATAGTGCTCGTTAACAATGTTTTTAGACTTGAAATCAAAGGACTATTACCTGACTGCGGTCATCCCCTTCCACTGGTGATGACGAAAGGCTTGTTGAAGACATGTCGACTGCAGATCTACTTGCTCAAGTTTGTGTGGATCACAGGAGGATATGAGTGGAGCGTGTCTATAAGAACTCGGTAATGAAAGGTGTGATATAGTTCTGAAGTAGACTGAAGCTGCTGTTGAAATACTGCAAGATCAGGGACCCGCAATATACTTGCGTGTTATACTAGCAAGAAGGAAAACAAAATTAACCGAGAATGAGGGAAAGCGGAGAAATCACGCTAGGTGAATTAGCCAAGGCAGCCTTAGATCATTTGGTTAGGCTCTCTACACACCTCTCGTAGAGCCATCGTCTTGCAACATGTCTGAAGTCAGAGCTTGGAAGATGAAAATCCAGAGTCCGTTCTTCGATACTAGTGGCAGAGAGCCTTTGCTATCATTCCTGGAGCTCGAATCCAGTGCATTCTGAGATTGAAACAGGTTCCCTAGGCTGCTCGAGGCTTGGATGTCGAACCAAACCATTGCTGATATGTCGGGATGCATCTATATATTTGTATATGAATCGAATTGGGACCAACAGCCCAAGGTCTATCGAAAGGGACATTACCCCGAAAGCCAGCATTTCCTTAAGCCTTGACCAGTTGTCCTCGAGGACAGTCGAGCAAATCAGCCTGCCGGCTTGATGGAGAAGTTCACATGTTCCAGAGAGGCTTGGTGGGGGCAACACTGTCTAGCTGGCGCGATGGCTGACGTCGAAAGAATCGACCCTCCAGGTGTGATCAAATGGCGCCAATAAACAGACCGTTCACTCGGTACCTTACACATTCGGGTCTTCAGGTCTATGTTGTTGGGTGACTTAAGTAAGTGACCACCGTATGGCATGGCTTTCGGCTTGCTAAACAGGTTTCTCGGTGAGGAGGAGCGAAGAAGGCCTCCGTGCTTCGTGCCACATGCGATAGCCAGATGCGGCAATGAACCTGGATCTTGACATGGAGAAGGCCATTCGAGTCATCTCCAAAGGCCAAAAGGCAAAAGAGTCTTCGTAAATTGGAAAAGAGAGTCTAGCCAAGCCCACGAGATGGATGTTCGCCAGTTACAAGAAATGGTACCAGGGCCTCACCACACATCATTTCGGTGTGATGATCCGAAGGAGCAAGATTCAGCTCAAATATTGAAATCAGCTTCGACTGTATCGTGAAGCGCTGACAGGATCCGTCTTGAAAAACCGACTACAAGGGTCCCACAAACAAAGGGCAGTCGAAAGTGGCTTTAGTCTGCAAGGTCACATTCCTCGCTACGGAATGGAGTCCCTAGTTCACTGAAACGACGAACTCGATACATGTTTTGATCCGGTCATGATCGAATGGTGACAATGGCAGGCTTTGATGATTCACACGTTGTTTTGGCCTTACAGTCCCGCAGCCGAAGCGGTGACTCTTCATACCGAAATACCCCCGATACCCAAGGACCCTCGTCTTAGGTACTTTATGCGCCTAAAGCTAATGCTGGATGGAATAGGACATCTCTAGCAAGCACTGCTTCTGAAATCCCAGGTAAATGTTATGGCGATCCGGGTGTCTTCAGCTCTGCCAAAACCGGGTCCCGCAAGATGGCAGGCCGCAAAGGCTTCTGTGAGGGGTGTACAGATAGCACACAGTCTTTTTGCTTCTGTTCAACCAGAATGTTATGAGATCAGAGAGCACCGGAAGGAATGATGAGCAGTTGCAACTCCGTACTCGCAACTTTCAATTTGGAAGTCCATGGCTGACTAAGCGGCCTGGATCGGAAGGACTAGTGTGGATTGTTCTTGGCAGGCCTCACATCATTTCTAAACGACATGATGGAGCTCCCGTGATTGTGGCCTGTGCCTAGTCTGAGCATGGCCAGAAGACTTACGAAATGGAGATTGAATGTGAAGGAGACTCGCCGTCTTCAACATCGGGGAATCCCAAGCTTCAATTGCCCTTGAGCTGCGATCCTCCAGGTCCCCAAAATCCAGCCAGGCAGCGAGTATGGGTTGTGAGTTCGCCTTGTCTGCTTTTATCTATGATGCTAGTAAGCTGACATCTACGCGTGTGGAGGTCTTTGGGGCCACAGGACACATGGGGCGTTCTGTTGTTAAAGCTGCCCTCGCCCATGGCGATCTTGTCACCGCCGTCGGTCGCGCATTCGAAGACAAGCTAGCCACCATGCAGGCTTTCCATCCAGTAAATACGAGTGCACCTGAGCCCTCGCCCTATCAAGCGCTTCTGTGTGACGTTCGCAAGATGGAGACTGTCGAGGCCGTCATCCGGAATTCGATCATGCGTTGGGGTCGGATAGACGTAATAGCAAATTGTTCGGGATATGGTGTCATAGGCGCATGTGAGGACCAAGACGAATATGACATAAGGAACCAGTTCGAGACAAATTTCTGGGGGACACTGAACATCCTCCAAGCCTCTCTCCCTTATTTCCGCGAACGCGATGGTGGCGGTGAGGTAGGCAGGTACCTCATCTTCAGCAGCACAAGCGGCGCCCTAGGCGTGCCAGGCCTAGGCCCGTTCTGTGCTACCAAATATGCAGTGGAAGGGCTGATAGAGAGCATGCTCTACGAAACCGATCCATTTTCAATCCGTGCAACGCTTGTCGAACCTGGACATGTCCGCCGAGATGATCCACCTTTACCCACTTCCAGTGCAAACCCTCTACCCACCTTTGGCCATTTCTCCATCAAGCCCGCCTCTGCGCCATATTCGTCTGCGACAGCGCCTGCAGGACACGCGAAGCGAATGGTGCAGTGGTTGGGAGACAAGCAGCCAACGAGCGCGGTCAAAGCTGCCGAGCTCGTCTGGCAATTGGCACATTGCAGTTATCCGCCGTTGAGACTGTTGCTGGGGAGTTTTGCAGTGGAGAGTGTGAGAGACCGGTTGAGGTGTGTCACCGAGGAGATTGAGGACTGGCGGTTCTTGAGTTTCAAAGGAGACGGAGAGCTAGGTGTGGGTAAGGAGGAGGCAAGAGACGAAGATGACGAGGAAGACAGGGATGTAAAAATGGAGGGTGATTACGTGGGAGAGGAAGACGCTGAGGGTGACATCGTGTGATGATCAGCTCATACGGGCGAAGCTGATTTTACTCTGGATTGTCACGTCGCCATGTCTACGCATATGCCACATCCTGGCAACCTTTGATTCGTATTTTCCATGTCCGGGTAATCTACGGTATACTCTAGCATCGTAGAGAGATGCTATCGTTTACGGTAGTCATCTCTCGAGCCTGCTATTCCGCAATCCATGTTTTCGGGATCGGGCTGACTCTGGGGAAATGCCTGAATAGCCCGGACATAAGACACAGACATTGACCTTTTTGGAACATCACAATCCCTTTGAGCGTACTTTGCGCGGGTTATGAGGACTCATACTCTACTTGCATAGGGACTTGGTCCGTTTGGCGCCGAAAAATGTCTTTTACGGATTTACAAGAGAACTAGATGAGCTGATGCTTTTGATTTGAGCTGGCACGAGCGCTGCAATGAGATCCAATTCAGGGATCGTATTACAGGAAATCATTCAGCAGTAAGCTGGTGACATGAACTACAAAAGGGCCAAAGGGGTCTCGGCTACTCGAGAAGTATGAATACTCTGAGATAGCCGCCGATGACAGAAATTCGCAGAGATTGCCTTGCTTTTGCCCAATAATTACAACACGTCTGCATGGACGGTGGTGGAAACTTGATGCTACGCAGAGTGTTAAAGTGTGAAGCTCAATCTTGCCGATAGGCCTTTAGCGCCTCATACATTTGATATTGATGCTAAGAATCACTCTCTGCCGGCTTCATCGCTAATTTTAACACACGAACCTTAAGCTTCGGTATTCGAGTGTTGCACTTTCGAACCTCATGGACATTGAAGCAATTTAAAGCGTACCATCTTTTCAAATGTCTTGGCCTCGTTAGATATCCTGCTTTGACACACCACACCCACGTTTCCAGAGCTGGATACCACAAATTAATTGAGCCCAACATTCAGACCATGAGTTGCCCATTTGGCGATGGCAGCGAGCTCGACGCCTTCGACGACCTTCCCATTTCTCTCATGGCAGAGGCAAAAGTCATCAAGCAACCAAAGACAGCGCCCAAGGTTCCAAAATGGCAATACAACAACCGTACCGAGCTGGACGATTTTGATGACCTTCCGGTGTCACTCGTAGCCGAAGCCAGATTTCTCAAACAGCCTGTCTCTGTCACTACCCGGAAGTTTGAGAACACCATAGTGATCATTCGTAAACCGTTGAAAGCTCTCCCCTCAATTGCGCCTGAGCCTGAAGAGCGTCATCCTGGGGTTCTTCCTCTGCCTCGAGAGTTGCGCGATGAGGTCTACAGCTATCTACTAGGCAACAATTACCATGTTAAGCTACCCCTGGCCAAAATCGGAGATAGAAGGAGACTTTACTACTGCATGAATTCTGAGCTCGATAAGGTGTTCCGGCCCCCTTGCTTCCCTCATTTCCGACGTTCTCAGTACCAGCAGAACTCGGCCCAACCTGGCCCCCAGTCTGCCCCTTCACTGGACACCGTAGCACCTTGGTACCCGGCTTCTCACAAGTACAAAGAAATCGATGCCCTATTAACGAATACCTGGAACTTCGCCATTACCTCCAAATGCCTCCCAATACTTCTGGCCTCAAAGGCTACGTATGAAGAAGCAGCAAATTCGGTATATGCTCAAAGCACCTTCTTCTTCTTCATCAATGGACCACGGTTATTTCCCTTCAGTGCCAGTTCGTCCTTCAAGAGAATGAACAGCATTTACATTCATGTTGACCTATTGAGAGCCTACATGCGCCGCTGCAAGACAGCCGATCAATCGTGCACTCTTGAATTTTGCAGGAGACTCATCCAGGAATTCGGCAACATCAAGGACGAGAGAACCTCGTGTGTCCTCAGCTTCGTCTCCAGCGAAGACGCAGGCTTTCTGCTTTCATCTTCAATATTGCAGGCATTCAAATCGTTGACTGGATTCAAGACCGTCGCATTGAGGCTCACACCCCCGTACATGGGATGGGACCCGCCAAGTTTCGTTCCTTCACCAAGATATGCGCTATGGGCCAGAGAATCGCGCAAACGAGACTCAACCTTTTTTGATTGGTTGAATGACTATATCAAGCCTGATTTGGGTCCTGGCAAGACGTTTCATGGTCGTGGGGATTTCTTTTGCCTGGTATTTCATCCTCGCGCTCATCTGACCGGCTCAAACCCTCCGGAATTCAATGTTGATGATCTGGTCAATTCTCTAGACGGAATCTCTCATGAGCAACTCTGCAAGGGCTAATTTCCCTGTGGCTCACAGGCTCAGCTTGGAGTCGTTTGGTGGCCCAATGCCCAATGAAGTAAGGGAAGTATGTTCTCCAAGATAGGAGATTGGTGTATGTTCAGTAGCGACTCGCTATTTGGTCATATGGTGGCATGAGCTTTAGAATTGAGCCTAGGGCAGATTGCAGATCGAATTTGAGCTTAATGACCTTTGTAAAGTCGTTTGTTGATGCAGTATCATTAATATCACTTGGTCCATTGATCAAACTAGTCTCCATTTAGCGTAGTGCTATCACTTGGTAAACACAGTTCTGCTACCTTAAGCTCCGACTTGCTCTTCTTCCCAACCCTGGCACTTATCGTTGGAGCTCAGCGTAATCGTATAATTGTATTCAATTCTCGCTGATTTGCACAAGCGTGAGGCACGCCTCGACTCTCCGATACACCTACGAAGGACTGCGAAACGAGTGCGCGATGGCTGTTTAGGCAAGGTCAGTCAGCTTTGTTCCGACGATGGTGATTGAGCGTCTTCATGCATGGTAGCTGATAAAGTGGCTTCCAGAAAACGCCGAGAAACCACGATACCTGAGGAGCTTATTCAAGATGTCTTTCAACGACTTACCTCCGGAGCTTGTGACTCTAGTCTGGACATTTGTGCAGCCTGGCGATGTTCTGTCACTCTTACTGACGTGTCGCCGTGTACGTGACCTCGCGGGACCTTGTTTGGTTGAGCATCGACAGTTGCAGGCACAGTACTCAAAGGTCCTTGTTCCTTACGACTGGACTTCTACCACGTTGTTCCCGTTTGTGGATGACCCCTGGAACTCTGCATATCCCAAAAGTCTTGAGATTCTCCATGCTCCTTACCGGCCCGAGATCGATTCTGTGCGCACGAGTAATGAAGTACACGCGCACATAAAAGATTTGGTTCATAGAACCGGTTTCCCTTTATTTCAAGAGGGCGATTCCATTTATCCCCACGATATCGTCATGGCCCTCAGCATTTGGATGCTACCAAGCCTAGAGTGTATCGAGATGAAACCAGGCCCTCTCTACAACATTCATGGCCTGATGCTACCCTTGGCGCGTTCACTCGTGCATCAAATTGTCCGCGGAAGGGATCGCACGGGTGATTTAGCCTTACGAAGCCTTTCAAGCGTTTCTGTGGTACTGAGCGGTAGCCAGCGTGACCAAGGCGTATATTTCGAGACATTTGAGATCTTCTTGACGTTGCCTTCGCTCAGAATACTCAAGGCTGCTAATCTCTACCTCCATGAAGCTTGGACTGGGCCCAATCATTGTGAGCCGTGTGGTGTCACTCACCTGTTGCTTTCCAGCTGTTTTGTTACTGCAGAGCCACTAGATAGGATATTACGACGATGCGCAAATCTCAAGAACTTTGAGTATTCACATCATTGCTCTCGATGTACAGACCCCTTATCTCGGCCCGCGTACGGACACAGTGCTCTAAACTACGAGATAGATCGAATTCTCCATATTCTTGCAAAATATGCCGCCGCCACACTCCAGACGCTTGCACTAGATCTTGACTGCTTCAAGCACATAAGTCTCGAGATCGGGTCTTTGCGTCCTTTCGCGTCTTTGAAAAAGCTACTCCTCTCCAAGAGATTCCTCTTAGAAGAGAACAGGGTACCAAGGATAGTGGACGTCATGCCATCCTCGCTCCAAGAGCTCGAAGTACGGCAGTGGCATGAATTCCAATTCTCTGAGCCTTCGGAAGGGCTCACGTTGCTCTCTGGCTTGCCAGCAATGCGAGAGTCCCATCTCCCAGCGCTACGCAGGGTAATTCTCGGCTCCGATAAGCCGCATGTTGAGATCGACATTCTCAACTCCCCTGGAACAGTTGATCGAGATGAGGCCAAATTGAAGCGAGACTTCTTCTCCTATGTTAATTCATACGATCCGAAGAATCCCCTGCCAAATCGATATACGCTTGCCGAGTATATCACTTGGGTACGCTATCGGAGCCAGAGTTCAAGGAAGTTCCTAGCTGAGAGAACTCAGTGGGTGGCTCCTTGAAAGTCCAGAGAATACCGTTAGACTCGGGTCAAGCGGAGCAGGTGGTATCGAACCTTCTCGTGTCCCTGCACTGCGATTGCTCGTGCTCTTGTTGTCATTGAAGTGTAGGTTCGTGCCGAATTACAAGGCTCTTGATGTGGGCTTACATTCAGGGTAGGTCTCTGCTGTAGCTCGTGAGGGCAGATCGACTGAAGGAAAGCTCCTTGAGCGAAACAAATCCCTGGAGACGGGATACCGAGAGCTAGCTGGTAGTGCTCCAATAGTCAATGCTACGGAAACCTTTGAGTCGAGTGAATTTTAGAGGATCTACGTATCGATACGTGCTTGTTCTTGTACTTCAGATACCTGAGTAAATAAAGCCGCGAAACTGCTTGCTTTTTCTACCAATTAAAAAACCTTGCAGTCTCCGGCTCCGTCCTTGCCTGTGCTATTGTGGTGCTTGAGGATTCAATTTGATCTCATGGCATATGAAGATTGATTAATTGTTTCGTCTTGCTCATTCATGGTGGGCATCAAGGATCCGACGGGACTTCTGGGATGAATACTCACCAAATTTCTCAACGTCGTTCTGAAACATACGCCTCGTCAGCATAGAATACGTTCTCTCTCACCATCGTAGCGCTTGGGTAATTCGAGTCACACAAAGCCGTCCAACTGTTGACTTGGAAAGTGTGTGACTTG
>JAABUP010004848.1_pt1 | contig 21486 bp, 20 predicted proteins | sample 5559201 | NCBI WGS metagenome assembly JAABUP01 (sample SAMN10711887, study PRJNA513373) | rock metagenome | isolation source: Antarctica rocks | place: Antarctica | reverse complement strand
GACGTGGCAGACTGAAATCCTTGTCTGCAGCGCAACGAGCTGCACATGGCGTCCTCTCAATGTTTACGACAGCATCCGTACGTGCTCGACCCTGTTATCGGCATTAGCTCACTGCTGAAGAAAGGCTGACCTACGTTTTACGATCAACAGACTCCAGTTGCCAAAGCCTCGGCCAACTGCGGCAACAATATGCAGGCTTTGAGGGGATCTGCCCTTAGTTTGGCAGTCAGACTACCACGCCCAGTATATCGCGGTCGTTGTATTGTAAGTGGGATCGCTGCGCCAGCCCCAACAACGCGTGTCAGATACATAAAGAGGCCTAACGAGAGGGAGTTGTTTATATATACCGTACCTCCTCCTCAAAAAAAGGACAGAGTCACTAATGTCGATATTGATGAAGTCCCCATGCCTCTGAGTGACCTTCGCACAGCAAACCACATGACCCTGCAGCAAAATGGCTTTGAACTTGTGGATTTTCCCAGCGGTCAAGGCGTCGCTTGGGAAGACAAGGAGCAGGTTTGCTATAGATCATGTTGCTGTTGGATTCTGTGTGGGTTTCAGCATGTGTCAAACCAGCTGGGCTGCACAGGTGAAAAACGTTTACTATCCAGAAGTCAAATCCCTCATTCAGCGCATGACATCTGCCAGCAGGGTGGAAATCATTCAGCACAACCTTCGCAAAGGCAAAATAGAAAAAGGGTATGCTCTCTCATCTGCAGTCCATCCACCAAATCACTTGGGCCCATGCCATCTCCTTTTGTTTTTGTCCTTTCCCAAACCCCATCCCATTCTCTGCCTCAAAAGCCTTCCTGCACCTATGTGCAGCACAATTCTGTCTTGCTGAGTCCTGTGAAATGTGTGTGCAGGCAAGCAGACCTGTCAAAGTTGCCTGATAAGACAGGTCACCCCATCAGTCATCCTTCAGTCCTGACTCATGTGGATTTCACAGAATCTAGTGGTCCCAAGGTGCTTGAGAGATACTTTGGAGCAGAAGCTGCAGAGCAGCTCAAGCAGAAGCCATGGGCAATCATACAGGTAGAACCAACTGCTATCTTGTCACAGGATCTAAAAATTTGCATGTGGCGGACTGGTAGTGCGCTTGTTGACTCAAAGACTGATTGACCGTCACCTGACTGTTCATGCGCGCACAGACCTGTCTTATCAAGCCTTGTATTTGTGAGATCATGATAGCTGCATCTACAGCATAGCAAAGCAGCTGGCTGTGGCACAAGCAGTTGGGACACACCTGTTGGCATTGCTTCTGCGTTTTGCATCACACATTGGTATGCTGTCATCATTGCAGATCTCTCAGGTTTCCACCTCAATTTGCACACCAGTCCTGATGCAAAAAGTGGTTGCAGCTGCTGATGTAATGCTTGATGTGCAGGTCTGGCGGCCGCTTGTTGGTCCAGTTCAAGATTCTGCACTGGGATTTGTAGATGCAGCAACACTGTCACAACATGACATACTGCCTGCAAATCTTTTCCTCACTGAAGAGTTTGCAATTGAAGTCAACTACATTGTACACAACCCTAGTCACAGGTAAGGACGCATGCATCAACGCCTTTGGCAACACAGGCTGGCATGGCATCTGCATCTTGTGTTGTGAATCATGTTCACCAACAAGTGCATTTTGGCCGATTGCAATGTCAGAATGCAGTCCTAGCTGCCTGAGCTGCATTTGTGCCCCTCACTGCCTGGCCTTTTGATCTAGCTTGCGCCGTTGCTTGAATGCTTGGCATGATGCATAGGTGGTTCTGGACAAGTCAGATGCGGGAGGATGAGGCATATGTTTTTGTGAACTACGATTGTCGCCATGATGGACGAGCCAGGTTCACGCCTCATAGCACAATTGTGGACCCTAACATTCCGGAAGATGCACCCATAAGGCAAAGCATTGAGACAAGGGCATTTGTTTTCTGGGACGAGTGAAGTGCGCAAAGCATGTGAAGGGCAATCATGCTTCCACAATAATGTTGAAGGGTTTTGCGCAAAGCTCATGGCCTCTTTCTGCAGCAGCTGTTTGCCTTAAGACATAAGCTTATGGCATACAGCTGCCTCCCTCTTTCAGTACCTCTGTGATGTCCTGTGTACGATGTCTACACCCACAGTTGAGCATGTACAGTTAAACCTTATGAGCCTTGTGTTTTATCAGCTAGTTACAGTCTCTCAGCTTCTTGAGCATTTTCATTGCCTGGCATAGTGCCTTTTGAATGCATACTGTATTTGACTTGCATCGATTGAGGCCCTCCAAATCAGAGCCTTTTTGAAATCAGCTTATTGGATCCCACAATTGAGGAAGCCGTCTGGGTGCAGCCTGTGCATGCTCTGCATGATGGCATGTGTGTAACACATTTGAAGCCTTCATCTGTGTGGCTTGCAAATATTCTGTGGTTTGAACACAATGGTTGTTCCATGGTTCCAACCATTGTGTTCTTGTAAACATCGTTCAGTAATCACATTGGAGTCTTGACAGTAACTTGCATGCACCGCGCGAGCCCATGTTCAAGCTTTTGCAAGTCACAAAATCAAATGGTTCCCAAGAAGAGAGAGTAGAATTCCAAGTGACATAACTTTGCATGCTTATGCATCAAGCTCGAAGAAAGATAGCCCTCACGCAGGTCAGCATGACCGGTCACTCGTGCAGTTTAGCATGATCCAGATGCATACAATGTACTTATTACAAGAATTATACTTGAAAACAATCAATATTATCAGTCAATGAATCATGAAATGAAGACTACAGTCCCTACTGCACCCATGATGTCTTGAGCCACCATTTATGTTGAAAGCCTAAAGCGAAGGGCACAGGAAAACGCTGCACTAGGAGTGGTGTAATGCAGGGTACTTGAGCAAAAACACACCAGCGTACCAAGGCTGAGCATGCAATTTGAGTATACCATATCTGTAGCACCATCAACCTATACATAGCCAACTGCACACACTGCGGTGGGAGGCAGCAGTTGCTGCCAGATATGCCAAAAGATCAAGGAAAAAGCGGGAAACAGTACAGGGACGCAGAAACAGACTGGATATAGCTTTGTTGCCACATCATGCTAAGGGGGAACTCTACGATACTGTGCTGTCAGTGTTGCAAATGGAGATGGTCTTGCTGAGTACACCATAACCCTGTAGGCACTGGTCATAGCCACTGTTGCCAGACACCATCTGGTTCAGACCAGCAAAGGTGCCTGTGATGCCTGCGTTGTACTCGTGAGACACCATGGTCTCATTGGTGGATGAGCGCTCATCCATGAAATAGTCGCCATTCAAGCCAGGGCCGTACACAAGAGCCCCAGTCACTATGTTGGGGTTGGCGTTGGGGGTGTACAATGCATTCAGAGCATTGCATGTAGTGGCGCTGTCCTTAGGGCAAGATGAGGCCCTGTCGTAGATGTGAGTGGGTGGGTTGTTGTCAACACCCACAAACATGCTGCGTGTGTCGTCTCCAAGGATGTATCGAGCTTGCGCTTGTGCCCAGCACAGATACCGCTTAGCGTAGTTTGCATTTGTGTATCTGTCTGCCTCAACGTTTGCCTCTGACTCTTGCACCATCTGGGCGTAAATCAAGGCAAGGAAGGCTGAGTTCATGCCTTGGGCCAAAGATGCATCGTTGGTGTTGAAGGCCCGGCCCAGCTGGGAATACTCAATGGTGTCACCAGAAGTACACAGCCAGTTCCGCAGGTACTCCTGGATGCGGTAGTGGAAGGTGGTGCTGTCTGTGATGTTCGCCAACAAGATTGTTGTTGGCCAGATCAGCTGATTCCAGTCTGAGATGTACTCAGTGTCATAGGTGGCCTCCTCGGAGTTTGCATGGAGGTTGAACCACCTGCAGTTACGCGAAATGCTCAGCACAACAGGATGTGCTCACACAACAAATGATGAGACTGCCTGATCCAAATTGCAGACATTAGTAAAAATGATGTGTCATCATAGCTGTGCATTGCCTCATGCCGCCAAGGGCAGACACAGCGGTTCATGGAACATAATGGAATCAGGTCAAGAGATGGTAGGAGCTGTCAGTGCATTACCTGTAGGCATCATTCAAGTATGCAGAGTCTCCTGTGGCCATGTTGAGCCAGCCTGCTGCCCATGCCAGATCATCCAGGTAGCTGGTACTGTTGTACGTCGCCAACATCGCTCCATCATACAGCTCGTCCCCAGGCAGGCAAGTCGGTGTCCCGGTCGTGATCACGTCCGTGCTGTCGACATCAGTCGCACAGGGATACACGAAGGTAAATGTGTACGCCGCCCTGTTGCGTGCGCCAGCAGCATAGACGAGTGTGGAGTAGTTCATGAGCGTGTTGTAATACGCTGGATCCGAATCTTGGAAGACCATAGCTGTCGCAGAGAAGGCAGCCGAGATCTGACCAGCAAGATCAGACGTGCCGTTGTAGGTAGTCATGTAGTACGCAGGTCGATCGGTCTGAGTCTCATTCTCCGGCCGCGTCCAGGTCCCCTTCTCTAAAGTTTCGTTACCAACCTGTAGCACAGAAGAAACTTTGTACTCTCGTTGTGGGATGACATGCTGCTCTAAACAAAGCTGGTGGTGAAAAGACCGCTAGCCAAAGGTGAAAACAATTGCTGCATGCGGCAACCACAGCAGCACTCTGCACTACTGATCATCAGGATTCACCAACCTGGTAGACAATGTAAAACTCGGCGGCCTCAGACGTAGCACTATCAGTGGGGTCGTCCAGGATTGTCTTCAACAGGTAGTCTGTGTTCCACTTCAGAGTGTCCATCCCAGTCTGCCAGGTGTCTGACTTGTTGTAACCTTCGCCAAAGTTCAGCATTCCCCAGGCAAGCATGCTAGTGGTCCAGGCAATGGTGGGTGTAATCTTCAATGAACCTGCAACAAGATTGCATGTCAATCTCTGCCATCAGCTGTCATCAGTGCTCAGCGCAATCATTTGAGGTGATGCTGCCACAATGACTCCACTTGGCATAGCAATGCACACTATCCCTGGCAGACTGGGATGAATATCGTTGCACAATGCCCAGCAGCGCTTGCGTGACATGACCCAAGAAACACAGCAGAGAACAATCAAGGTCACACATTGTTGTAATGAGCAGTGAGCCTGCATCATTGCAACAAGCAGCGCAAGGTACCTGCTTCTCTGCCCTCCATGATGCCTCCTGAGATGTCACCCCAGTTCAGGGTGGTTGGCCCGACTTCATCCACAAATGCATTGCCCCTCCATGGAATGTCATAGTCTGCTGGCAACGCTCCAATCCACTGTGACCGGTAGAACTGGTGGGAACTGTTCAGCATGTTGCCGTAGTCATACTGCACAGCAGCATAAAAGTTGGATCTCTGCTGCTTGGGCAAACAGAAATGATACTGAGAACTGGCAGAGCCTGATGCTGAGCCGAGGGCTGAGCTTGCAACCATTGCAGAACAGAATTCTAGTCTAGATTGCCATAGATGTTTTGGGATGGAAAAGAGCTTACCGTCTTGGGGTAGACCAGCCACAGGAGGATGATGGCGCAGAAGGCACACAGGGAGGAGATGTAGAAACCGACTTGGCAAGCATATCTGAGAGTGGTGCCTCGCCCTATCCAGGTGTAGTGCAGCAGCAAGTACTGGGGGATGATGGAGTACACAATCCAGACCAGAGACAGTGTCAAGGTGGTAATGACACCACTGCCCTGAGTAATGACCTGCAACAGGTTTGACACTTTGTCAGTCATGAGACCCTCAACAAACACTGGTCATGAACCAAGATGGCGTCTGTTGTCTCGGAGAAAGACAGCAGCAAATTGTTACGCACATGCAGCAACTCAACAACTGATCTGAGGCAGCAGTCTATCAAATCTGCTGATTACGCCAGGAAATTGCACCATGCAAAGACTGGAAAATCTTTGTACAACTGGACACTGACATCGTGCAATGCTGCATTTTTGTACACTAACCACTCAAAATTGCAATCACAGCACAAAAACACCACATCCTGGCTGCAAGGCGTTTCCAGCAGGACAGTGCAGCAGTTTGAAAGCATACAGGTATGGCTACCTTATGCAGGCTCATCATGAGCGTGACAGCCAATTTATTATTGATAATAATGATAACAATAATGATAATATATATTATTGTTAGTATGATTTATTATGGCTACCTTGTGCAGGCCAAAGCCGAGAGAGGCAAGCAGGCCCAGGAAACAGACGCAGGGCATCCACAAGTCTCCCAGCCCGTTCTTCATCAGCATGTTGGTTCCCTTCACAGTGGTCTTGAAGGTGATGGACTTTCCAAAGGAGGAACCCACAGCACGCCAGCAACCCTGCACCATTGTACACACACACATGAGCACAGGTCACCTCATGTAATGGCAGGTAACATAGGTAACAGATAAGCACATGTAATCTTGTGTAAGGAGAGGATTACCTCCTGTAAGGACATGTAACGCAGGTAACTTCATGTAACGACACGGAACCTCATGTAAGGGTAGGTGACACAGGTCACCACAGGACCAGGCAATGTAAACACATATTATCTTCTACAGCTGAATTGGACATCACAAAAAAGCTCCAGTGCTCTTGCAACATGCTCAGTCACCATGCACACAGCACAATCATGAAGCAGCACATACTCCCAATGGCATGTGAGCAACTGAACATTGCAACATAGAACAGTACATGCAACAAGAATATCCCTGTCTACAGGTTGACAGTAGTATATTGCACAAACACACAGCAAAACAAAGAAGATACGCCACAGAATTGAGCATTTCCACAGATGACATACAGCTTGTACCATGCAGAGGCGCAAAACAAGCTGTGGCTACACACCTTGACAAAGGTGAACCACAGGATGTTGTTAGACACACTGTTGAACCACAGGGGCTTCAGGTGCTTCCTGTTCCTGCAGTAGCTGGTGACCAGGAACTGGGCAGTGATGAAGGCTGTCAAGGCAACTGCTGCCCACCAGGAAACCACAATGGGGAACACTCCTGCCCACACAGTCACCTATAGGCAACCAGAACACAATCAGCACAGGGACAGCAGCCATGATGTTGATAATTGTGGTTGACAGCAAACATGGGTCTGCACAACATGCTTGGCTGCATGCTGGGGCATTGCATGTATCCTCACCCACTACCAGCAAGGAACAATGTATATGTGTAGCTACCTTCTCAGGTAAACAACAAAAGCTGTCACAAGGTCTTGCAAGGACTGGGCCATATGACTCTCTTGACCACACACCAAATAACCCTTACCCCTTTGATGCTCGATGCACAGCGACTGTACAAATGAAACAGCCTTGACAGGTAGTGAGGTCCTGATCATGCAGTCAGAAAAAGAAGTGAGGCATACCAAGGGGATGATGATGAACATGGGGGTGGTGATGGCTCCCACAACGTAGGCCCACACACCAGAGCAGTACATGAGGCGCTGGAACCAGCTTAGGTCCTTCTGGAAGAGGGGGCAGTGGTCGTTGTTCAACACAATCTGGAAGTGACCCTGCACGCGCACATTGCACATGTTCAGTATATATGCTCATGCATGTTGTCAAGACTCAATGCTATTATTTGTGATGTGAAGCTGCACTTGATGGCTGACAACCAACATGATGGAAGTAAGGTGGAATGTCTTTACTCAGGGAATGGTGTGCACAACTGCCACTTGCAGCACACAGCACGTCAGATGCAGCAGGGCAGCAGAGTCAAAAATTAGAGCAGCAGAGACAAAGGGCAGAGCAGCAGAGTCAAAGGGCAGAGCAACGGAATCAAAGGCAGAGCAGCAGAGTCAAAGGGCAGAGCAACGGAATCAAAGGCAGAGCAGCAGAGTCAAAGGGCAGAGCAGCAAAGCCGAGGGGCAGAGCAGCAAGCTGTCATTCTCAATTGACTGCTGCAGGTGTGGATGTGAGAAGCTGTACCTTACACCAACGTGATCTCTGTTGGAAGCAGTTACGCACTTGCTCTGGAGCCTCTCCAATGGCCAGATATTCCTCCACATACCGACACAACCACTTACGCTTGGTAAGCTCCATTCCAAGAGCGTAATCCTCTGTCAGAGTGTACTCAGGCGACCAGCCAGCATCCGCAAAAGCCACTGATCTGGTGAGAAAGTTGGTTCCAGTGCAAGAGATGAAGCCGAAAGCATCATAACCGTGCTGAGCGTACTCCCAGAAGTTGATGTTGCAATGGTTGAAGATGTCAGCACCGACGTTGACGTTGTGGAAGCACTGTGGGGACAGAACCATGCCCACATCATCCCCAGCGTCGAAGAGGGGGATCATCTTGGTGAAGAAATCAACGTTTGCAACCTACAGTTTCAACAACATGTCAGCAATGCTAACCTCTCATACACAAATGCAAGGCAAACAAACATGCGCAACAGTGCCTCTTGTAAACAGCTGCACAGCAGCATTGCAGCTACAGCTGGGCACATGAGCTCAAGTTGTAAGCTTTTGGTGAGCGCACTGCTTTCTGCTTACCCTGTTGTTACCCAGGACTGCACTGATCGTGAGGAATGCACTAAAGCCTAGGTGACGCAGAAGTTTTCTGCATGCTGTCCACATCAAGTGAATTTGCAATCATGACAGTGCATGCAGCCAGCAATGAGCTTTCAAAGCAGATCAAAACAGTAGCTTTATGCTGGCATGACACTCCAAGCCGGACTGCTCTCAGTTGCTTTGAAGCTTCACCTGATCAGCATCAAAGATACAGACGAGCTCGTTGGTGGGAATGGGCACCCCCTCTGGGTAGATCTGGGACAGGCAGTTGTTCAGATTGCAAGACTTGCCATTCATCTCACCAGGCTTGCGCTTACGGCCTGACACGTACACCAAGTCTGTGCCCATCTGACGCGCCCTGCATTACACAGGAGGAGAACATGAGCAGCCTGACGCTCAACAGTGGTGTGCTTGCTGAGCAGTGACTGCCCGACTGAGGATATCTGAACATGAGCAGATTTGTGCAAAACAAAAGACAAAAGGCAGAGCAGATTGAAAAGTAGTCTTGTGTGCTTGCCCAGCAATGGACCCACAGTTGAGCACAATCAAGAATGAGCAGATGTGTGCAAGATAAAAGCAAAAGAGTAACTGTACAGACTGCGTTCAGCTCCAGACTGGGAAAGATGCGCTGAATGGAAGCATACTGCCCCTTTGCCCTAGACAAGGACAACATCTGCCATGATAGCATGTTTCCTCACCATTTGCGCTTGGCAGCATCCTTGCCATCATCACAGATGTAGACAGTGCGTTCACAACCCATGGGCATCATGGCGTCCAGGGCAGCCATTGCAGTCTTGCCCACAATCTCCAGAGACTCATTGTAGCAGGGGATCAGCACACGCACATGATACGTCCTAGCAGTCTGCACCACACACCATAGGTCAATTCACGTGCTGCCATTCTAACAAGGACTGCAGTTGCTGCCTTGCCATTCATCATCAATGATTGCCAAGTCCAATGCTGCGGCAAGCCATCAGGTAGTGTGCACACAACCAGATTTGAACAGTCATGCTGTCACGACAATGCTGAGCCTTGATAACAGCTCATTGTGGCACCGGTAGGTGAGCTTCAGGCACAAAGTCAAGATCTGCTACACAGACATGTACCTAGAGTAAAGACAAATCACTCACCAGGGTCAATCCTGGGTTGTCGGGGTCCATCTTCAGTGGTTCATGCACCGGGTCCATCACTATGTTCAGACACCAGACGAGTGTGGTTGTAGCTCCAGCAATCTCAATAGCCAGCACAATTACTCCATACCACACGTAGCTGCCCAAGTCTAGCGTCTTGGCAATACGCACGTACAGATAAAAGCCAAAAGCGCACAGGTAGATCAAGGTGACTAAGCACCCATGCAGACTCCACTTCCTGCCTCGTCGGAACTTGGTAGGAGTGCCTGGTCCTGCAATAAGGCATGCTGAAGTGAGATTGCATCTACAGTGGTGGACGCACAGAGTGAGACATGAGCAAGCAGGACTTTTGAGCTAGTGAGACACCACACATGACACCTCAGCAGCACAGATTCACTGCTTGGACAAAGGCCAGAAGGACTTTTGCAGCTTGTCAGAATACAGCAGCACATCCTGGGCAGCCCGGTATAACACTTGGCTTCTCATTAAATTGACACCAAAAGGTGTAGTCTTTTCTTTTCTTTCTACAGCAGCAGAGGCAGACCTGTGACGTCTTCGTCATCTTGTGTGAAGGCGGTGGGCAGGGGAGCCTCAACATCAGGAGCATTCATGTTGAAGGGGGCTGCACAGTAGGCCTCCTCTTCCTGTTCCTCGTCAAAGAAGGGCACCCCTTTTCGGGGCTTGTGAGGCATGGGAAAGTCGGACTCCAGCAATGCAGATGACACCTGCCAAAGGCACAGTTGCTTGAACCAGGCTGCAATATGAGGCACATCTCACATGAACATGGCAGAGTTGCTTGTTAGGTAGTCAAGCTGCAGTGAAAACCCTGCATAGCCTGACCCAGAGAGGCAAAGAAGTAACGGTGTATGTGCGACCAAGATGACTAGGCTACAGAACTGTGGGACCACATTGCTGCAACGCAATGTAGTCCCTGGTAGAGAAAATTTAAAACAGCCCAGACAGAAAATAGAAGATGGAAAATGGCGGGATGGCATCTGTTGAGCACTACCCAATCTGTACTGCTATCTGGTTGATTGAATAGCAAAGCAGCTGCATGCTCACCCTGCGTTTGTGGCCTCCAGATAGCAGTGAATTTTCTGCAGAGACATCAGAGTATCCGTCTGCGTCTCCACCCTCATAATCTTCCAAGGCTTCCACCAGCCTGCAGAAATAGCAACATTATCATTCTTTTGCCTCAGTTGCTGTAACACAACAGGTAGCATACAGACTATAAGCACAGTGCAGCAACTCTGCTTGGAACCAGCAGGTTTGCGCCACGGCAAGGAAGCTGCTTTACCTTGCTAAGGTGCCTACGTTGTCTCCACCCTTCTTGTTGATGAAGCTAGGCTGACGGCTGTCCTGTGAGATCACAGCAAACAATCAGAAAGTGCCCATGAATGCTATGTCAAAAGACTAGGAAATGGTATACAAGAGCTGCTGCTAGGTGAGCGTGCCCCGGAATAAACGGCAGCTGGCTGCGGGTGTCGTACCAGCTCGTCCTGGCTATAGTCGTCATATGCTGATCGACCATTGGGCTGCTGGTGATTGTATGCATGACCTCCAGGGATGGTGCTGGCCTGGCTTGATGGGCCAGAGCCTGACTCGTAAGATTCTGCACTATGTGTCCGAGCGTGCTCGTACTGATCACCCATATCGCGGGTCGGCACGCTCAGTCAGTCAACACTGCATCTGCTGCGAACACTTTTGCACTAGTAACAATACCAACAGGACTGCCTGTCAGGCGCCTCTTGCACGGTCTGCAGAAGCCGGGCGTTTAAGGGATGCGGTCGCTACCTCTGCCCGCTGGGCTTACTTGCCGCTGGCAAAAAATTATTGCAGGTATAGTGCAATGAAAGTCTTGTCTAATCAGCCGAAAGTCTCGGCAGGCGACACCAGCGGTTGAGGGCACAGGTGGCGCTGTGTAAGGGTGTTAGCCCGCTGCTTCAACCAACTCAAACATGTGAATTAGGCCGAAGCCGTGAGCGGCCCCTCCCAATTTGATGGACATTCGGACCCCTCTGCCGCAGGGTTCTAAAGCAATCTGGCAAAATTTCAGCAAGTGCATTTGATACAGTCCCAGTAATCCGTCCGATAGGTTACGTGCGTCTCCGCATGCCGAAACCTGGCAGGTTACGTGAGGCTCCGCATGAAACAATCCAGTGACAGCCTGACAGTTGCTTGTAGGCTTATACTCGTCGATTGGTTCCAAGTCTGCTGGCCCGACTCCAGGATCCAGTGAGACAGGTTAGCAACCACGTTCTCGACACCATCGACTTCCAAATTGCATGAGTCGACGACAAAACACGTCTGTGTGTCACTGAGGACGTGACCTATCCTGCAACTGAAGCTTGAGCGTTATGCTTTTGCGACATCAGTTGGCTAGGTACTTGAGATTCGATGTCGTGTGAATGCAAGATTGTCGTCCGTAGGACAATTTCTGTATCCTCGTCTCGCACTTATTTTGAACAAGTCTATCTGTGTACAGAATAAGCTATCCCTGCACAAGCTGTCGTGCCAGGTGCCAACGCAAAGCAGGTGTGTCAGTGACTTATGTCATGTTTTATACGATGCTTGACGTTTCAGCCAACAGTCACAGCCTGAACAAGCATGCACCTGACGATCAGGCTCTGCAGGGCTCTCTCAGCGCCCAAGGCACACTGCTGTCATGGCTGGAGCAGCTATTAAAGACAAGACAGTGGTTGTCACTGGAGCAAACAGAGGGCTTGGCCTGGAGGCAAGGCAGGCCATTCTTCTGCAGTTGTTGGCACCATGCTTCTACCATGCTTGTACTATGATAGGTTTCAGCCTGCCACACCCCCAACAGCAAATTCGAGGGCTACCTTGTCTGCAAACTGAAAGCTACCTTGAATCTGCTGCTTTTACACTGCAGCCAGTGAAACCCACCGTACTTCAGTCTTGCAGGGAAAACATGCTGCATTCTGTGCTGCAGTGGGTCAAGCAGCTGGTATCCAAAGGGAACAAGGTCATAGCCAGCTGCCGAAATCCATCTGAAGCAGCTGACCTGCGAAAGGCCGGCGTCGCTCATATAGTCAAACTAGATGTGTCTGATCCAGCTTCCATTCAGGTACTTTTACTCTCAGTATACAGCATTCATGCCCATCTGCTGCTGACCTTGTTGTGGCATGCATCAAGCACATGCACAAACTTAAACTGCCAGCCAAATGCAGCCAAATGCAGCCAAATGCTGGCTTCAACATCTTGTGAGGTTGCCACACACATTTGTGACACCTTGTACTTCTTCTAAGTCATGGTCAAGTGAGCTTTGTACCTTGTAGCTAGTGTGAATGGCTACCAATCATGGATTTAGTCATGATGTGTGCTTCAAACTCCGACAAAGCATCAGGCACACTTGCAGGCATGGGCAAAGGAGCTGGCTGGGCAAGTGGACCATATTGATGTGAGCCTCTCTACTTTCACATAACCATTGTTATACCTTTCAGTCTTCCACTTCTGCACCAACATTGCGTAAGCGGCTTATACACAGTCTACATTGTTGTAGATGCAAGCTATATACACAGAACATTGCTGTCCTGAAAAACGCTCAAGCGTCCCTGCAAACACTCCAGTTTCAGCCCAGCTGCCTTTGTCACGAAGCTGCTTCTGCCACAGCGCTGTGCATGGAAAAAGCTGTGCATGCAAGAAAGCTGTGCACGCAACAAAGCTGTGCATGCAACAAAGCTGTGCATGCAACAAAGCTGTGCATGAAAGCCATGCATGCAACTGCATGACTCACAAGCCAGAGCCATGACTGCAGGTTGTCATCAACAACGCTGGTGTATATGGATCCAGGATCAGCCTTGACACTGTGACAGCAGAGGACATGCTCTTCACCTACAAGGCCAACACCATTGGGCCACTGCTGGTGGTTCAGCAGCTGCTGAAGAACAAACTGATTGGCAAGCCTGCCACACTTGTTGGCAATGTCACATCAAAGGTACATGCATACTGTTAGTCTGCAGGCAGTAGGTACTGAAGTGAAATCTGCAGTACCTTGTCTGGTTTTAGCTTGAATCATGCAAACCTTCTCCAGTACCCAGCCACATGCTTACACTGCCCTGTTTTGTTGGTGTAAAAAATGAACTAAGCTGATTGCAAAGCATGATGGTCATTGCGGCTGAATGATTATGTCTGTAAACTGCAAACAAGTCTGGCACAACAGACTGCATTTCAAGTGCACATGCTTGTCCATCTGATTGTCAGTATGACTCTGTAGGTTGGCTCAGTGGAGGACAATGGGTCTGGAGGCTCCTATGCCTACCGAGCCTCCAAGTCAGCCCTCAATAACGGTGAGCAAGCCTGCCACACCACCCCTTGCCATTTGCATTTGTGTTTGTTCATGTTCTGTGGCAGAATTCTGCAGCATGCATGTGTGTAATCACGCATAGCAGCTTTGGTCATGTGTAGTCGTGCACGGTGAAACACCCCAGGCTGGTGGGGCTCATTCAGTCATTGTTGACTCTCATCATGCAATGTGTTGGTGTACGCACTGTGGGCAGACCTCATGTCAGCTTTGACACCGGCGGGCTTCTGACAGAGGCTGTGCAGCTGTTGCACAGACTGTACAGACATGATTTGATGCTGATAGGCCTATTGTAGATGGCATACCCCGATTATTGCCAGCATAGATTACAAGTCCTGCTGAGGCTAAGGCCCTACTCCATAAGGGGGCGTCGACTCTTGTGTGACTGTACAGACGTGTAGCTGTTGTGTCATGAACTGCTACATTTGACTGAACCGTATCCTTGCTTCAGTTGAGCTTTGGCTATGTAGCAAGCATTGCATGTCAACCATCACTGCTTTAAAGCGTGATTGCTGCCCATGCAGTGAACAAGTCCATGTCCATTGATCTGGAAGATGAGGGTATAACTTGCGTGCTTCTTCATCCTGGCTATGTCAGGACAGACATGACCTCTGGCAACGGCTTGATTGACGTGGATCAAAGCGTTTCTGGCTTGTTGTCAGTGCTGGAGAGTGACTTGCCACTGAATGGCAAGTGGTATGACTACAAGCAAGAGGCCATTCCATGGTGATGCAGCCCTGTTAAGGGACTTGATGGCCAATGGAGACAAGTAGCAGACAAGTGAAGGGCAGATCAACTCACACCACGTCAGCAGCTCAAGAGGCTGTTCAACGCAAGACACATGCTGTGCAATGAACAGCGATGTGGTGTTCTGCCAACAAGGGTGTGTATGCAAGGGCGGAGTCAACATGCAGAATGTCGTACTGGCCACAGGAGTTGTTTTGGTGATGCTTTAATTGCGGATCATGTTGTGCTTGATAGTGAAGAGTGGTAACAGCAGATGGCCTCATGAGTACTACAGATGCTGAGGTTACCGTCAGTTGTATGTCCGGATCAGTATGCCACTGTTGAGAGGTATGTTGACAGCGTTGTAAATGGAGGTTGCCAGATATTTGGACTTGCACAGGATGGCATTACACAGCTTGCTTAACAAGTGCTCTGCTACATGGTACAGGTTTCGCAAATTGATGGAGTGCATAGTCAAACCCACTGCATCGACAGTCCCTGCCTGAAAGAAAAATTGCTCTTCGATTGGTCAAAGAAGAGGGACGGGTGCATGAGCCTGCTTCTGCACATTGAGGCCACTCCGAGGGAATTCGATTTGCGGTCGGCAGCACAAACACAATCCTGCATAGCCATCAGACCTCGTAGCTGCAAGGTTCTGAACGCACTCATCGAGTGGGCACAAAGATTCTGCTGCCGGCGAGATCGAGCACTTCGACCAGCTGCACCGCTGCTAAGCTTTCGCTGTAGACTGTCTACGTGTTTCGAACGCCATGCCTGCGTCGGTTGCCGTATGTCTCATTTGACCAGCGCTGTTGAAAAGCGAGGTTGTAGAATGGAAGCCCCAAGACGGCTAACACGAGTTACTGATCACTGAGTATGAGTTTTCAAGCTCAGCGGTCTAGACCGGAGCAGATCGAGCGGATTGTCAGTAGACTTGCTGAAGATGTTCACAATGCTGTCGGTGGACGAGCCTTCCCTGCAAAGTTGATACAAACGGCTGTCACCGTTTTGAGCAACGACAAAGCTGTTTCTAGCGAGAAGTGGGAGCGCGTAGGTGTCAGGCATGCTTGCTCGCTTGGCTGCTGTAGAAGTCTCTGGCAAACAATGAATTTGCTATTCAGGACGTGCAAGCAGCGAGAAGTGGGCTTTCACACACAGCAGCAGATGGAACTCAGCTTGAGCAGAGAGTGCAAGAGCTAGGCGACAAAGGGTAAGTGCCTCTATTGAGCTGCTGCACCAGCACCACATTGCTGGTATCTCTTGCATGACTAAATTGGCCTTGGCTGGAACTTGCAGCACACCTCTGGTCGAGGAGCTGTTGATTGTCTTGCACAGCATCCAGATGTCAGCAAACACAAAGCAGGCCTTGTCAGCCAGACCTCACTCAAGTGGGACAGCTGCCAGCGCTTTGCACACACCATCCACTATTCACAATCAGCTGGCTCAGCTCCAGGACGTGCCCTCACAAAAGCAGACCCCAGCCTTGTCTGTTAGGGCACTTGCCCCTCGGCATGCACAAATCCATGCAAGGAAAGATGATGGCAGCCATGCAGGCTCATCTGGCCCAGCTCCCACTCCTCTTTCCAGATCTGCTCTGCAGAACATTGAAAGGCATTCAGCAGCCAGCAGTCTTAAGAAGCAGCCACCCTCTCAGCGAAGCCTTCCGGTTGCTCACCCAGGAGAGCAGGCCTCCTTGCCAAGTCCCAGTCAAACAGAGTACAGGAATCCTGTCTTTGGGCAGGTATGCATGGTAGAGCCATGTTGCAAATGTCCAGAGCTTGCATCAGTCAGCAAAGTATGTGCATGACTGCAAACTGCCATGATGTGACACTCTGCTGCATTGACTTACAAGGACAAGAGCTCCATTTTTATCACAGTGCTGATGCCCTACTTGTAAGTAGCTGCTGCATGTTCATGCATTGCAATCTAGCCTTGATCCTTGCGCCCTGAGAGATGGACAGGGCGGCTGTCAAACACATGACATGTTATGCATTTAGGAGGAAGGTTTTTCTCCTGTCAAGTCTGGCCCAGCCTATGCACCCGTGCTCACAAACGCCTTGCCAGCTAGGGGGCTCAGCCCCCTGGGACCCCCTGCTCCAGCTGCTAGGGCAGTTGGAGATCTCTTCAGGCCTCCTGGAGGCAGCTTGCCTAATGTGGCTGTCCCAAACTGCCCTGCTCTGCCAGACTGGACTCAGCAGCGGCCATACCTGACAGGGCAGTACCTCATGGAGTCTCTTGAAGTAGAGGATCCCTCAACCAGCAGGCAACAGGCACTAGAATCGTTTTCCCCGGCAGTCCAGGAGCTTGTGGGTGAGCTGCCCCACTCGCCTGCCCCATGCTGTGATGCCCTATGCTGTGATGCCCTGTGCTGTGATGCACTATGCTGTGATGCCCTATGCTGTGATGCCCTATGCTATGCTATGACGCCTGGTTCTGTGCTGTGCTGTGCAGTGCTGTGCTGCGTTTTGACTTGCAGTATTTGTCTGTGCTGAGCCGTGCTGTGCTGTGCTGTGCTGTGCCGTGCTGTGCCGTGCTGTGCTGTGCTGTGCTGTGCTGTGCTGTGCTGTGCTGTGCTGTGCTTCCTCCCCCGACAGGTATCCTAAGCCATACAAGCTGCAAGGACTGCCATCAGGCAGGGACCAGCATTGCCAATCCCCTGTGCAAAGCTAGACAGTACTCATGCACGGCTATACGACCAGCTTGTCAAATGCTGTGTTGCAGTGTTGGAGGACATGCTGTGGGGTTTCATGGGCTTTGAAGGCAAGTACATCAAGGCCGACAGGGCGCGCTCGTCAAAAGGTGGAGTCAGCTTTGTCCTGAAGGGCAAGCTGGATGCTGCTGTTCATGAGCTGGTTGCACGCATGCTGCCAATATGGTACGCTTGCCAACTCTACTCTGCACCTCATCTAGGATCGATGTCGAGTCCAACAGGGCAGTCCACTAAAATTACATAGCCCTCTTTGGCTTCACTTCTAGCTGGTTTCTGGCCAAGACCTGGCTGAACAATGGAGTCATATCCATAGCTATTGCAAGCAGGTCCAAATTTTGGACACTAAGCAAGATTGGGAGTCTTGCGTGCCTGATGTCATTGACCGCCCACCTATCATTTCCTTCCCAACACTGAGCTGCTAACATTGTCTTGCATGCTGCAGCGAGTATGTGGTGGTGATACAGCGCTTTGTGGAGACACGATCAGCCTATCAGTGGGGGTAGGCCAGCTCCTGTCAGAGGTCATCAACCCCTGCATGGCACCTTTGCATTTACACCACCAAAGGCAGCCTTGTTCATAACGCACTGCATCAGCAGACCAGTCTGCTGCTGCAGTAATGCAGCTGTTGCATTTGTGCTCATGTGGCATGTACTTACCTTGTGACTTTCCAATTTCAGCATCATCACATCTTGTTCAGACAAATACCAAGGCTGTGCAGCTTGCATAGCTGCACATGTTGATGCATCTCATACCATTGCAGTTGCACATCATTCAGCGCCGGCAGTGACATGAAAGCTCTCAGCTTCTTACATGTGATTTGTGTCATGGTGGCAAATGCCCTGGCACCTCTGGCAAATAAGACCTTACATCTTTACATCTTTAGGTTCCCATTTCTTGATGTGTCTAGCTCGACACCATCATCATGCACACTGAAGTATCTGGTAGTTGCCAATGTCAAGAGGGCGTGTCTGTAGGCTGGTGTGTCACGCAGCCGCAGCATCAATGCGGTCAGTGCTGCAAGACTGGAACCTCATGGTGACTCAGCTAGAGCACCAGCTGCGTACTGGACGCCTGACTCTGCAGGTCAGTGTACACCCACTACACATGCTGAAGCCTCTTTTTGCTAAAGCTCTCTGACTTGTCATCATCAGCATGCTACCACTTACCTTCTGAGGGCTGAGTACAGTGACAAATTTGCCTTGTGCTGGTGCTGTCAGAGTTGCTGAGCACATGGCCCCCCTTTGCTTCAGGCTGCTGCACAATACATGCAGAGGGTCTGCAGCTTCTGTCTTGACATATGTACATGCCTGCAGGCCTTGTGGTACTACTGCCAGCCGCCTCTGGCTTCTCTGCAGCTGCTGGCAGCCATCTCCAGTGAAGCTGCTGTGGGGAAGCTGCGAGGCAGTGCCCTGCTCAACCTGCTGCACCAACGCGGTCATGCTGTAGCAGGGGATGACCAAGCGCGCCGCCTGCTGCAGAAGCTGCTGCATGCAGCCTGCACACCCTACTTCAGGTGCTACTCCATCCTACATACAGGAATCCTGAACCCTGCGTTGTCTCCCTGACACTTCATCCCAGAGCGAACAATCTGTTAATTCCCCTCTGGTATTCCATCCTAGAGCAGTACAATCTGTTATTCCCCCCCTGGCCCCCCTCATCCCAGAGCAGTACATTCTCTGTTTTTTCCCCCTGACACTCCATTTCACAGGAGTACAAGCTCATCAGGTGCAGCAGCGGTTGCATATTGAGATATGTTTGGCACTGTGCCTCCCACAAGTGTGATTGTCACTTGATTGCATGCCGTGCCCTGCAGCTGGCGCTTGGGCACATTCTAGTCATGACTGCAGCCTGTCATGATATTGTGCCTGATTGACTCCATTGGAGTAACAGGCATCCTGACTGAATCCCTGACATTCAGTGACCACAGCAGACTTTACAACTTCTGCTCTGAAAATCAGGAACCCTGAGCTGTGAGCCTGCAATCATTACACTGTCAGCAGTCATGCATGGACAACCTCAGGCTCAGAATGAAACCCATATCAGCACAACAGGTTGTGACGCTGTATGTCTGTGCAGGATGCTGGAGCGGTGGCTTTGTGAGGGCATTGTACATGACCCTTACGAGGAGTTCATGATACAAGAACACAAGGTAATCTTTCACCATATTGACAAAGCGGAGGCTTGACCTGTGCTTGTCAGCAAATGGCTGATTGCATGCATGCTGCAATCACTCTCTGCACAGTTTGCTGTAACACCTCCAGCGCAGCATGTCTAGCTCAAAGACTTGACACTTCTCATGATTTTGCTGCCAAACCTCCGAACCTTGCACCACTCCTCAACTCTGCGTCTGAAGCCAACATAACAAGGATGACAAACCATCAGTCGAACTGCCGCAGGACATCAGTAAGGACAGCGTGAACAAGGAGGATCAGAGCGCGTACTGGTACCACCGCTACAGCTTGCGCCCTCTTCTGGATGCACAAGGCCACGTCAGCTTGACCCCAACTGGCGCTGCTGTGCACGATGTGCCTCTGATCCTGGCTGAGGCCAAGGACAGCATTCTCATGACCGGCAAGTACCTGAATGCAATCAGGGAGTGCGGCAGACAGGTTGTGCGACCCCTTCCACCTGATGTGCATATAGGTGAGGCGCTTCTTACTAGTTCTCGTTCATGTGGTGCTTTTGCACTACTGCTGCTGGACTACTAGGGACATCCGGGATACCAGTGGTCTCCTTTTATCCCTGAGCGCTCATGAACAAATCCAAGGCAAGTGCTGTGGTCGCAGCCATCGCCCATCAAGCGCATAAACACAATCGCGACTGTAGCATGGTACAGCTCAGATGTTCAAGGCAATGGTAGCAAACCCATTGACACAGCACATCAACCAGTGTAGACACTCAACTGCCACATCATGGGCGCATGTCAGTTGTCACAGAAAGCCAGCACTGATGTGAGAGACACACAACAGGCAACAGCTGCTGTCGCTGAGGACCTCAGTGGAACCACACACAGTTTTCTCATCAAGCTGCACATCTCTTATCATGACATCCACAAGCCTTGCCTCTACGGCATCTTGCTGTCCACACATGTCACCTTGCTGCTCACACATGTCACATATTGTTAACAACCCACTGACCAGGTTGCTCATGTCATTGCAGAGTACAGCAGCAGCAGCGGCAGCTACATGCAGAACATCCAAGCAGCCTTTGCCAGGTCCAGTCAGGCCCTGCTGCACCTGCTGCAGCACGACCTGGGCTTGAACAACACCCTGGCAGCCCTGAAGCACTACTTCCTGCTGGACAAGGGGGACATGCTGCTGTCCTTCCTGGACACAGCTGAAGAAGAGCTGTCCAAGCCGGCCAGTGAGGTGTCAGTCATCAGGCTGCAGTCCTTGCTAGAATTAGGTACGGACTGTGCTGCTGCAACCATTTTCACCTACCAATAATCAGCGAGGTGCTGTACCAAGCTAATCACCCCATACTCGTTACATTTTGAAGGTAGATTCATGATTTTACTCTAAAGATAATACAGATTTCCTTAAAAAGGCTGATAAAACAACGACTTGCTTCTTTTTGGTATCCCATGTGCTTGTAGATTGTTGTGTGTGCAGACAGTCACGCCATCTGCCAAAAGAGTGCTGGCTTTTCCCACCAGACTTGGCCTTTTCTGAGGTTCAGAACAACATCAAATGCGTCGTCTTAAGCAAACTGGTTACAACTTTCGGTCATGGCCTGATAAGTCATGAGTCCCAGAGACAGGAAACAGATTGACTGAATGATGGCCAGCTCCAAATCCCTTGTTGAGGCGCAAGCTGTTTGTTTTGACTTTAGAGTCTGTGCATGTTGATGTCATGATTACAGAGCACCAGCAAATTAGCCGTCGGCTGTAACGCTGCAGTGCAGGACCTTCCTTGTTTTGCAAAACATGACTCAACTTGCACTGCATTCTCATGCATGCCTGGCACTTGCTGAAAGTAGTTCATGAACCATGTGCTCTTAATTTATGCCTGCCAATGGCCTGAGTGCTGTCTGTCGGTGAGGCATATGTACCCACAATCTACTGCGTCCTCAGGCTTTCCATGCCATATGCCAAGCGGTGCACTCTTGCCGCTCTCCATTGTCTGTCTGTGATATGCGTGAGTGT
>JAABUP010004847.1_pt1 | contig 21486 bp, 10 predicted proteins | sample 5559201 | NCBI WGS metagenome assembly JAABUP01 (sample SAMN10711887, study PRJNA513373) | rock metagenome | isolation source: Antarctica rocks | place: Antarctica | reverse complement strand
AATATCCTCCACCTCCTCCTCCAACCCCTCAACCCTCCCAGCCCACTCATCCGCCAGCCCCGGCTCCACAATTCTAGAAACGATCTTCGCGCCCTGCGCTTTTCCGCTCTTGACAGCCTGCTTGACGATTTTACGGTCGGGCTCGGCGGCGATGGTGCAGGAGCGGCCGTGGCGGCCGGCGCGGGCAGTACGGCCAACCCTATGGAGGTAAATTTCGTGGGATTGGGGCGCTTCGTAGTTTATTACTGTGGTTACGTTGGGGATGTCGAGACCGCGGGAGGCGAGGTCGGTGGCGAGGAGGTGGGTGGTGGTGGAGGTGCGGAAGGAGGTTAGGGATGAGATTCGCTGGGAGGGGGTTAGTGGTTTTGGGGGTGGAGATGGAGAGGAGAGTGGGTTTTAGAGGGCAATACCTGTTCTTGGGACATGCTGCCATGTAGTTCAGCAGCTTTAATACCAAGGAGACCAAAGATTATGCGGACGCGGTGGGCTTCCTTTTTCTGGCGGAAGAATATAATGACACGTTCAGTGTAGATATTTTGACAGAGGTACATCAGGTACCCTAATCTTTTGTCCTCCCTGCCCGGTCGTAGTCTAACAAATTCTTGAGTGAGGGTGCCGACTGTTTGCTTTCGAGCATCGACCATCAAACGCACTGGTCGATTTAGACCTACACGGATGAGTTTGTCGACTCGATCGGTCATGGTAGCGGAGAAAAGCATAGTCTGTCTTGATTTCGGTATCGTAGTCAGAATCTCATTCAGCTCGTCTGCAAATCCGTCTTCCAGCATACGATCCGCTTCATCAAGCACCAATATCTCAAGCGTATCAACAGTGAAGCTCGCTGAATTCCTCATGTGATCGATGAATCGTCCTGGCGTAGCGATTATGACGTCTGGTCGTTGTTTCAACACGTTCTCCTGCTCACGCAAGCTAAACCCTCCTACAAGCTGGCAGAAAGTGACGTCTGTAAAGCTTGCAAGCTTTTTAGCGACATTGAAACATTGTACAGCCAATTCTCGAGTAGGCATGAGGATTGCTACACGGCTCGTGGGTACCTTTTTAGGTCGATAAAGTAAACGTTCGAGGATAGGTATAATGAACGCTGCAGTTTTTCCAGAACCTGTCACCGCACCACCAACAACATCTTTTCCGAGTAGAGCGACTGGAATGGTCTTTGTCTGGATAGGTGTGGGTTCCGAAAAGCCCACGGCTGCTAGACCTCGCAGAATTGGTCTTGAAAGGGACATACTCTGGAAGGAACTTAAAGTAGCACGTTTCGATTTGGCTTTTGATTTGCTTTCCTTCTCTTCAGGCGCGAAGAAGGCTTCTCGCTTTGCACGCTCTGTAGGATCATCCAATTCGTCTGCTGAGGAAGCATCAGCCAAAAGGTCGTCTGGATGAGGCACAGGCTCTGCTATTGACTCCTCGTCTGATTCGCTTGCTGAGGCTCCAGAATCTTCCCCGTCCTCATCATCCTCCTCCTCTCCAGAATCTCTAGCACCCATGCCAAAAGCATCCTCGGCCAACGTCTCATCTTCTTCATCTTCTTCAGTGGCAGGTTGCCTCTCACGGTCTAGCTCTTCAACCGACCCGCTTCCAGTATCCTGAGAATCTTCTGGCGTAATCGCTTCCCCATCAGACTGTCCTGACTGACCACCCTGTCTCCGCCGAGCAATGATCTCATCGATATCCACGCTCTTCTTATTCCCCTTCCCTTTTTGCACCGGATGGTTTCCGTTCAAACCCCATCCATCGATATTGTCTGTAAGCCCTTTGTCTACATCCCCAATTTGGAATTCAAAGTCGGAATTCATTGCCCCATCATCCGCTCCTCCAGCAGTCCATGTCTGATCTTCATCTTTATCAGAAGCCCCTCCTTTCACGATCGGCTCAGATTTCTTGTGATGTTTCTTCTCACTCTTCTTCGCTTTCTTCAATGTCCCATGACCTAAAAGAGTCTCCGAATCTTCAGTGTCAATATGGGAACGTTTGCGCTTCTTGCCATTTCCCACACTTTTAGAGGGTCTTTCGGATAGCAATTCTTCTTCGTCCTCTGAGTGAGCCTGGGCCAGGTCGGTATCTGAGATTGTTCGAATGAAATCATCCTCCTCGTCAGTCTCTATCTTTAGGGGCGCCATATTCCAGTACGGAGGCCCTCAGTCCACTCCGAGCTTGAATAGTTTTCGTGATGCGACTGGGATTAAGCGAACTCTAAATCCGAGGCCTCGGAAAATTCTTCATAAGGTACTCTCGGAACTCAATTAGGACTAGCGTCGCAGAACCGAGCAAACCCCCATCAACAAGCGGATCGGGTCACCATTTGCACGATGCGATCAAGGCGCTTCCGCCATCTGTACCTCAGTACGTTACGAGGCACTGGCCACCACTTATCATTGGGCTACAATTAGAAAAGGGTGAGACTACAAAGGATTCTAAGAAGTTGGGAGTAGAGGAATAATATATTCTAGCTATCTGCTGCTGTCATAAGCTACATGAGTAGAAGAAGCTAACTTTTGAGTGTTAATGTATGCATGGTTGGAACAACTCTCTTGCAACTCTGTGCCAAGGAGCGAGAAGCCCTCGTGATCCAAAGCTAAAGCCTTGAGAGGGTATGGTCAGTAGTGTCCTCCAGCAAACCCAAGCCTTCCTAGCATCGCATCCAAGTGGACGTGAAAATTCCCTAGCCATCACCGTAGACCTCCCTCCCTTACATGGAAGAAGTCATCGACCAGATAACCCTGATTCCATAGCATATATTCGAGTCCTAACACACATCGTCTGATACAGCCCTAGAGAAAGAGGCCATATCCAGTAAATCTGCGACTGACATATCACTCGTTTGCCATTCCGTACATCCGCCATCTTTCACAAGAATCCTGTCTCATTCCACGGCAGCTGATGCTCATCTTGGCCGTTGACCTACTCAATCGGCTGGTCCTGGATAGAGCGTGGAAGGGATGACGTAGTCTTGTATGTCATCTGGCACTGATGGAGTCTGCAGGAAGAAATCAGCACCGCCATTGGAGCAATGGAGTCCTCGAAACTTACAGTCTGCTGAACTTGTATCCAATATCCGAAAGGGTCCCTTGATAATCGAATTGGTTGTCCGAAAGCCACTTCTTCCTCCATTCAAGAGCTTGTTCGCAGGTCTCGGTGTAAAGCATGTTGATCAGCAGGGTTTTGACGGTACGGACACCACCACCACCCCATTTCACCATTTCCTGCCTATCTTTACACCGGAAAGGCGCGCATTCTTTGACGATGTATCCTGGATCTAGTGCTGTGAGGATGCGATCGAGCATAGACCTTCCAATGCCTTGACGACGATGGTCTGGGTGGACCCACAATTCCACTTCCACCGTGAACCGGTAAGCCGTACGGGAGAGGCCGTAATCAGAGGCGAAGGCAAAGCCGACGACAGTCTCAGATTTGTTCTTCTTTCTATGCACCTCGCGACCATCTTTGACTGCCTTGTCCCCCGTATGAATAGCCACTAAAAAAGGATCGCGCTCATCATAGCATTCTTGGAGACGACTTCTCCAGTAAAGCTCGTCCCACTCTTCCACTTCATTTGCCCACGTGGACTCTCGAACGTAATGATTGTGTAGCGAGGCTACTTGACGCATGTCCTGCATGTCGGCTGGACGAAGGTAAATATTTGCTGCGGGAGCATACTCATTGGGAGGGAGCTCCATGCTGGTGTGTTTTTCCTTCTTGAGGCGACGATTTGTGCGCCTCCCTTCACGCGTGGCTCCATCCTCCACTGGAGATGAAGATTTCCCGCTCGCAGAACGCTTCGCAAAGGCCTCTATGGCGGTGTGAGCGCTTAGGTGACGCTTTGCTTGGTTAAACTCATCTGGGTTGGGAAGAGTCTCTGGATGCTTAGCACCAACAGGACTCGTCGGAATCCCTTCCTCTCCGGTAATGCCATTCTCTTTGTCAGCTGCGTGAGTTACTGTCCAATCCTCGATGTTTGATAATTTTTCTATACCCTTGGAATTGTATTGGCGGCGGTCTTCCCAATCATCACCCAATAAGGCTGGTACCATTTTGCCATCCCAGCCGACAAGTTTCGATGGATCATTGTCCGGATCAATTCCCTTCTCTATTTCTCTGCCTTTCCATACAGTTGACACAACGCCATTGATAAGAGTGACACCAGACGAAGGTGGAGCCACTGTGGCATTCTGTTGGGCCTTCGTGGTGCCCTTTCGAGTACGGGTGGGATTGGTCTCACCACTACCTTGGTGATCTTGATTGGACTTGCGCGGTTGAATTACTGCCGAGGACGAGGAAGGGGTTTTTAGCTCAGTGTTGAGAGTAAGCGCTTTTGGCTTCGGCTTTCTCAGGTGGGGTGGAATTGAATTGGGTCGTTCTTGGCTCTCGCCAGTAACCTTTACCGAAGGTGTGTCCAAGGACTTGTTCTGGGAAGACTCTTCCTGCAACGCAGCAGCGATCCGCTCGTCATTCTCACGCACTTCTGCTTCCGCCATAGCGGCAGTGACCTCTGCATTAGATTCGGTATCAGCAATGTGCTGAACTGCTGCCAGTTCTTCATCGATGTTGATATTTCCACGAGACATCTTAGGGCCGGTTTCAATCCAATAAGCGGCAGGGTTTGGCCCAGAGCGAGACTCACGATTTGCTGACGCTTTGCTCGCTCGGTGACCCTGCAAGTGAGGTGGCGGTGTGTAGTTTTTCACGGCAGCTATGGTCTGTTCTGCAGTGGTCTCAGTGTACTGCTCTTGATTGCCAGCCTGCGAATTGCTGATCGATTTCCTCAGATGCGGTGCAACCTTTTCTGCTTTTACCTCAGACTCTTGAGTACCGTCCCCTGGATTAGCTGGTACGGAGGCAATTTGAGCCTTCATGTGGGGCGCAGCTTTGCTTGATTCATTCTGGGACCTAGGCTTAGCGCTAAGCGTCTTCGGGAAATCATTCATAATGTGCTTCTCCATTGGACTCATGATAGCACCTTCTGAGGCGGGGCCTTTGGTTCCTGGAGGCTGTATTACTTGTGTTGAATGAGAGGTTTGCTTGATGTTGGCCATTTGACGATTGAAAGAGCTTGACACCGGGGAGCTGTAAGTTTGCTTCGGCAAGTTGTGAAAATTAATAATTCCTCTCTCATCGGCCGCACGTGATGCACAGTCTTTCGCCCATAAGGGATTGTCGATGGGGTTCGTGCTGTTGTCCCATCCAGCCTTGGGAGTTGAATCCTGAGAGGAGGGAGGAGTGTCAATGGGAGGTTGTTTTGAATGAGAGGACTTCATTGATTGATTTTGGTGTGTGTGTTTATCTGTTTTGGTGGCCTTGACTGAGGAAGGCTCATTTAGACTGACTTTGTCATTAGCGACAGTCTTCACAGAAACTGGCTTTGGCCTTGAGGCTTCTGTTGAGGCAGCCTGCATAGCGGGATCAAGATCGATAACACCATTGCCATCTTGTGAGTATTCTTCATCCGAAAGGGTGATTATGACGGGTGGCTGAGTCTTCTTAGAAAGTACTGACGTGGAGGAAATCTTAGATTCGGGCACCACTTTCGGTTGAGCTCCTGTCGCAGTCGAAGATGCTGTCGATTTTGGCGGCTGGAAATTCGCAGCTTCCGTGGATTGGGCAGCTTTGAGCTTCTGGTCTTTAGCTGAAGACTTTGGAGTGGACGGAACTCCAAGTTCAGGTCTGGGTTTGTTGACTTCCGCTGGCTGATAGCCACGAGTTCGACGACTACCTACCGTGCTGGAAACGCTTGGGGTGCGCGGAAAGAGAAATCCAGGTGGACCTTCACTCGGGGCGTCCTGTGACCTTGAGGACCTCGTGCTTCCCCTGCCTTTTGGACCTGTCAGCGATCTGTCACAACGCCGTAATGGAAAAAGCCAGCATGGGTGACATAGGTTAGCTTTTGACTGAAAAGAATTCTCTCACCTCGGGTTCCACTGTGCTGACCCCGTGAAGTGAGCATCTTCTCTGTGTGTCTCGTCAGTGGTGTTTTTGGATGGCATCAGCCTAGCAGGCTGGGGATCATACCTGTAGAGCTAGCGAGCTGACTGTAATTGGTGTGTGTATTGTCCACAAACTGGTAGTGAGATGCTTGCCTCACAGGCACTGTCGATAGCGAGTGTTAGCTATTTGACCTGAACATGAAATGAAGACTGGACCTCACCTCCAGCATCAACCTGACGGCTCTGGATCGAATTCCTACTGGATGTATTATGTTTCAATACACTCGTAGTTGTGCTTGTAGAACCAATTGAGTTTGTGGTTGTGTGAGGAATGTGAGGAATGTAAGAGATTGAGTGTTCGCTAGTGAGGTCAGGTGAAAGAGAGTGTTGGTTATTAACCGAATTCTGATGTGAGGTTTTGCCCGAAAATTCACGCGTAGCCCCTTGAAACGGCAACTCGGACACACCGCGCCCTATGGATCCTGACCTGAATGTCAATTCTGGTTCTACAGGATGCTGGGTACCCTCCCTTGCCTTTGGTGAATCTGTAGATTGATAGCTTTCAAAAATCTTATCACCCTTTCTGGAACATCTATTACTGTCAGGGGCAGTATCATTCAATCTGTCGCCAGCTCTGATAGTTTCATTCACCACAGACGCGCTTTCGCTCGATGTGTTGCTTCGATCCACGGCATATCCTTCTGGCCCAAGACTGAAAGACTTCCAAGCCTTGCCCAGGCCTGTCTCAGATGTGGAAGCTTTGTTGACATTAGCATCACCAAAGGGACCCTGATATCTGCCAGTGCTCCTTCCACCTCCTTCAGCAGACAGAGATACCGAACAATCACCGTAAACAGCCTGAGTGAGCACAGCATGCTCAACTAGTGATGAGATGTCGACGCTGGCTTTAATATCAGAACTGTCAGTACTCTTCGGAGCCTCCAGGGAGATGTCCGCAAGCCTGTCTTGCAAGAAGGCTGAGGTCTTCGGACTAAGTGTCTTTTTTCTCTTGTATGGCGTATACCGGACTACTGTTGCTGTACCTACATCAGCTTCCGATACATCTTCACTGGCCTGGTTTGATTCAACGGCGACCTGATCGCCAGTATTCTGACCTCCGGTCTCTAGAGAAAAATCTGGCATGCCCAGAGCATAGGACTGGGTGCTCTTGCGATCCTGTATGATTTTGTCTGCCAGTCTGAGCGAGTCCACATTCCAATGTCCACCCGGCAGGATATCTTTGCTACGCTGCCTGTATTCTCCGAGCCTCTGGGTCTCATCAGAATCTGGCACCTGGCAGTCCTCGGACAGCTTAGATTCAATCTGCGATTGACTGTGGTGTGTCTGGTCCTCCTTGAGCGGCAGGACTGGTACCGCAACAGAGCCCATTGGGAGCTTTAATATCTTAGTCGGCGAACTTTGCGACCTGGCGAGATCCCCATCAAGGCCCTCGACCTGCTTGGCCGAAGCAGAGCGATTGTTGGAACTCGAACCTATCCTGGAGGAAGTCGCTGCGTCAGGATCACCCTCAAGCTCTCTGGAAGCGACATTCGTGAGATCATTGTCTGGGTAATCCCCAATTGAGGCGAACAGACGCAGTACATCGACATGTCCTCTCAGTGGCATGGTCTCTATACGGTCTTGGTATTCAGAGTTTGAGGGATGGCGACGTTGTTGTTGGTCAGAAAGTCCAACAGTAGCAGGTTCAATTGGCCTCGTGTGTCATCCAGCGAGATGTTATAACTCATGCCCATACCCAGAGAGATACCAGATGAGAGGATGGGCTGGTCGCTCTGAATCTATCATGGATGTGGAGCAGCATACCAGAGTTGAACAAATCAGGCCTCTGACGGACACCACGTCATGGAAATCACCTATTCGTGTTGGTGCTTTAGCAAGTCCTTTCGTATCGAGAAGACCATTACAACTGGTAGGGATCGTGGTCTATAGCGTGCACTTACAAAGACAGGACGCACACAGTAGCGATTCGGCGGTGACAAAGGGAAAAGGAACAGCACCGGCCGTCGATGATTAGGGAGAATGAAGGTGAGGCAACTACCGTTTCCAAGCACTATTCTAACAACTTACTACCAACACCAAGTCTCAGGACAATCATTCTTTCACTGGCAATCAAAATGCTCTCAATCTTACGCAAAGCCCGGTTGAAAGACAAGGAAATGCGCATCTTGATGCTGTAAGATGATGTGAAGGGAAGGCGGTAAGGTTGAGCAATGCTAAGGATTGGGTAGGGGGTTGGACAACGCAGGCAAGACAACAACGGTCAAGCGCTTAATGCATGAAGACGTGACGACGGTCAGTCCTACTCTTGGATTCATCATTAAGACCATCGAGTACGAAGGGTTAGTGAAGTATCTGTCCGGACGAAAAGGGAATGTCTTAATCAAGTGCCCAGCTACCGGCTCAACATCTGTACGGCAAAGAGATTTGGAGCTCTCGGTACGCTCGTGCTAAGTCAGATCTAGGGGACGTGGGTGGGCAGAAGACATTGCGATCCTACTGGCGCAATTACTTCGAGAAGACCGATGCCTTGATATGGGTGGTAGATGCAACAGACCGGCTACGCGTCGACGACTGTAAACACGAACTAGCATCACTACTCGTGGAAGAGGTCAATACCCCCCATTCCATGAATTACTCTGGCCAAACCCTCTGATTCTAATTGGCAAGTAGCGTTTAATGGGAGCCAGTCTCCTGATCTTTTCCAACAAGACGGACGTGGACGGTTGCATGTCGGGCGATGAAATTCGCAAGGTGGTTTAATGAACATTATAACAGGGCAGAGGGAGAGTGCTGATTTCAGTAGGGACTTCAACTTGATGCGATTAAGACGCACAAATGGACAATTGTCCCTTGCAGTGCCATCACCGGGAAGAACCTGGCCGAAGGATTGAATTGGGTCGTACAAGATGCCAAAGAGAGGCTCTTCTTGTTCTGACAGGCGTGTTCCTACGGCGAAGACATGCGGGCTGGCTTGTCATTGCCCCCGGGCTTGGAGGGCATTGCATGGAGCTGATAGGCTCCCCTGCGTGGGGGAGGGTGCCCCAAGGGAAGAAAGTCTAAGGAGCCGCGGGTCACAACAAACAGGCCTGTGCGGACCACGCTCTAACAATGCAACTTTTACACCAAGCTCAATCCATAAAGTAGATAGCGGTTCATTTCTCTTTTGTGGTTCTATTGAAGCTGCAGGCACCTTCCTGTGTCGTGTGCACAGCTCCTTCCACCGTCCTTACTGCCAGACAACAACATGTGCCAAGAGATGAAGCCCGCCTTGTAAATCTACACATATTTCCACTGTAAAGCATTGACTGCAATCTTCCCTTCTTGTGCTGGACGCAAACGCTCAATTACCCATCATGGCCGACGTTGATGGCTCGGAGGATGTTAATGACTTCCTACTACGAATTAGAGAGCTAGGGGATCAGCGTGATAAGGAGGATGAGGAACGGACCAGGAAGCTGGAGGAAGAGATCATGCAAGGTCGGAGGGAAAGACAAGCTCGGAGAGCAGGTCAGATTAGATCTCCTGCTAGAGCCCTACTGGTCTTTCCAAACGCGAAGTGTTGAGCTGACGCAACGCCCTTGCAGAACGGGCGAGGTCACTTTCACCAACCAAGGACAATTCCTCGAATGCAGGGACGCCAGGCTCGATTCGCTCGAGGAGTGATATGCCGATGCAAGAAGAAGCATTACGAAACCCCCCCCTTCAGCCAGCGCCATCTCACGACTTCGGCGCCGACGATGTCATTGCAAAAGCCAATGGTGCAACACCGACAGCCAAAGTCTCAGATCCTGCTGGAATTCGTCACGAAATTCCTCAGCCACCTCCCAAACCCCAGATACCCTCATCTACGCCTCCCAGCGCGGCGACTTCTCTCAGGCGGGGCGGCACCCTTTCATGGCAGCAGCGCCCTTCGTCACGTGGCTCTACGGGGCTTGCAGCTCGACCAATATCGATGTTAGCTTCGGATAAGATTGTGTCGAGGCCGCCGCGTCAGACTACAGAGCCTGTGGTTGCAAATGAGGACGCTTTGTCGAGGAGTCAGATTGCACAGTCTCTGGGTTCTAGAGATCCGTCCTGGTTCAAGCAGACACAAGAACGAGGGGTGGGATCAGCAGCACTTAGGAAGAAGCAGGTAGAGGATGCAGCCGATACTGCTTCTACGACAAGCAGTCTACGTCTGCCTGGGATGTCTAGAGAGAGCACTGCCGAGCCTGAAAGTCGGATGAGCCCCCCACCTGAAAGCGTTTGGTCAAGCGCTCCGTCGCAGGAAGGTTCGTCAAGAGGTAGTTTAGATGTGAATCCTCAGATCTCTAGCGCGACCTCCGAATCGTCGAGGAACGGTATACAGCCATGGCTACCGACGAAGCCTAGTCAAAGATTTGAGCCGCCTTCCTCTGATACGATCTCCACGTCTGGTGATGACGCATCCTCCAATTCCAGATCCCTCGCAATGTCGCCCTCGCAGGGTCGAATTTCTCCCGAACGAGTTGATCGGCCCGCATCGCCAACGAAGGGTGTGGGTGGATTCGTCCAGAGTGCGATGCTGAAACGGTCCGACAGTGTCAACAAGAGGTGGAGTGCGCAAGCTGGACCTGGTTTGAGCAGGGGAAACTCTACAGCCAGTAACTTGAGTGGTTACAGTTGTTCGAGGTATCCATTGGGCGGCATAACGCCGTTGACCGAGTCGATGCTCAATAGCGTCAGCCGCGAAGGTTCGCCGACATCAACTTCAAGGCCAACCTCAAGTCATAGTACGATAGCGGCTCCTCAGCGACTCAGCGAAAATGATAGGCCAGATACGTCTATATCTGTGGCTGGCAACATGTCAGGGCCAGCTCGGTCCGATGAAAAACCTGGAATGCAAACCAACCAGGAGTGCAATTCACTTCAAGAAGTAATGAGTCCTCCAGCAAGTCCAAGCAAGCGATGGAGTCCTACAAAATCAAGTTGGCTGGAGAATGCCATCAACAAGCCGGACTCTCCTAGTATTAAGTCCCCGGCGCCACAGCAACCTGCATGGATGGCGGAAATCAATCGAGCCAAGCAAAAACGAGGCAGCGTTGATATAGGAAAAGGCTCGAACTTCAAAGAGGTGGCCATTGGTGGGTTGGTACGTTCTCCGCCTCCAGGTGCCACCTACAAACCTCCGAGTATTAGCGGTCTTCCAAGTGGTTTCAGTGCAGGTGTAGCGACGAAGTCTCGAAATGGTAGCGAAGATGATGTTGCTCAAAAAGTCACTCCTTTGGCTACTACGAGACCTGAAGATCCTGACCAAAAAACCGTCCCGAAGGAGACCTTCCAGAGCAAGAAATCTAAAGCCATGGAAATGCCCAATAATATTCCTGACGATTCCACTACTACGAAAACCACAGTCTCTCCCAAAGTGAAGCCAGCAGACCGCTCAACTGAGCGCCGTCCGACATCATCACCTAGTACCAAAGTCAAGCCAGAAACGCCTCCCAAGAAGGATTTCAAATCCACTCTTAAGCCACGGCAAACATCTGGAGAGCATAAGCCGAAGGTAGAACCAGAATTCAAAAACGTATTTGGTAACCTCAAGCGAACGCAGACGAAGAATTACGTTGCTCCGAATGAGCTCAAGGATAATATAATGCGTGGCAAAGCTGGACTGGCTCAGACGGGAGGTCCCAAGAAGACTGAGCGCAAAGATGAATTCAAGGAAAGTATTCTGCAAAAGAAGCAGGGCATGGTAGTTCCTTCAGCCTCAACTAGGATAACGAGTGCTTCTTCCAATATTCAAGACCAATCTTTACCGGAAGCCATTGCTAGGAGGAGAGGGCTAACGCGATCTGAGAGCGCCCAAAATAACGGTATCGCAGAGGGAGATAAACCAGCACCAAAGCCTGAAGCGCTAGCAAAAGTACAGCATCTCCGCGACAAGTCCCAGTCCCCAGCTCCTGAGCAGAGACTCGATGTGTCAACGAGTCTCCGGACAGATTCCGGTCTGGATAGCAATTCAAACGGTGGTTTCACAGCTTCGTTGGCCGGGATGCTGCAAAGGGGTCCTTCACCCATGGCAGTAAAACATACCGCAGCATCATCCTCAAAGAGCAAACCCGATATTAAAGACACTGCGAATACAAATGAGCCAGATGTACCTTCAGGGGGTGCGCCGTTAACACATGCGACCAAAGCAAGAGCGCGTGGGCCGAAGAGACGTCTCCCCACGACAAGCACTCAAGACACATCAGCAAGCACGGAGCGTGCTGGACAAGACCCTCAAAGCCAATCGCTAATGATAGAAACCAATGCCTCGCTTACGACCAATGCCCCGGCCGATGAATCGCCATCTCTTGGAACCAGCCAGCTTCAGCCGAAGCCTTTATCAAACATCATTCAAAGTGGTATTAGTAATCGTAAGCCGTCTCAACCCCTCTCTCCTCGCAAGCCATCAACAACAATAGCTTCGGTTCCCAACCCCAAACCGTCTTTGCCCAGGATTCAGGCGACGACCCAAGAAAAAAAAGCTGTATCTTCTCCGCCTATCAAACAAAAGTCAGCCTTGAGTCTGGAAGCTGACGACTTGCACCAAACTTCTGCCCCTACGCCGATAGCTTTCAGGGACTCCCCACTAACGCGAAATTACCTGCAAGATCATCAATCCAAAGCAGCCGAGTCCGTGAGGGAAGGAGAAGCGCGTGAAGCTGACCCGCTAGGTGTAGATGCTCCTCTGCCCTCAGTCAAAGGTGCAGCAGCAGTTTGGGGTCAGTCCTCAAAACCCACACAGCCAAGCCGAGCCAGATCGCCAGTCAAACTACCAACCCGTAAGGATGAGGAAGCAGCACTCGAAGAAGCCGGGCTTAGGTTGAAGGAGTCAATCAGCTCAAGCATCAACGGTGGCTCGGAGGAACTCCAATTCTCGACGAATGGAAACTTGCTGCGGCAATCTGCACAGCTGCCCAAATCGCCGCCTTTGCCTGGTAAGAAGCCTTCATCCCTTGGAGACAGAATTGCCTCTACGACTCTCCCTCCATCGATCCCAACCTCAAATCAGCCAGCGTATAACCCAGCATCTCAGCCTTCGGACGCAAATGGACTATTTGCGAATATCCTTGACGAATCGCCAAATTTGAAACTGAAATTGAGCCTTAATACACAATCTGTTCTCGACTCATGCTCTTCGAATGATAATTCTCCAAAGATCAAGACCTTGCGAAAACAGATTTTCGTGGTTGCCGAGAATGGCAAATCGATTCCTGTTCCCTCACAGCAAGAGCACATTCTTTTCGATGAATGCCTTTATGTTTGTTCCCACGTTTTTGGTAATCATGCGGGACAGCGGACGACAGAAGTGTACCTCTGGTGTGGAGATGCTACCACATCGTCTGCCGTTGAAGATGCCCAGTTGTTTGCTAAGAAATTTGCCAAAGACAACAGCGCCCGACTTGTCACAATTAGGCAGGGCAAAGAGACGATCAATTTCTTCCAAGCCCTTGGCGGTATTGTTATCACGCGACGTGGTTCAAGTAGCAAATCGGAAAATCCTGCGGGTTCTGGAGCTCCATATCTCCTCTGCGGGCGGCAACATGTTGGACAGATAGCTTTCGATGAGGTAGACTGCAATCCTCAGAGTCTTTGCAAAGGATTTCCATGCATTGTGGCTGCGCAGGGAGGGAAACTCTACCTATGGAAGGGCAGAGGCTCTGGCGCCGACGAGCTGGGCTGCGCTAGATTGATCGGCATGGATTTGGGTCTCACGGGTGAGATCGAAGAGATTGATGATGGTCGTGAACCAGATGCTTTCTGGAGAGCCTTCCCAGGAATCAGAAAAGACAGAGCCAACCAGCAAGCAGCGAGCGGGCAACACTGGCATCTAAAGCCTTCATTCGACAATTATAGGACGAGACTTTTCAACGTGACCTTCGAAGCGCAAAGACCAAAGTCAGCTTCAGGTTTCATACAAGGAGCCATGCAATGGGGTCGAAGAGGCAGTGCTCCGGCGAATGATCCGGAGACGGCAAGGACACCTCAGATCAAAGACATCTCACCATTCGCGCAGTCGGATCTGGTGGATGACGGGGTCTTCGTCCTTGATGCCTTCTTCGAGATCTTCGTGTAAGTCCCATTCTCCCTCTGGCCTTAGCTATTAAACAGCAGCCGTTGACCTACGATCTAGCATCATCACTCTTCGCTCCCTCGCCCCCGCCCCTCACCAGAAATCCACAGAATCCGCGGCTTTCCGCGCCGCTCTGCTGTTCGCCCAGGAATATGGTATCCTTGCTGCATCAGCTGAAGATCGACCGTTTGTGCCGGCAAGCTCGGTGGTTGTTTGCTCGAAAGATGTTACTGACAGGAAAGAGAAGGACTGTCTGCCAGAAGGCATGGTGCGTGCATTCAGGAAGTGGGATGATAGAGCTGTTCGGGAGTGCAGAGTGGTACCGCTGACTGCGGCGCTGGAGGCCATGGGAGAGCAGCGGTAGTGATAGGGGAAGAGTTATTGACGCTAGGCGTTTTGGTGCTGCAAACAGAGAGGACAGACAGTCGAGGGTACGTCACGTTGTATCAATATGGGGCTGGAAACGAACCCAAGCCTGAAGCGTTGAAAAGGGCATTATGATGGTGGCTTCGTGTCTATTGAACAAGGCTTTTGAGAGTTCTGTACATTATTCTTGCAAATGGCTTTGCATTCACCTTCTCGTACATATTAAGATCAAAGCCCTCAAGGGACATTCTCTATCTCTGGACCAAGACTACTACACTTCTCCACAAAAGCCGAAGCAATCTGCAGATTTTCCGCCCCACTCAACGCCTTCGTAATTGTAGCTTCATTCCTTTCATGCACCAACCGTCTCAACGAACTGACCAGGAATCCCGAAACCAGCTCAACCGACCAAGATTCCGGGATCAGGTCCAGCACATCCCGCACGTCGTACCAAGAGCCAAATCGCTCTAATAACTCGCTCGTTCGTTCTAACCTATTACTGATGTCTTCGATACGGAGGAATTCAGTGAGTAGATAGCCGAAGAGAACGGCTTGCTCTTCTTGACTCGGGGCTGCGATTGCGGCGGCGGATCCGGATGTAGGATGGAAGATGCTGGCGCCGCCGAGGAGACAGTAGTTGACTGCGGTGTGGTAATCACCCAAACCGTGTGTGAGCAGCCGAAGAGCTTGTTTGTGGCGACCTTGACGACCATCTAGAATAATCGATTCGGGGACTAAGTCTTCTTCAAAAGGCTCGATACGTGTGAGGATTTTACCGACGTCGTAAGAGAAGTCGGAGCCGTGGGTTCCGCCGATTAGCTCGAGGAGGCGGAGACGATCGTGCCACCAGGGGAGGGGGACGGCGTTTTCGATGATGAATTGGCGGTAGGTCGGCTTCGGGGGTTGGAGGGCACGGTATGTTTCGTAGGATTGAGAGAGGATGGCGCGGGCGTCGGGGGAGGAGGATAGGACTGTGAGGACGCTGTCGAGGTAGTGGGAGATGAGGTCGTTGGCGTATTTGATGTTTTTTTTGCCGAAGACGAGATGTTCGAGATAGACCTTGACGGCGTCGGGGGCTTTTCGTTGGAGGAGCATGACGACTTGGTGGGGTTCCCATTTTACTCTGCTGGTGTCGTTGGTGAAGACTTGGACGCCGAGTGATGGGTTGCGTTTTGCGAGCCAGGTGCCGAATTCGTCTACCAAGCCGGTGTCTTTGATGTTTGCTAGATATCTGCGGACTTCGTTTTCGCCATCACTGAGCCCGCCGCCTTCATCTCGGTCGCCTTCGATGATTCTCTTCCAAGTTTCCAGGACCTTTCTAGCCATTCTTCGGCTTTGATAAAGTCGGCTGAGTACGAAGAGACGTTTATATTGCTCTAGAAGCTCAATTGCACGATCGAAGCAATCCATTCCGGAGTCTACAAGCGCATACAACTCGACTCTAGTTGGTGATGGCTTCGTAGGTCGAGGCGGCTCTTGTACATCTTGTTCGAGCAAGATACGTAGAAGAGCCGCATCGACAGTCTTGAAGACCTCAATCTCATCAGCTATGCTTCCAAAACCTTTACGTTGACGCCATGAGCCGAGGTATCGCTTGAGAAGAGTGGGGAGGTCACTTTTCTGTAGCTCTTTGAATGATTTACGCGTAGTCGACATGTAGCGTTCAACGACCGATACCAAGCCACTGTGTATCCATATACCTTGTTTGCCCTCTATGACCTCCTCACGAAGCAATGGAATCAAGCTTAGTGTGACTCGTGGGTCAATCCCTCCTTCCATGAGTAGTCCTTCGGTAATCCTTGAATCAGCAGACTGTAGGTCAGGCAACGAAGAAGGCCTAGCAATGAGATCCGCAAAGAGAATTAAGCTGATTTTTTGGCGAACGAATTCCAGGCTCAGAAACTCGGTCTCCGAAGTGGCCTCCGTACCCCTGATACTGTTGATAATTCGAATGACCATGCTGCGTTCCATTTCAGTGTAAGATTCTCCACTAGGAACCTTCTCCAGAATGTCTTCGATAGCCGCATTGAGCTTGATTACAAGTGGAGGTCTGACTGTCCACCAAATGCAATCCGCGGACCAGATCATGATATGACTTTCTCGGCCTCCCAATCGCTGGCCGAATGCCAATTCTTCTTTATTCCTTCTTATTTCCCAGTCTTCTACCTCAGCACTGCCTGAATTTGAGTCTTTTCGGAATCTCAGACGGCGACCGCGAAGTAGCTCTCCGACTTCCTGGAAAGGGACCGTCACTGTTGTATTGACAGCTCGAATGCCAAAGCCTGCTGTTGAACACCCTCTGTCTGTTTCGTGGCCTGGCTCTGCCGAATATGACTTCGGAATCTCTAAAACCTCTTTAACTCCGCCGTTTTCCACATCCCATCTTTGGATTTCCACAAAACCATGCTCGCCCTCATCTCCAGATTTTGACATGGTGGCAAGTACGAAACCTTCCCGGTCTTCATCCGAAGCGCTAGATTCGGCTTCTACCCCCTTTCCATCTAAGACGATCGCGCGAGGGTACCGGTCAAATTGCAAAGTCCCTCTTACAACATCACCATCGAGGTTCACGAAGATGCCGACACCTGGCTCTTGTGCCTCAGTGCCAGTAGTAAGCAGAAACTCATTGGGCGTGGGAGATGCAACATGCGGCACTAATGTTGTTGTCGTCCGTATTCGAGTTGGCGAACTACCTTTTAGCGAGTCTGACCTTGGAGGTGGAAGTGGAAGAGGCTTATCAGGCGTTGCCAGCATCGAATTTGGTGCTTCGGGCGTAGACACATTTCTACTATGACTCGAGGCTTGCGAAGGCGAAACATCTCTTCCCAGCGGCTCCGGTGTATCACGTCCAGATCTGTCCTGACTTCTGGGCTGAGGACTTCCCTGACGCCTTCCAAGGCCTCCAACGAATGCTCCCAGACTTGTACTTCTACCATGGCCCTTGCTATCTGAGACGCCTTCGCTTGAAATGGGACGTGAAGAGCTTGAGCTTTGAAGATTAGTGGTATCCAAAGACGAGGATATGTTCTCCACTCTACCTCCACCAAAGTTCTCATCTAGTGAGGAAATAGGAAATAGAGATATATTTCGCTGATTCTCAACGTCAAGCAATGCGTACGTGCGAGCATCAGCAACGCAAGCAAAGTTTCCTCGGCGTACAGACTCTAGGCATCCTGCAAACTCGATATCCCTGACGCGACGGGCTTCTTCACCGATCTTCACCAGCCTCACTCGATTCTTGACGCATATCATCATAACCACGCCATCCTCTTCTTCGTCCGCTGGGGTGCTGAGGTCTACTCCTCCCACCCAGGTGCAATTGGGTACCGTAACAAAGACGGGGCTCAACTCGGGTAGACTGTAAAAGCTCAGGGTACCGTTGCAGAGAATGCACGCTTTTTGGACTTTCGGTAACACAAGGATTGTCTGGACACCAGGTAGGGTTGGAGGAAGTCCAGCAGCTTGTGTATTGTAAGCCGGCTGCAATCTTGATGCGAATATATATTGCGGCGCTTGCGATTCATCTGCAGGATCTGCTGGAATAGAGACGAAATGTAGTATTTCTGCCTGCGACGTGCCGATATACAAATTGCCATCGCAAAGTTCCGCGGACGTTATAGAAGCCTCTGCTGTTTGTTCCTCCCCTGAAAGTGGAATGTCTTGGACGAGAGGTCTCAAAACGTAGGAGCCTGCAGCACCAGACTTGACGTCGCCAGAACCACCCTCCTCCCCTGTCATTATTTGAGTCGAAGCCTCGAGGCCTTCTCAGCCTCGGGAGAGACTTGTCATCACATCGTACAGAATTGTCGAAGGAACAGTGGATCATGCAGGATCCTGTAAGGCCTGTGATGTTGGAAAGTCTTGGCGCTAAATCTGACGCCGAGAAGCATAGCTGTCCCGAGCTCTTTCTGTCATTGCACCAAGTCAATGCACATGGCGAGCGGGGACTCGATCAAGATTCCACGGCGCATATGGGACGATCCGTCGTACAGCAAATGACAGAGGAACATGGACCAATCCGCCGTGGGAGAGCCGGGCTCCCCTTACGACAGTGACCACGATGGCCTTATCAACGGCTCGACCACTACAAAGAATGCTTCTACCGGCTTGTTGAGCAACGGGCCTTCTTACGAGGAAGAGAATAAGTTCCAGAGTGCTATATCTGCATGGAGAAGTATGTCGCAGAAGCAGTGGATGGCCTCAAAGCCTGGGCTAATATAATAATAGCCATTGACCTTACAAAACTTGTCCCGCAGCTCGATTCTACAGCCACCGACATAGTTACCCATCAAAGGGACTCTTTACTGTCAAGAAAGGACTTGGCGCAAAAGACTAAGGACTTCAGGAAGCTCGATGATGCAGCCAAGCTTGGGGAATTCAAAAGCCTTTTGAAAGGTTAGCTTGCCGAATGGACGCTCTACATGTGGGCTACTAATCCGTGCTTAGCCTACCAGACGTTTATCGATCTTCTTACAAACCATGGGAAAACTACGTCCTCTGCCTTCTTACAACTTTACTCTTCCATTTCCGAAGCACCGGACCCATATCCATTGCTCGAAGCATCTGTTGATGCTCTCTTACTATCGGAAGACACCTTACCTAAAATTACAGCCGAGAATGAACACCTGCAAAAGACTGTCAGCAGTCTTACACAGCAGCTCGATGTCTCAGATCACCAATTGGAAGAGGAGCGTTCTGCTAGGAAGGCATCGGAAGACTCGCGAGACTCTAGAATTAAAGAAGTGGAGACGTCATGGAAGGCGGTGATTGAAGAGAAGCAAGATAATTGGGAGGCCAAAGAACGTAGCTTAGAGGAGAAAATCGAGAGCCAGGAGCGCCTTTTGAGTGAATTAAAGGCTAGCTATGAGGTCGCGCAGAGATTAGGACAAGGGGGCGACAATGATGAGAATGAAGGGAAACGGACCTCTGCGAGTGCCGCCGAATTGGAGATTGTGAGCTCGGATCTAGACAGGACAAGCCAACGTCTTGCTGAGATCGAAGCGAGAAACGAACAATTAAGGGTTGAGCTTGCAGAAGCATCTTCAAGTACCCAGCGAAATACCAACTCGGAGGAGGATCCACACAATGCTCGCTTGAGATCTGAGAATTCTAAGCTTTTACGAAAACTGGACAACATCCGACTAGAAAAGGACTCTGAAACCCGAAAACGAGAGACTAGAATCCGCGCATTGGAGAAGGAGGCCCAGACTTTAGAGCGTGACAGAGAGGGTCTGCGCGAACGTGTCCAGTCGTGGCGCGATTACAATGAGATCAAGCAGGAGCTTGAGATTTTCAAGGTATTTCTTATCAATTGTGCAGTGCTAGTACTTACTAAGTAATGGCAGTCCATCGAGTTCTCATCTCTTGATGATGAGGATGTCGATGCCACAATGGAGGGTAATGCTGACGATGAAGCCTTCCAAGCCAGCGGCGTGCCCAAAGATGAAAAGAAAGAGTCGCTTGAGAAGCTGCTGCTTGCACGGAATAAGAAATTGGGTAATGAGATGGCTGTCTTACGAGTCTCGCATCAGGATTTGCAGCAACAGCTTGGATTGCTGCAGGATACACTATCAAGTACAAATGCGGAACTTGAACGGTCACAGAATTTGAATGCAACATTAGAGACGGATCTCGAGAAGGTCCAACAAGAGGCATCGAATGCTTTTCCATCGTCAGCAATGTCCACCGCCGGAACCTACACATCTCGCTATCCATCGACCTCCTACAACGCCAACTCCTTCCCTAACCGCAGAGGTCGATCGTCCCCAACATCTTCTATCATCTCTGGCTTCGACCCGCAAGGGACATCACGCACTGCTCTTGAAGCAATAAAAGCAGGCGAGCCCGTTGGTGGTGGATCAGGGATCATGCCGATGATCCAAGCGCAACGGGACCGATTCAAGCAGAAGAACACCCAACTAGAAGAGGAGCTTTCGAAGCAGTACAACACCGTATCATCGCTGAGACAAGAGATAGCGTCCTTGCAAAAGGACAATCTCAACCTATACGAAAGGTCTCGCTATGTTTCAACTTACAGTCGCGGCGCACCTTCCTCATCTGCCTCAGCATATGCGCAGCCTACGCATGCCACATCGATATCAGTATCCGATGAGACACCTTCTGGTCTCTCACTGGATCGTTATCGCTCCACATACGAAGCCAATCTATCGCCCTTCGCGGCATTCAGAGGCCGAGAATCCACAAGAGCTTATAAGCGCATGAGCTTGCCGGAGCGAGTAGTCTTCTCGATAACCCGAATGGTCTTAGCCAACAGAACAAGCAGAAACCTTTTCGCTTTTTACTGCTTCTCCTTGCATGTCTTGATATTTGTCATGCTATATTGGATGCAATCGGTGGATATCTCAAATCACGCCAGCAATCTTGGAGAGGCTACCAAGGGTGTCATTGCTGGAGCAGACGATCACGGCGATTGGCTACAAGAAGGGTTCGAGGCAGGCGCAGGTACTTAGCTGCCCAGATTCTTTCAGCCATTTATCGATCTGTGCCGCAAAGCCGCTATCGACCTCAAGCACGAAATCTCTGGATGCCATACCTCGAGACCCACGAGTCTGTGTCCGAGTGAGATGCATACATACGGCGCTCGACGAAGTCACTAGCGGATCCAATTTGGCCTGTGGATTCTTTCGGCATTGTGTGCGCAATACATAGGAGGAGATGAGATGATTCACAGCTATGAGCTGAGTCCAGCGCAGCATAGCTCACAATTCACGAGCCAGTTTCCCTCGGTCTTTTTATCTATAGTCTCAACGTGCGTGCTTCGCCGCATTTATTACGGGAATCGTATGGCAGCTTTTCTCTCGACGTAGCAAGGCATGTACCCTTGGTTCCTTATTCGTTACAAGTGTACCTGTTTTTAAGCTGTTAAGTAGTCGTTCCAGATTATTGTGGAAAGCCTGTGTATACTTGGGATGTATGCCTGAGAGATTCCGCTCACGGGAATGTTCCATTCTCCGCAATAGAAGGGATTATCAGCGACTTCATCTTCTCCTGTATTGATCGCGTTATGAAAGAAGCTATTTCCCGCAACAAACCTTCGAATATAGAAGACTCCAAGACAATGCC
>JAABUP010004845.1_pt1 | contig 21490 bp, 27 predicted proteins | sample 5559201 | NCBI WGS metagenome assembly JAABUP01 (sample SAMN10711887, study PRJNA513373) | rock metagenome | isolation source: Antarctica rocks | place: Antarctica | reverse complement strand
TGCCCTTCCACATTGTCCATGCCAGCTGGCGCCTACTCTAGTATGAGTTGGGTGGGTGAGCGTGGAAGCCTGAAGGAGAGCTATAAGCTTTCATTTCGGAGCTCAGGGCTAAAGTATTTTGCTGGGCCGACCTGCAGTAATGGAATAGTGTGTCAAAAGGTCGCGCCCAAGTCCCAGGCCCAGCGTTCAGTGTCTGCGAGCAGCCGGGAAAGAAAGCCCAACAGGCCTAAACCGCCGCCTGAAGGCGCAGCGGGGGCTAGGCGGATATGGGCTGTTGTTTGTCCCGAAAGGCTGAAACCCAACCTAAACATCTTGACCTTACCCCGCTAAAATCACTAGGATAACTTTAATCACTCTACTACTTGTTATCCGCTTCGCGCTCTCCGACCCTCTCCAATGCTCGTGTACACGCTGAACACTTGTACGACCTATGAAGAGAATCTCGTCTATTCCCCTTAGACTCTCTACTGTCTTCTACGAGTAGATTCCGAGGACCGAATTACCGGTCGCGAGCGCACTTTCGAGTCACAGTCGAATCATGTCCTCAGGACTTACAGCGCAATACTTCTCTACCCACAGAGCATAAGAACATAGATCGCTTCTCGCTGCCCTCAACAATCTTGCAGAATCCGAACCACAATTCTCACAACATCAGCCGTTACATCAAACACGGCAGCGCCACGATCCGACCCTCTGATATCCCATTTCCCACCCCTGTTCCCAATCCTCAGCAAACGGGAATAAACCATGGATCAGAACCCGCCAGTCTCCGGGCAGCAACAGCAGCATCAGCCACCCAAATATGATACCAGCCAAGGGGGACATTACGGTATGTTGGCCGTGTCCCAGTCTCGTCCCCGTCCCGTTCCCTAGATGCGACTTTTCTTACGGAAGGTCATTGCGCCCAATTGGGCAAGTTAGACTCGAGCGTCGAGCTGACTGGGAACTTTCGCAGGTGCGAGTGCCCAGGTATGAGCCACAGACTTTGCGAACCCCGTCAACAGACTGATTTCTCCATAGGTAGCGGCCCACACAGGTTACACACAGCCGGAATTCTACACAGGGACGTGGGCTAATGTAATGAACCCCTCGGAGCAATGGAAAGTAGGCTGGTCGTGTTGACTGACAAGCTTGTAGGTCAGTCAAGGTCTCAATGGCAATTACCGCGACATCTTGACGACATATTGGCAACAGACCATCAGCAATCTCGAGAATGAAACCCACGACTACAAGATTCATCAACTCCCGTTAGCCAGGATCAAGAAGGTGATGAAGGCCGATCCGGATGTCAAGATGATATCTGCAGAAGCACCGATACTGTTCGCCAAAGGATGCGATATTTTCATCACCGAGCTGACGATGCGCGCATGGATTCACGCCGAAGAGAACAAGCGCAGAACATTGCAACGCTCAGACATTGCCTCGGCACTCGCAAAATCAGACATGTTTGATTTTCTCATCGACATAGTTCCAAGAGAGGAAGCAGCAAGTCATGCCAAGAGGTCTGGTCAAGGAGCTGGCGGAGCGAGCGCCGCAACTGCCCAAGCCCCCTCAGCGGGCGGTATCCTGCCCCCTCAAAATAATGTCCAACAGCAGCCACCTCCTAATCATCCTCAGCAACCTCAGCCGCAACACATGGGTCACGCAGACTATCCCCCGCTCGGAAATAGCCACCAGCTGGGACAGGAGCAGGAATACCGGCCCCAACCGGGGATATATGCTCCCCAAGTCCAACCGGATCCGACAGGCTACGGACAACCGCAACAACCCATGTTTGAGGGCATGTACGGCTATGCATCAATGGCCGCACCACAACAGGTACATCGATCTTACTCCTGCCACTGATGGAGACTTTCGTTAACAATTCTAACGCAGATGTATCAAGTCAATCAGAGAGGCCAGGATCCTTCCGGAGGTCAGAACCCGAGCCACCAGTATCAGAGACATGATGGAGGCGAAGGAGATGCAGATGCCGAAGGCGAGCGCGACTACGAAGTCGGCTAACACTTGTCTCACTTATGTAATGATGTGATTTTCTTCTCGAAGTACGGGCGCACGAATGGACGGCTGGTGTCGTTCTGTTTCTTTGCTGTTTGGCAGTTCCATCAGTTTCGAGTATGCCAATTGGTTTGAAGGTTCCGGAACGGATGTGATTGTTCTAGATATTACCCGATTAAAGGGGTAGATCGATCTGCAGCCGCTTTCCAAAAGTCTTCCAAAATGTCTCCGGTGTGATATAATCAGGGCCAACGTAGAACGGTCGTTTGTTGGGGCCGTCAACGAAGGGTGCCCAAGTTTTGCAGCAAGCTCTCGAATGTGTTCAGTCCTTTCCCCGTGTAATCTTGCAGCTTAATTTCCGATGGAGTCCTCTATGCACCGATGGGCACTCGGGGTAATGGTACCTATGCAAGGGCGTGTCAAAGGTGTAGCTGCAGCTGACGAACCCTTAGCCTTCGACAGACTGTCCGACTGAAGATCAGCCAAAGCCTGCATCATTCCTTGGGATCTTCGACCTGGGCTCGTTGCAAAGACTTCATGCCAAAGCGGGAAGACAGCGCTTGGAATTTATCAGATTTCAAGTTGGTTGATGATTGCACAGAATGAGTGAGTCTATCGAAGTTTAGTAAGTCATGATATTCACACAGTGAAACGAGTTTTGAGCTTACTTCTCGAGTAGAACTGGTCCGTTCATGGCATCGACTCTGCCATATTTTTTGTTCCTAGTAGCGACGTCATAAAACTCGTCTGAATTCTCGGCTTGCATCAAGAGGACGGTCTGCTGGAGTTCGTCTAGGTTCTCTCTCAGAATCGGGTTGCCCAGTGTGTCCACGAACTCAGTCAGGTATTGAACGTCTTTGGCTAAGGCAGCGACACCGTTTGGATTGATTCGGCGGACGTCTGGCGATAATGGAAGAGACAATACCATGGTAGCTGCATGGCTCAGTGCATCGAAGTATATCAATTCCTTGATTTCTGTGGGCAGGCCTAAGAGAACAGAACTCATGATATTCGACAAATACCGTGTGAGAGTTTGCATGTAATTACTTGGCTCCTTTTCGAATGTAGGTGCCATCCAATCGTACCCTGCCGTCTCGATGAGATCATCGATCTTGGAATTGACTAGCTCGAATATACGCTTTTCGGCTGTTTTCTTGTTGCTACGGAACTCCTCAGTGGCATTGAGGGTGACGCTCCCTCCAACCGAGGCCGTCGACCTGGCGGCAGCAAGCAGTGGTTCCAATTCTTGGCAGGCGATCTCGAAATGCTCCAAATTGATGAGAATCTGTACAATCTGTCCCAAGTATTGCGAATTCAGCCTCTCAACCAGCAGTCGACAGACACTCTGTGAAAGCAGCTCGTCGAGAGAGGCTTTGAGGGTCTCATCGATGACCCTGGGATGTTGGAAGTGATCGTCCGAGAAGAAATAGAATTGGTTTAAGAAGTTACGGATGTCGATGCAGCAGAGAGGGTACATTTGGGAAAAGGGAAGGACACAAGGGAAGCGTATTTCTTCACGCGACTTCTCAGGAGTGTACCAGCTTACGTTGACGACCTTGTCATATTCGTCTAGTTTATTAATGGGCATCGGCATGTAGTCATCGGTCGAGACGATTTCCTGAAAGTCATCGCTGAAGCGTCTTTTCAGTAGCTCGGCGTACTTCTCGAACAACTTCAGTAAAAAGGCATCAAGAGCACCCACGGGGTAGTTCCATGACTGTTAATGATATTAGCTTGTAGTGAGAACAGCAGGCATGCCCTAGTCTTGTGCTTACGTCCATGGTCTGAATGAAGAGAGCTATGTGGCCTTTGATTTTCAATAGCACCTCAGCGTTCGTGACTTCATGCAATGCCTTGGATATCAGCATGATCGCCGATTGACACATTGAGTCCCAAAGTTCGTCAACGTCTACTATAGATCGCAATTCTGGCGTCTTTTCCAGTGTTGCCTTCTCGACAATCACGAAGCCGGCCATGCCTTCCAGTAGCTCACAGAGGCTTGCCCCTTCAGCATCGATCAAGGTCACCGAAGCAGGCATCAAGAGCTCTTTTTGCTTTCTGCGAGTTGCAGCGTACTCCGTACGAAACTTGTCTGTTTGACCTAGCGCATTGTGTATGTGTAGGCATTCAAAGAGGGGTGTGAAATCTACTTGGACGTCTTCATTGTCAAGGATGTCGAACTCTTCAGTCTCATCAGAGACCAGCTCGATCGCTGAGTTCAACTTGAAATTGCTTAGGTAAGGGAGTGCTTCCGCACGGTCCTTTTGGCGGCTTCTTCTCTGTTCGGTATGGTAGAAAGCTACCTCACCAAGGAACTGCGATGTCTCTCGAATACGAAACAGCCATGTGTTCAAGTCCGCCATGACTGCATCTGCAATAAGTTTCTTCGTGGCCGGCACTGATTTCTGTATCATTTCTGCGATCTTGTACTGCGTGATTTCCCTGAGGTGCACATTCTGGAGTTCGTCAAGAGCCCTTAGGGCAGAGTAATGATTCTTCTTGCTCAACAAGTCATGGACCTGGTTAGCTAGCCGCAGGACCTCAAGGCAGCCGCGCAGCGCCTGACTGGCCTCATCTATGTTCTGACGCACTCCACGAGATTCAACGAGGACTTTTTTCTGCTCGGCTAGCTTCTCCGTGCTTGATTGTGTGGATTGATTGAGCTGGAGAATGTCAGAGCTTAGACTGACGGTTCCGTCTCGGACTTGGAGAAGCTGGTTGACCGACGCGACAAATCGTTGGTGGTTTGTATTACATATGCGTTCGATTTCGGACTCTCGATTGGCAGAGTATTGCGATAGGGACTGTAACAGATGCTGGCCCTGACCTCCCGTGCTGGCGTCTTTAATGGCAGGCAGGAGCTGGTTGAAATACTCGTTGTCCGAAGGAGCCTGCACGATCTAGACTTGTCAGACGCAACAACGCCATCGGAAATGGGCATCTTGACCGACCTGCTGTACCACGTATTCGAGCTCCCTCTTGGGATTGACGACCGACGGCATCCTAGGCGGAAGTGCAGTAACTGCGAGCGACCAACAAGGGGGTTCGCTCACACCCCCGGCCGTTGAAGTGCAGGATAAGGTACCCGAGGGGTCAGGCCCAGATCGGATTAGTGTGCGAGTGTGCTTAGCTCCCGCTCCCGCCTCCTGGCAGATCCTCGGCTCGGCCGGCTCTCTCAGTCTGCTTGGCGGGTCACTCCTTCTCTTCTCGATTCCTCCGGAATGACAGAACCGTGCCTGCCCGATCTTCTCCGTTGGCCGTGGTCTTCAATCACATTTGCTAACAGGTGAAGCTTGCCTTTGCAAGTCTACTCAATTTCCGCTGTGGAATTCCGCGATGCATCCAGCCATTTCGACCAGGCCTTCACGCGGTCGCGGTCGCTTGACCTGTGAGTATGGTAGTCACAGTAAGGGTGTAGGTGCAAGCCAAACGTCCGCTGCCAACTCCTTTGAGTCCCCGTCTGACGTCGGCTTCCGAGAGCTGCTCACCTACAGAATGTAAAGCTGCCAGCTACATACTTTGAATCGTGATCAGCCGCCGTTGAGCCCAGGGAGCAGCGGATCCTTTCTGAACCATCGTAGCATAGAGCCCCATGGCGATTCCTCGTGGCAGGCAAAGAAAGACGACGTGTAGGTATGTGTAGGTCATGTCTTCGCCCCTGAGGATGCCAACGTAATTCCAAATACGTTGCTGGCCCTGTGCAGTGCCAGGTCCCCCGTTGAAGAAGGGCTTTCGGACCATCCTAGCGCTATTCTCATGGTACCAATTGTTACGCTCTAAAAGCAGACCGTTTTTCAATAGCGCCGTGAGCAATTGTGTTGCTCTTGTTGCCCTCTTCCTCCCACTGTTTTCTTCCTTCTTCCTTCTTCCTTCTGTCCATCCCATCACCTCCACATGCATCTTCCTCCCCCCCTCAGTATTCGGTGATACAGACCAATCAACCTTCCTTGCTGCGTCTACGCACACGCCCCTCCGCTGCTCGGTTGTCCTCTTGTCCCCTTGTGGCCTCTAGACTGTGCATCAATTTGTCGTTAGCATCTCTTTCTTGGTATCACGCATTGGCCCATCAGTCGTGTGGCCATCAAGACTTTCCTCTTGCAAGGATGGCGGCTCTCGCTCAGCGTCAAGGCCTTTCCGCCAGCCCCAATTCGTCCGAGGAGGTTGAGTCTCACCAAGACACTCCTGCAACCAAGATCTCTCCATTTTCTCCAGAAGAGCAGCGGGGCCAGCTCAAACCGGTAGGAATTGGCTTCGCCAGATCGAAGTTGCCCCCCCAATTCCTGCTCTTTAGTCCGAACGGAGAATCCAGAAGCTCGGCGTCGCTGAGACCTCAAGATCCTTTTGTCTCGGGCCCAAATCTGTCGGGCACCACTCAGGCCTCGACTGATGCGTCCAAACTGTCTCCAAATGCATCGGCTTTCACGCCCGCAACATTGGTCGATGGTGGCTCTGATATTGCTGCAGCACGCAATCTCAAGGGGCTTGTTACAACTCCAACCGCCCAAGACGGCGTTGAAGGTATGCATTCTAACACGTCTCCGCTGATTGTAGGACTAAAAGTGAGACAGCGTTCCAGCAGTATGCTCTCGCTGGCGGTCCAAATGCCAACGGCCCCTTCTTCAAGATGGGCATGTTCTCTTCCGAAAGCGAGACATCGAGATGTGTTGTCATCGACCAGCTAGCTGGATCTCCATCGGCGAAAGAGATTAATGAGCTCTTCACCGTAAGGAAGACCCTTTGACCACGAGGAGCGGGCAATCGCTAACGTGGTTCAGCTCAATGCATTCCCGAGTCGAACTCACTTACTTGTTGGTGACTTGGACAAGGTGTACCTCAAGTTTGCAGACATTCGTGATGCCGAGAAAGCGATCACGTGGGTGAATGCCCTGGGCTACAAATGGAGTGCTCAGTATATCCTGCCTACCAAATTTGCGCTGAAGGCTGAGCCAGAAACCTTGAAGCATTGTCCGGTGTCGGCTTATGAAGGTCAGGTTGTCATGATAGCCACCTTTGCTCGATCTCCCAAAAACATTGACGTTGACGCCACGGGAAAATTCATTAGTGAATTGGTTAGTGACTATGGCAACGTCATGGCTTTTGAGGTATGCCCGGGGAAGATGTTGGAAGTCTCATATCACATGGAGTTCTGCGATCTTCGCGCTACTGAAAAGGCATTGACAGATCTGAATGAATTGAAATTTGATGTAAGCTTTTGCCTCCCTCCGCCGGATACTTGCAGAAAGCTGACTCACAAAGACTTTCATCCTGACTATCGCCCCCCACAAGCCTGATCTCAATGTCAACAAGCGGCGTCCATTGCAATTTCCTGGCCCTTTGATGATCGACCAAGATTTTGGCTTCGACAAATCTTTCGGTAGCATGTGCCTAAACAACCAGCACGAAAACGGTCCACAGACTCCACGAACTCCATCTTACTCGCCGTTTCCATTCCAAACTCCATCCAGTGCGCAATTTCCCTTTCGCAAATACCCCAGCGGACTTTACACTCCGTCTTCTCTGAGCAGCCTCTCACATGGGACTTTCAATCAGAGCCCTGGGTGGAGCCCTAGTTACAATCCTTTCTCTGAATTTCCTCAACAGTCGCCACTCTGGTCACCCTTCAGTCCTGGTGCGATTGGACAAGAGCGTGGTACGCCACTACTGACACGTACGCATCATGAGCCCTATGCTCAACAAAAGAGGGGCCAAGGGCAGATGCTTCGTCGATACAATGACAATCCATCGGGGCACCACAACGTGGTTGACATTGATCGTATTCGTCAGGGTACCGATGTTCGGACAACGGCTAGTCATCCATTATCTACGAACTCTGGCTTCTGCTTACATTACATAATAGATCATGCTTCGCAACATACCTAATAAAATTGACCAGGTATGACATATTATGCTGTAGACTTGGCCATAGGAGCTGACATCCGCTAGGCAATGCTTAAGGACATTGTTGACGAGACGAGCTTTGGCAAATACGACTTCATGTATTTGCGCATAGGTAAAGTACCTGTACCTTCCTCACATGCTGCTGAGCTAATCTGCAAATCCAGATTTCGCCAATAATTGCAAGTAAGCATGTTATGTCTGGTATAGGAATGTGTTCCATGACCTAAATGTTGATGTTAGTGTTGGCTATGCATTTATCAACTTTGAAGATGTGAGTAAACTTGATGCGGGGTATGTTTATAGACTTCTAACGGTACACAGCCATACCACATAATCGACGTACGTATCTGTCACATTTGTCAGAGCGCTCCTGACAAGTCACCCTGTATACAGTTTGTTACGACCCGCGCCGGTCAGCGTTGGTAAGACACACTTCTTCACCAAAGGCTCTCTGCAGATAACCAACAGTGAGGAAGGAACCGTTACAACAGCGACAAGGTCGCAGAAGTCTCCTATGCCAGTGAGTGATGAAGATACCTAGCTTTTCACATCACAATCTGATCCATCGCAGCGATACAAGGAAGGGACTGTCTCATTCAGAAATTCCGCAATAGTTCCGTAATGCTTGAGCATATATCCTTCCGCCCAAAGGTAAATCGGTGGATCTTTCCCTTGGCCGACTCACTGAACATTGACAGATCTTCCACACTATCGGTCCCAGAACCGGCCAAGAGGATGCTTTCCCGGGCCCGGATAACCCGTCAAAGATGCGTAGGAGCGTTGAGAACGCTGCGCATGTAGGTGAGTTGCGAGACAGTCATCCAGTCCGGGGAGAAGTAGGATTGACCGTTCGCACAGGGCTTTTTGCTCCTCGAGCTGGCCAATCCTTTCGCGATGAGCAGCGGCGTCGTAGGTCACAGTATGACCGCGGCACTCGCCTTGCGGAGATTGAGGACGCATTTGATGATGGCAATCGCCCCTATCGATACCAACCTAATGCATTTCATGCGGGGAGCCCTTACGGCGGCTTCAACGACGGCTTCAACGCCTCCCACTATCCAGGTTTCGGATCTCCACTCTAGGACCGCCAAGTGCCATACGTTGCCTGCAATCATTTTCAGAAAAGCTTACTTGTGTTGAGTCTTGCAGCGTTAATGCATGACTCCCATGTACATCAATCACCTTGTCGCGGCTGGAAGTCATGGATTTGGGCAATAATTTTGCCTCAGGTAGATGTCTGAGAAGGGATACATGTTGAAGTTGACCTAGGAGGGAAGTTGCCTCTATTGTATATGAGATGCGAGTGAAGGATTGTACGTCTTGAAGAAGCCAGCTGCATGGAGGGTCATCTACGGACCGTATTCTTTTAGATTTCGCTTTCTCTATCATCAGGCGTGCTTTAGCTTAGGCTCTGCAAGGTCCCGGACATTCGATGGCTTTTGCGAGTGGGGCAGACGATGATTGCTACAGGACCGTAGAACACCTCGATATTCTAATGGCTTCAGAAAATTGTATAAAAGGACAGGCTGTAGCTTAAACTTAATCTTGCAATGGAATTGAAATGCTTTCCAGCCTGCCGTTGTCGAGATAATCTACTAGTGTGTGTGCGAGAAGGCGAGAAAATAAAGTAGTGTGTGTATGATTCATAGACCTCCAACGTTCCATTCTTGGCACTGACAGTCCTTTGTCCCTAAGCTCCCTCGCTACCACGAACTACCTCAGTAAATGCACCATGGAGAAAGAGATCACCGAGCTACGCGGAACAGCAAACGTTCTCCATTTGATCTGTCACAGAAATAAAAACCAGCATCGTCGGGGTCTTTATTGGAAATGGCTGTCCATGCTAAAACGCTGCGTGGAAAAGGTGATCGCAGAGCTCGTAATAGGTGACAGGAGTCGTCTCCGAGCCCATGTATTATACGTGGAAAGTTTCCTGCTGCCCAGATGCTATGTGTGAGTTGCCGAACTAGGTGCCAGTTCCCAGGGCTACGCTGAGAAAGTCATCAGAGTTTTCTCTCAGCTTATCCAAGATAACCAATTTTCGTCTCTTGGCCTGACGCTTGTCGCAGAGCTTGCCAGATTTCGGAATGCCATTTCGTCTTGTATTGACGATTTTGGACACCAAAGACAAACTCCACTGGAGGGCATTGTGAATACAGCCATCGAGCGACTGGTCTCTGACCCAAAGCCCATTGAGCCCACTGAGGAATTTGGCGAAGTTGTCCCAAGGCATAAGCCTACAAGTGGGGCTACTAATACCACGGAACCCATTGGCGTTTGGGAGACAGTGCCCAGTCCTTCGTTTGAAGACTTTGAGCTTCCGAGATCAGATCCTGACGATCCGAACGTGTCCTATGGCACTCTTCACCAGGAGCCACCGGACGCCACAAGGGCGAAGGGGGGTTCAGCACATGTCAACGGTTTAATCCTACAAAAGCCTTCCGGGAAGCAGGTGAAGAGAAAGCGGAAAAGGCAAGGCAATCCCATAGATGATTTATTTGAGGGGTTGGAATAAGTTTATAAGTTCCTGGCAATTGGCGAGCCAATTGCCATGTGCTACAAAGTTTGGCATTTTCGAGAAGTGAAGTAATTTACATGATCCGGGATCGGGATCACTGGTCACCGAGAAGCGATCCAGGAGAGTAGACCACCCAAACCGAGGTTGATACACAAGTGCTGTCCCATAGTCCACGCCATGGTGTACAAATACTTGGGAGAAAAAACCGTCCATATGAACAGATGCGCCCTCAACGCTGTGCATGCAAGCATTACAAAAAGAGCGTTGCTGGCGGTAAACGTAGTGAGCAAGGCAACATGCCGAATCCAGTCTTCCCGCGGTCTTCTTGCCTTGTGCCTAGACAACAACAATACTGTTGCAGAGGTCCACCATAAAGGTCCCGCCCAATTCACACAAAAGGTCAAGAATCCTACAGCACCCACATTGTATCCGCTGACTCCATTATATGCATTCGACAGCTCAATGGACGAAATTGCGTTAGAGCCTCCAAGTGCGAAGAACGAGGTGTACTGAAATAGCAAGGACGTCAATGTCAGCTGTGTGAGTGACAGGTCTAGCAGATTCAAGATTTGGAACACTGATTCGAACAAGAGAAAAGCTGGGATGTTGGTGGTCCGAGACTGGGTGAGGAGAAAAAGAGTAAGGAGATCATGGAGCGGTCGTGAGATGTCTGATGAGAATGGTTAGCTAGCTTGTACTGTATGGGCTAGGTGATTGAATGCTGTACTTGGAGTCTTTTCTTCCGTGCAGAAAGTTCGAGATGTCAAAGGGAGGCTAGCTAGGCCTGTCATCACTGTGATACCGATAAAGACTGCTCTTGCCTGAGCTACTAACGATGCTGCCTCTATCGGTCTGAATGCGAGGAACTGTAGTCCATTCAAGAGCTCCGGGGCGTCAGCTTTGGTGAAGGCGACTTTGAAACTAAAAGCAGTAGCGCCTAAAACAAAAGCAGCTGCGGACGAGAGATGGCGAGAAGCCCATGGAAGAGCTCTTTTCGAAAGCCGCTGTACAACATCAAGGTATGTTGCAAGTACGAGGAGCCACAACAAAAAATTATGTAGTGGAAGGACAGTCCTAGCAATGTCTGGTTCTCCCGCATGCTTTTGGCCGGTCTGATTCCAGACCCGGGTGATTCGAACAATGATGATGGAAACGGCCCCTGACCAAGCCTTTAGGGACCTCACTGCTGTTAAGGCGTTGAGCCTGGTCACCGTGAGCTTCAGAGCACACGAAAGCGCAGACGTAGACTTACTGTTTTGAGAACAACCACGTGAGCCAGCCGGAAGAAGCCCAGTACCAAAAATGGTGCTCCTCTTCCACAAAGCTACTTGCGAACATCATACATCCATGCAGAATTAGTATGGACGAAGCCCAGAGTCCAGTACCCCTCGCCTCGAGCAGCATTGCGGACGAGACTACAAGGCTCGATATGACGGCCAGTACAATCAGACTGATGCCAACCTGAAGCCTTTGCAGGTCGTAACTGCTAGCAGTGCTGCTCATGATCTCTTGGGCATGTTTAGAAAACTAAGTTGGCTTCAGCAATGAGTCAGCTTTATACACACTCTCAATACCTACGGAAGTAAAGGCAAGTATTGTCTCTACTTTGCTTGATTGGTTTGGCTTCTCTAGCGAGGCTCTTGCCGCGGACCACAAACATTTTAGCTCCTCTCCCTCAGACCCTGGCATAGTGCAGTCGATAACCCCCGGCTGTTCGTCAAATGAGAGGGTTGGAAAAGTCCTTCGGACGATGTTGAACATCTGCCGAGCGTTCTGTTGCATAAGACTTATCCTGGTATCTAGAGAGTGCGTCAGGCGAGCTGCTTTTCCCAGAAGAAAAATGAATGAGACAGACCCTCATCCCAGAATCGGAGTAGCTCGGAGATAAAGCATCCGAGATTGTTTAGGGGTACGGGAAAGCCCAGCAGCCCAGCAATGGTCGGTACGATGTCGGATTGCTCTACCGTCTTATAGTAAGCAAAGCTGGAGTCGGGCGTGATGACTGGACATTTTAACCCGTTTGAGATTGTCCGAAGTTTGGGGGATATGAAGACCAATGCTGGAGATGTCTCGCCTTCAGCTGAGCCCCCATGATTGCCCGCATCGTTCATGCCATGGTCACCGCAAAGAACGAGGAGAGTAGACTTTAGATGGAGTTGGTTTTCGATCGCTCCGTATATCTGCTTGAGGATACCATCCATTTCGGTCTGCTTTGGGATCATGTACGGACTGTGGTCTGGGTCAGTACTTGCTCGTAAAGCCCACGAATTCAACTGTAAAACCTCTTGGGTCCAGACTTGTGGCCAATATGGTCAAGCCCAAGAAAATGCAAAATCATGCCATTCCAGTCACTGTTATTGAGCTCATCAGGGATATGCCGAGTCACGTTGTTGTCCACCTCAGTAAAGTCCTGGTATATGCATTTTAGTTTTGCCACTATATTTATCATACATCTGCCTATCGAGATACCACTGACCGAAACGAAGAAACTTGAAGTACCATCTGCACGAGAGAAAGTATCAGGGAACAGCTTCAGCCAAGTGTCGTCTCCATACATGATCACTTTCCCCCCCGGCTTTCCTTTCAATTGTGTAAGCCAGGAATCTTGGCTTGCCAGGCTTGAAGATCGGTCCGACTCTGCGAAGTTCAGGATCACATCAAGAAAGGAGGGGACCGACCCAGTCGTAATGGCTTTGATTCGAGGCATGGTTATTGTCGGAGCAGTCGCATGGGCAGTGAAAGGCATGGCTGCGCCAGATCGTATGAGACTGCATATGTGAATGAGTTATGGAAGGGAAGAAGAGACGATGTACACCTACCTCTGGGTGAATTCAAAGCCTGTGTCGTAGGAGTAAACAAAGTCGCTGCCAATGCCATTGTCAATACCAATGCAGACGCGGAGTGGCGGAGACCCCAACCTCCTAAGCGCATCGACGACCATAAATATGATTTTATCAAACGGCGCCGGTGCCCGTTTGTCTGAAGAAAGGCCATCTGCATACGAAGCCAGTCCAGGGATGAACGCCTTGTAGGGGAAAAAGCCCGTCGCGAAAACCAGGACAGCCACGGGAATTAGCAGATTCGAGGTAATCAGTAGCAATGTCGAATACCGATTCGACATCATGGGAGCATTATTGGCGGCGGCGCGGTCTCAATGCTTTGCCCTGGCGGGAAATCATAACTGCCGATGTTCGCTGCGGAATAAGGTACTAGATAAGCTCATAAGTAACCTCAGCGGCTCTGAAGATCTCCCGTGAATCTTATCAGCTTTCTTGGCGCGAAACCGGTACCTGGCGACTGTTCTAATTTCCAAGCATCTCATTACGCGATGCCTTGTCGCCAGTGGCCTATTTACAGGTGACTACGATAGACCATGGGAGCGATTCTTCAAGGCCTCAAACTCTGTTTTCTCTGCCTTGCACTAAGGCGTGGTCCGATCCTCCTCCCTTTCTTGTAGACAGGGAATACCATTGATGCTGCCGATTTCCTTCGGCCCCTTTTCTCTATGCGCTTGGCCCTTCTGGATGTTGAGTTTGCAGCAGAGGTCGTCGCCGACGTATCATCGATTTCCATGGTTGCAGATGGTTCTAGTTACCTTAGCAATGAAATGGGAAAAGCATACTTGCGCAGACATATCTCACCCTCATTGCCAGGCGCGTTGTCTGTTGCTTGTTCTGCATCTTCATGCGTCGATCCTCTCGACTCTAGAGCGTTGCCGTGTCAGTCATCCTCTTTGATTACGCCGATCCTTCTATGTGGCATAGCTGACTTTTTTCTTCGACTTTTGCATCAGCTACCAATTGCTCCTTCGCCTTGTCTTTTGAGGCCAGCTCGAGTAATTTGGCAGACAATCGCTCCTTCCTGGCATCCTCCACTGGCCCAAAGACCTTGTACCGTAGCTTTGAATTGTTCGTCTTGTTTCGGCTTGACCGTAGACTTTTGGCCATCGCTCAGGGAGTATGGAATGCAAGGTTGGATCTCAACTTGAATCTTGCGTCTCTCCGGATGTGGTCCTGGAAATAGAGATCGTACTTATGGTTGTGTGGTTTACGAAGAGCTGGGCAAAGTAATCATGAAATAGAACAAGCCACCTAATATCGATGGAAGGCTTGGAGCGCTAAGTAGTGGAAGTCAATGTACATTTCAGAAGGTTGTTTTGCTCTAGAACGTGGAGTGATAAGAAAATCTTAAAGTATCTAGCGCACAAAGAATCTTCCTCGGAGTTTGGCCCACTTTATGTCCGCTGCATATTGTTGCACGACTCACATTCACTTCATCTTGGGCTTCAACACTGACCATGGCAACATAGTCTTCTCGTCGGTAGAGCTGTGAGGCTTTTTCATAAATCCTCTAGATCTCGTCCCTCGTCCTTTATGTCACTTTTAGCTTATTGCACTCTGGGAAAGCCCCTTCCCCGGGCCATGAGCCATTGCTAGTGACATCTAGACAGCGTCCACGATGGCCTCAGCAGGGCCAGCCAATCCTGAGCAAGTGGCAGCCAAAGTAAAGTCCTTGATCAACAATCAGCTGAAGCAGATTTTGAAAAAGGAGGGACTGCCAGTCTCAGGCGCAAAAGCTGCATTGCAGACGCGAATTATTGAACGTAAGTCTCAAAGATAGGCTTCATTCTGCATGTTCGCGTAGGAGGTATGCCTTCGTCCTACAGATCACATGATGAGCTGACCATGTCATCTTCTATTCAGAATTGTACCATCATGCTCGCAACAACAATCTGGAAGGCTTCAGTCGTTTGAGAAGTCTCGTATACAATCCAGATGCGGATCCTACCGGCCTTTCTCCATCTCCCTCAACAGCTCGAGTTTATCCAAATAATCCTCAACCGCCGCCGAACCATTACCAGCATTCCTTTGGCACTAGCTCACATAGACCTGGGCCACCAAGCATGCCTCCGAATCCGAATGGCGCAGCTCCGAGTATTCTCAATCTCTCTCACCGCCCGATAACCTTGGCTGATGAGCATTAAGGATCCCCTCAATTCAAAAGCAGCCCTTTCTATTCGATAGTAGAGCCCTTGACCCCCGTACTAGAATGCAAAGGTACGTTTGGCCTCCACTGGATTCATACCTATGAGCTTTGGGTTTTGACATTCGTGATTAATCACAAAAGCCTTAGTCCGAGACACTACACGAGACACCGTTGAGTCGACAATTAATCTTCGCAACGATCTCGCGGAAAGGTTAAGCAAGGACGAGACTATGAAAGCCATGGTATACTGTGCTGCAGATGCTATGTCTCCCTTCTCACGAGTCGATATCGAGTTTCCGTATCAGATCGAGATCAAAGTCAACCAAGATGAAGTGAAAGCGAACCTAAGGGGCCTGAAGAATAAGCCGGGAACGACGAGGCCGGCCGATATAACCAAGCTACTTCGACACAAAGCTGGTTACAACAATTATATGGTTGTCACATACGCTCTGACTAAAAAGGTCGGTCATTCCTGAAGAAATTGCAAGCGCGACATGTTTGTCTTTGAGGTTCAAACTGTCTTAGAATTGCAACAGTTTACTAAAACCGTTCTAGAGATTCTTCATGATCGTGAATCTTGTCAAATGCCATCCGGTAGATGAGCTAGTCGCTAAGCTCAGATCCGGGAAGACAATTGCAAAGGAGCAAGTGGTTCGCGAAAGTAGGTTAACTATACCAACAATAGCTTGAATCTCTACTCACCTTTGTGCACAGTGATAAGCCGCGCGGAGGATGCTGATATAGTGGCGACATCCTCCATCATGTCACTGAAATGTCCTTTGTCGACATTGAGGATTGACGTGCCTTGTCGGTCGTCTGTATGTAGTCATAACCAATGCTTTGATGCAACATCATTCCTCCAGCTCCAAGAGCAAGCTCCGACTTGGACATGTCCCGTCTGCAACAAAGCCGCCGGATATGAACATTTGCAAGTGGATCAGTCTGTACTCCTCTTTGCCGTATATTGGCTTGTGGCTTATCGATACACTACAGATATGTACATGACATCTTGAGGTCTACGCCGAAACTCGTTGATCAAGTCATGATTGAACCGAACGGAGCCTGGTCCCAGACATCGGGTAAAGCTCCCTCCCCACCTCGGACCTCAAATGGACGTAATAGCAGCGACGGTGAAGATGAATTGGTAGAAATCAAAGATGTCTCGCGATTAACGTCGGTGAAGAGCGAGATCAATCGTGAGCCGGACTTGATGAGGACACCACCAATATCGTCAAGAGAACAATCCATTTCCTCGGGACCACCAATGCCGGCGATGGCATCAAGTAACAAGAGACCAGCTGGCCAAGTTGTCGACCTAACTCTGAGTAGCGATGAGGATGACGAGCCGCCGAGAGCCGCCAAAATTCACAAGTCCTCAAACAACCTCCCCAAACTTCCAGGTATAGAAAGCGTGCCCCTGAGACCAAACGGAGCCCCAAGGCAGCATTCTTCAAACACCTTCGGTGGGTCCAACCATCCGCCCAAAGACTATGGCCAGCCTCCTCAGCCGTGATCTGTTCCTGGTCTTCGGACATGGATTCTCGATCTCTCCTTTCTATCCTCAGCACTGTCTCGCTCCCCTTCCACCTGCGCACGATCTCATGACTATTAAAAGGCTGGAGTTTACGCGAGGGAGGATTAACATGCTAGCATTGTACGTCAGAAGCGTGGGGTTCAGGAGTTCGATCCCCCGAAAGGGCAGAAGATGTCCTTTGCCATGCAGACCCTGAAGTCTACATGGGAAACTTATGGAAAGGCGTCTTTTCTCACACATACCCGATGGATCCTGGCTTGAGCGTTTAAGATGGACTTGAGCGAATTGGCTCCACGAGTACCCAAGATAGATGTAAACTTTTAAAGCTTGAATCTTGAATCCTCTATGCGTGAAGCTTGCGCCCTACGAAGACAGATTTCGGCAGCTGTCCACTAAAGTAAGATCTCCCCTACGGACATGTTCATGCGATTTTGATGACATTGCCTACCATATGAAACCACCCTAATCTCTCAGGCTCTCCCCACCAACATCGCATCGGCCCAATGTCCTTTGAGACACCGCTCCCTCCCTATAATTCCTCCGACCCGTACGCAAGTTTCCTCAATGCCTCTTGCATGGACCTACTCATGATCGAAATGGTACCCATGGCTTACCGTCTGGCGGAAGAGCTCGCGGCCAAGGAAAAGCAGCGGCCGAAGGCGGATGACGACGAGCAGAGGGAGGCTGCTTTTCGGAGGCTGGAGACGCTGGGATATCGGGTCGGGCAAGGACTGGTTGAGAGGTACGGCGGACTCTCCGAAGGCATTGACAAGGCCATTGCTCGAGATCAATGTCGGCATCATTGACGCTGGGGATCACTGTGGACAGGTTCTCCCGAGATCGCCCTCGTTTCACCGATACCTTGGATGTGATCAAGTTCCTCTGCAAGGACATGTGGACGCTGGTATTCCGAAAGCAAATCGATAACTTGAAGACGAATCACCGGGTATGCATGACTGCCCCGGGGGTGGAAATCACCATCGGGTGGCTGACGAGAGGGAGAGCATCTAGGGAGTCTACGTCCTCACCGACAACAGCTTCAAGCCGTTCTCGCGAATGAGCATGTCCTCGTCTTCGGAAGCCGTCCTACGAGCACAGCCGGTACGAAGTCCCAGGGTTCCGTGAGCTTGTCGAGGTATTGACCAGTATATAGTTTCTCTGGTTTCCATGCGGCATCATACGAGGAGGCCTATCAAGCATGGGAATTACTGCTACAGTTCAAGCAGAGACCTCGGAGCTTCCAGCTGCCACCTTTCAAATCAAGACACTCCCCGCCAAACCATGATACCACTATTTGCGAACTGCGTTCGAGCTATTATGCATTGATGTTTAGCGGCATAAAGGGCCTTTCAGTCGACTGGAAATGAACCGATCTTGGAGATCGAGCTGCTTCCTACGAGTTCCATGATTTGGTCTAACTTGACTAGACCTTGATCTATGGATTAAGTGTTTTCTATAACTTCATTGCTCCACCCTCCCGCCCGAGTTCTCACCCAGCTTTCCTCGGAACTAAGGTCTTCAAGCTATCAGAGCCTACACGAAAGATGCGATTGATCAGTCAATGATCCGACTAAAAGGTCTGCTAATTACACAACACTTTTGAGGCACCACTCATAGGAAGAAAAGAAAGTCTGTAGACCGGTGCTTGGGAAGGGACAAGAAGCTGAGACAAACAAGGATCTCCCGGGTGAATCACTTTGCCGGTGGGTTGTGCACGAAGTCGACACCCTTTTCAATGTTTCCTTTCAACCCTGTTTTGCATGCCTCGAGAAGCTTCTTCTCATCGGCGTCTAGCTCTGAAAGGATGTTGGTCGCTTTTTCAGCTCCGGAAGGCTATACGAAGATCAGTGAAAAGTCCTCGAGGGCATGATCGTTTTGTTTACATACACCAAGCTCGACAGGCACCGAGAAGTATTCAAGTCCAGTTTCTTTAGCGATGGTGTCACCTCCAGATACACCAGGAAGATAGACGTATGTTGGCTCGACAATTCCCTTTTCGCCTTTGCTTGCTTTAATCACCTTTTCCGCAAAGCTAGACAGAAACAATGTCAGAATACTCAATGGGATAAAAGCCGTTGCTTTGGAAATACTGTACCGGAAACCAGCGTATGCCATTGACAGTGTTGCCGAGCCTGCACCACCCTTCGCCTCCACAACCTCATCGCCTCCAAATTGCACACCTGAAGACGGACTCAGCAGGCCTCCTCATTCAGCAGATTGGAACTCACGCTTCACTAGAGGCGCTAACTTTTCTGACGGAATCTTGACGGCGGGCTTTGCCAAGCTGAAAAGAGGCACAATTGTCTCCCCCGAGTGGCCACCAATTACGGGGATAATGGTTTTCGATGGGTCCTTCTCGCCAGTGATATCCTGCACGAAGGTTTCGGCTCGAACGACGTCCAAAGTAGTGACACCGAAAAGGCGCTTTGGGTCGAATTTGCCAGCCTTCTTCATGACTTCCGCAGCGATGGGGACAGTGGAGTTGACTGGGTTCGAGATAACCAAGATGAAAGCCTTGGGGCTATAATCCGCGATGCCCTGAACAAGATCACGGACGATGCCTGCATTGATTTTGAAGAGATCATCGCGGGTCATGCCTGGCTTTCCTATTCCCCCATCAGCTTTGCTCCCTTTACCATGTGTAGAGTCCACCAACTGGGAATTCCGGCTGGAATGAGCACCACGTCGGCCCCTGTCAAAGCTTTCTTCAATCCATCATCGGCGGGCAAGTAGCCGGTGATTTTCTACTCTCCTTTAGCTACGACGTCTCAAGCAGCCTCCAAATTACGCACGGCTATCGAGGAGATGTGAGAAAGGTCGGCCGAGACACCAGGAGTATTGACGACATCGTACAGCGAGAGCTCGTCAATCAGGGGACAGGCCTTCAACAGAAGAGAGAGGGGCTGCCAGCTTCTCTGTCAACGAAATACACGCCATCCAGCCTGGTCCGGATCAGATCCTCACCTGGCCAATACCGCCCGAGGCGCCCATCACCACTGGTGCGATGTGAGCGAAACGTCTGAAAGAGCTTAGCCTTGGCTGAACGCTTACCTGCTTTGACCATTGTAACAGGTTTTTCGAGAAATGAATCAGGAATGCTTGATCGAGAGGACTGAGGGACTCTTGTGTGAGCTTGGGCTACCTGCCTGTAATATGCTTGAGGTCTGAACAAAGGACGAAAAGGGGACGAGTTGCAGAGACGGTATGGAGAAGAAGGCGTTGCTTACTTTCTTTACCTGGCTGGACCTTGCCGTGGGAGCCCCACTGCGGGGTGATCTGCGAATTAGTCGCCGACCGCCAAGCGAGGTAAGCCTTAGCGTACCTTAAAGTACTTATCGAGGGGATTTTCTGGGATTTTGCTACAAAGTGAGGATTCCCGAGAGGCAGACAGCCACCGAGACCCAGCCATGTGTCTACAGCCTCTACCAGAAACACTTCAACTTGGAAGCCCGCGCCTGGACCGAAGCTGCCGTTGATATGGAGTCCAATGGATCACAAAACGCTGAAGCAAAGATTTCAGAAAGACGTATTCCGCGCAATGCCTTTGGGATCGCAGAAGTGGTTGCATTGAGGATACGTTCAATATTGCTCTTCCCTATACGTAGTAACTTAACCCATCAACCCACAAGCCGCTCCCCCATGCATGATCTCAGATCACGCAGCCTTCTCATTTGCCTTCTTTGCTTTCGAGCCTCGAAGCTTTGGTTCTGGATCCTTTTTCTCCGGTCGCTGGGCTTGTCGGAGAGCGCTTGCGCGGGCGACAGCCTCCTGGCGAAGGTCTGCTCGGTAGCCTTGTTTCGCAGTGTAGTTGGCGATCGCTTTATAGATTCTGTTGCCCAGCTGTCAGCGTCACTGAGACAGACCGCCTGGGCGTGAACCCATGACTGACTTCGGTCCTGACGTCTGTTTCCCCCACGAAACCTCATGCTTGTTGGCCGCTGGCCGGTTGAGGTGTTTGGTCTTTTTGGTAACCAACGACACGCCGCCTGTTTGAGTTGGCTGAACTCCAGTTGCCTGACGAGTTCACATTTCCGTCAATTCCTGCTCGCCAATTGTACGATGCGTAGAGTAGTCCTTGCATTCGACCGAGCTTTTCGCATACCTTGTTGTTGACGAACCCAGCATACTGCAATGACAATCAGCAACGAAATCTTACTGGAACTGGAGCATCTCTCACTTTTCTCGAATGCTTGTTCATCAAATTGAGGGGATCCTTCGAGAATTGGGATCCTCCTCCACTCTTGCGCTTGACCAAGTATGAATTGTTTGGCCCTGACCGAGGATGTTAGCCGGAGCCATTACATCACCGCTCAGCAAAATTTGGCGTACGGCATATTTCCCAGACCAAGTCCTGGGACACATTCGATTGTAAGTGTTCCGCCATTGCTGAGAATTGAATCTCCTCGAGCAATGCTGCTTCGGACTCGTTGTGCGACACAGTCGTGGAGCTAAATGTAGCCGCGCCGGTGGTGGCGTCTCTTAGCGAAAGCATGCGAGGCTCGAGAGCCATTCTATTCTTGGATTAGTTTAGCTCAGCCCTAGTAAGCTCGGCAGGC
>JAABUP010004844.1_pt1 | contig 21494 bp, 22 predicted proteins | sample 5559201 | NCBI WGS metagenome assembly JAABUP01 (sample SAMN10711887, study PRJNA513373) | rock metagenome | isolation source: Antarctica rocks | place: Antarctica | reverse complement strand
CCTTTAGCGTTGACCATCCGCTCACAAGGAAAGGGATAGCATACAAAGTTTGGTGGGGTTTGTGCGGAAAGACAAAATTTGTCCGGAGTTGCGCCGTTTTTTAATATAGGGGTAGGCTGCCGAGGCTAGTTCCAAGACTACGAAGGAAAATCACATCGCTGTAATACGAATCTGCTCTAGGTATTCTTGGATCACTGTGAAACCGTCTCGAGGAGATCTGTTTTGGATCTTTCTAGTCAGTCTCGAAGAATTGTTGTGAGTACGGGTGCGTCGATTGTATCTGTCGCCCAGTCAGGCAGCGATCCATATTGCAATTTCAAATGTCGAGGGAAAACTATAATGCAATTCGATAGATGATATGGCTTATGTTCTGTGTAGTGACGACTGCATATGGGCCCACTGCTCGCCTTCAACGCTGGCTATCATTTCACAAATCTCGGGTTGCGACGATGTTTTGCCTGCCAAACTCTGGCAGCAAGCTCAAATTGCGGGGAAGCAAGCCATAAGATGGACTCTTCAGATGACCTCGATCGGGCCATCACCCTTGGGGCGCTAGCAATGAAACATCTGAGGCAGGATGCCGTAAAGGTAAATTTTCGCTCATACGGATACAACTGGTGTTATCTATTGGAGAAGAAATGGCTGATGACAGGATACGATCAAGACAAAGCCCATCTAATAGCTGCATGGACCAAGTTTTTGGAGGTAGGATCTTCATATTATCCAGACTGGTATCGGAGTCTGGATACCGAAAACCTACAGTCCAGACATGACTATCAAAAGACATCGAATGAGAAAAATTGGCATAAATGTCATCAGGTCGCTGAAGCCCTGATCCTGGCAACCCACGGCAGATGTGATGAAGCGTATGCCACAAGTCAACTGGGTGTCTTGGCCTATGGGAGGGGCAACCTTGCATCTGATGTTTTGCTTCGCAAAAATATGTTCGAAGCCAGTATTCGCCACCAAGAGAAGGCAGTCTCGTTATTCGGAACAAATGAACCGATCAATCACGGAGTGTACTACTGTCACATTGCTTATAGTCACTCGATGCTGTGGGAGATAGAGCAGTTGAGGTTTACAGAACGTATGCAACACTGTAATACCGCTATTGAATACTTTGAGAAGACCGTCCGGTTGCTTGGGAGTGAGAATGGGGCATGGAAGGGATGCTCCGACAGGCTTGCACGATTGTACTGGGCTCGATGGAAAGAGAACTACAAAGATCAAGATGTTGACTCTGGAATCAGTGTCTTTGAATCCATACTGACCTTACATCCTAATGATCCTCATGCCCAGAGTGGACTGGCCGAGCTTTACAACCAGCGGGCCAAAATCATGGTCATGCCGAACGCTCAACGTTGGAGGGAAACGGACAATTCATTACATTTGCTTGAGAATCTGATTGTCCAGACATCGCTTTCTGATGAAGCTTTACCTTCACGGCTTGGAAAGTGTAGCGGTGTGCTGGCGGACCGCTTTTCTTACGACGGATCAGTACAGGACATTGACATCGCGATCGAACTACAAGTTACTGCCTTCGGCTTGCCACAAACACCTCATGGTGGTCTTTGGTTCCACTACGCACAAATGAGTCACTACTGGAAAACAAGATACCACCACACAAGAATCCCCAGCGACCTCACTTCTGGGGAAGACGCTGCCCGAAATAGCATCAAAGCCGCTGGACGTGCGCCTGAGTGCCGTGCACGAGGTCTAGAGGAGCGAGCATGTATCCAGTGTATCTCTTACCAATTTGAAATCGCTTCAAAGGATGAGATAATTGATGATGCGATCTCAAATTTCCGAGAGTCGATGAAATTAAGGCCCAATTGGCGTTCTGCAGCGTTGTTACGCAACCTTGGCGGTGCCTTGCTCATCAGGTTTGATCGTGGCGGCAGCTATCGAACAGCTTCTAAAGGTATTGACTACCTCAGAGAAGCTGTTGACATCCTTCGACGACTGAGCGGTAAGGGCAAACAGCCTGATGAACTGTTTACTGTGTCGATCCTTGCAAATGCTCTAAGCAAACGACATCGAAGATTTGGGGGTAAGGAAGATCTAGACGAGGCTATTCGTCTTCTTCGATTTACCTCGGAATCCATTGATGAAGAGCATGTCAGATCAATCGATAACGTCGCCGATCTCTGTTTCGCCCTTGGTCTCCGTTATCAAATGACACTAAATGATGTTGACATTAACGAACCCCAACAGCGAGCCGAGACTGCCATCTCCTATTTGGATGAAAGCGCTTCGTCGAGCGAACGTTATCGTTTAGAGAACGCGCTGGGGCAGGCCTTTCTGAGGAGATACAGTGTTAAAGAAGACATGGTTTCAATTGTTACAGCAATAGAACATTTCAATAGATGCTTAGAAACTACGTCTTCATCGCTTGATTCATTCGCGACTGAGATGAGACAACTAGCTAAGAACAACCTCGCACAAGCCTTTCGAGCCAGGGCTATCACGACAAAAGCTAGGGACGATTACAACGTTGCGATTCGATTTTACTTTCAGCTTTTGACCGAGAGCAAGAATAATTCCAAGCCGCTAGACCCATCTATCCTAGAGTGTATGGCCGAGGTCGGATTGTCGCTATTCAGACATGGTCGAGGATCGACCTCGAAGTCAAGAAAGGTGCGTACTGCTGGGAAGCTCGCCCAGAAAGCATTCTGTCAGCTGCTCGAGCAAGGGCAAACAGCATCAGGTATAGAAACCAACGCTGCAGTTGAGGCTGCCCAGCTGTTCTATCTCCTCGATGGAGATTTGGAGAATGCGAAGAAGTATGGCAAGTTAGCGCTCAGCAGCTTGACAGATTCTGCAATGTTAGGGCTCAGTCGATTGGATCACCTCCGACTGGTGAAACGATTTTCATACTTACCCAGCATGAATCTATGCTACTCCATTCTAGGTCAAGAGACTCCAGGGAAGGCCCTTCAAGACTTTGAGAATGCTCGTACTCTGATTTGGAATCGCCAATTGAATGACAAGACCCCCCTAGATGATCTGAAGGTCAATCATGTTGAGCTTGCGCAGCGTTTCGATAAATTACGGATAAATCTTGCCCAAGCGAGGGAGCCGATCTCTCGACTGGACACAGGTCGAATGAAATATACTGCTCCTGACGACTATAAAGTTGCGCTCGAATACACTGAAGTGCTGAAAGAAATCAGGACGCAAGCTGGCTTCGAGGACTTTCTTCTATCACCAACCAATATACGACACGTGCAGAATCTTGCAAGTGAGGGACCCATCGTGGTGGTGAATCTTACTCCATGGTACAGTCACACCATAATCATTCAAGGTACTGAAATACAGAACATCGAGCTGCCTGTGCGTGATCATAATGGGAAAGACTACCATGAAGGATTTGAGGTCGCACTCAGTAAGCTTGGACAGGATTTGTCCGTAGCCACGAACATCCTTAGCCAAGTAATGCAACTATTGTGGGATGGTATTGCCAAGCCAGTTCTAGATGCACTGTGCTTCAAAAACTTTACTAACGTTGGTTCACTTCCCCAAGTTTGGTGGATTACTACCGGCTGGCTCAACATGCTGCCTATCCATACGGCGGCAAACTTCTCGGATGGCCCCGGAGGGACTATTGTCGATTCTGTCATGGACCGGGTTGTATCGTCCTATATACCGAACCTGAGAGCGTTGAAGTTCGCGCGCAAAAGACGTGGTGCCATACTAGACGATGTTCCCTTGAGTCTTGGTACAGCTGTCTTTTTCCAGATGTCAGAAACCCCTGGTTATGATCCGCTACCAAATGCTAAGAAGGAAGTTGAAGGGCTGTCAGTGTCGTCGAGAAGTTTTATGAGTGTACTCAGTGCAAGGAGCCTACGCGGAAGCAAGTCTTGCAGGAGATGGAGAATGTCAATTTAATGCATTTCGTGGGTCACGGCATCGCAGATAGTGACGATCCTACCAAAGCCGAGTCCTGCTATCAGATCGCATCAAGTTTCCCTTCGACGTCCGTGCATGGCACAAAGCAAAGGTGGAGAGATGCCAGCTAGCATATCTCTCCGCTTGCGAAACCGCCATGACCAAGAATGTCTCGCCCAGAGACGAAAGTATTCACATCGCTGATGCTGTCCTCATGGCTGCCGTGCCCCACGTCATTGCGACCTGGTGGCGTGTTGCAGACGAGGAGTCTGTAAATATGGCTAATGGGTTTTACTCAAATATGATCGATGATCGTGGTGCCTTTGATACTGCGCGATCTGCAAGAGCAATCCATGCATCCTCAAAGGCTCTGCGTGACGAGGGTACCAATCTGTTCACATGGGGCGCGTATGTGCATTTCGGTGCATGAGCTGGCAAGAGTTCCACCAAGGGTTACTGGAAGGAAAGCAGTAAACATGGTACTCAAGGCATTGCTGCTTTCTATTGCCAGCAGTGCATAAAGTAAAAGCAAATGACATCATTCAAGTATAACATGCATGCATGCTTCGACCCCAGCATTCTGCATATCTCAGCCTCCTTGAGATTTTCTAGTAGCGTGATACTGGAGGTGCTCAGAATATTCCCACCGTGATCTGACCTATCACTGTTCCTCGCCCACAATGTTGCGAATACAGCCTCGTATAACCCTCAGACCTCTCACCAAATCCTGGCTCATCATAGGACCAGTTTCAGCGACGACAAGATTTGCACCGCCCTCAATTGGCAGGACTCGAAGACATCCTAGGCCCCCTGCAAGACCATGGCCGAGCCACCTCTCAAACGAACACAATTCCGATTCCAACTGTCAACAGGCGATCACCACCCTCAACCACGAAACACACCTTGAGATACTGGATACACTCATCAGAATCGAGAACACTCAGCGTATCAGACGGTCTATTGATTGGCTGAGTACGGCTATATGGATTGGAGTGGTATTTTGGCTTTGCGGCCGACAGCAGGACCGTACTGACGCCAGGGCTAGAGAAATTCGAATTGCCACTCATGCAAATCCGGGCCGGATATAGTCCAGAGAAAAATAACTCTTTGCTGAAATGGAGCAAAGAAAGGTCAGGCAGGTGGGTGATCGGCGATGTCGCAGATTTGGAGGGCTAATAGGAAGGATGTTCGAAAAATTGGTAAGGCTTTCAAAATTCAGGCTTTGGCCAAAGTTTCGCTTCTCGTAACTGAAGATAGCAGGATATGGGCATGAAGGAGTGGCATTTGAGAACTGGCGATTCAAATCATTTGATCAATTATCGTCGATGAGCAGAATTCGAATGTAACAAAATCTGTCAACCGAGATGAGAATTTAGACTGCAGGCTGCAGACTGAATTCAGGGGCGACGCTAATTGCATCAGTGATTCTATTGATGTTCAGTGGATTCGTGTTTCCGGCCTTGACAACTCCTTTACGATGAGATTTGGACTATTGGAAATTTCTCCGCCTCATTGACACCACCTCAGTATAATCAAAACGTCATCAACCTAAATTCTATCTTCCCGCCCATCAGTACCAACAAACCTCCTAAGCACTGCTAAAAAGATAGAGTTGTTTCCCTCGTTTAGCATTTATCAGGCATAAGACCTCAATCTCACCTCTGACACAAGCTCTGCTAAGCTCATGAGAAGCGCATCAGAGGCTTTGATGGATGTGTTTGCTATGATTGAGTGTGGCTTAGGGAACATGCAGTGGAATAACAATATGCTCCCTGTACTCAGCTCAATAATCAAGTTGCCTCGTACTACCCTTCCAGTCGTCTGTTCGGTCTGCCTAGAAGAATCGATTCACATCTCCCTCTAGATTATGCCCTGCGCATTTCGCCCCACTAGCCCTTTTTACTCCCTTGGAGCCTTCATCTAATCCCCTCCACCATCGCCTCCGTTTCCGACGTCGTCACCATCTCCATCTCCATCTCCGTCGTCGCCATCATCTTCATCATCACCGTTGTCATCACCAGGGCCAGGATTAGATGGATTGTCCTTACTGGGGTCGTAGACGCCTTGGTTACCACCAGCGCCGCCAGGTGCAGAGGGACAGTCTGTGTCACCACCATCGGATTGACGGATGGCTGGGTAGTGGGGAGGTGATATCAGTAGATTATGGTGGAGTTATAGAGAAGAAGACGGAGATAGACTGAATCGAGCTGAAAGAGAATTGGGACTATGGTGTGAAACGACGGAGCTGGAGCAGCAACGTGGTGGGAGAACGCCTTATGGCAGATATCAAGGACGAACGGGAATCTGATGAAAACTTACCTAGACCACTACCCGACACCTGGATTGGAGATGTGAAGACAGAGTATGGCAGGATAAAGATGAATAAGAGAATGGTAGTTGAGCACTTCATCCTTGATAGACAGATATGAACAACGAGGAATTCTGTATGCTTGGCTGAGCCTTGAGGACGCGTCTGTACTTCCCTTCACTGTGGAGCTGGACGCTCTTATACTCATTATCGCCCCCTCTACGGCTTTCAAGAGGAATGGATCCATCCCGTTCGTCGCGGCGCAGTGGGAAAGTATTTTAATCTCCAATGCACGGTTCATACCGGTCTGGGCATCAAGTAGCGAAAAAACCACAGCTCACGCATAGAGTCCCACGGCTAACGCAACGCTTGGCGAATCTAGGCATGTGTGTTCTTTAATGTATTTGCAATAAGCTTTGCGCAACAGGCCAGACCTTGAGACGGATGCACGTGCTGTATGACTGGCGCTTAGAGCTGTATAAGCTATATACAAGTACGTGGAGGGTACATGTGGGGAAAGATCTTGTTGAGGGGGAAACGACAGGGTCGTGAAGGTTTTCGCAGGAACGAAGCGAGCAAGGGCGGGACCGACGAAGATCATAGAACAAGCATTCTCACCTTTTGAATACATATGAAGCAAAGGTCCCTTACTTCTACGAGAATTTCTAGATGCTGTCAGGAGAACATGTTTGTAGCGGGAGATTTTGCTATTGATCAAGGGCTTGGTGCGCTGTCACCTCTGCATCTCCCACTTTTCACTGTAGGACTGCGACAATATTAAGGGGCTCAATGTATGCCACAGGATCCGCCTTATTGCCGTACGTACCTGTTTCTCCTTCTTGCATGTCGCTCTGGCAATGGCGGCAATCAACAAACACACCCAAAACACACCCCACAGCCAAGTAAACGCCAAGTCGGAGGGGTCGAGGAGTATTTCTACCGACCACTTGCTCAACTTCACTCCAATACAAGGAAACATGTTGAAGCCGCCCTGCTCATGAACATCCTGCATACTGATTGCCCTTCTCATAGCACATAGAACACCCTACTCACGTACTCACCCTCAACAACACCTCGTCGCTGCCTACAAGACCCTTTCCGCTGCTGCACGAGACCTGTGCAGGTCCATCATCTTCACCATGGACAAGCTAAAGCACCCAGATCTCTTCCCAGAACTTCGTAACAAGCTGAAAGGCGAGTTGTCCCATCTACGGCTTACTCGCCTGATCAAGCTGATATTCGTGTCACACACAGACACCCACCTGTACGAGGCTAAAAAGGGTTTCTACCACTTCAAGTCCAAGGCCGGCAAGTTCAAGAACCTCATCAATGCTAATCACCGTCACGACGAGGAACACGAGAAAGCCACGGATGAGAAACGTCGGCGCATTGCTCAGTCCCACCGCTTCGAGTCTTTTGCCCCTGAACGGGATGGCAACAAGATCAAATGGTACGTAGACGGACGAGACTACTTCTGGGCTGTCAGTGTAGCACTGGAAAAAGCAAAAGAGGTTATCTACATTGAAGATTGGTGGTTGAGTCCGGAATTGTTCCTGCGAAGGCCGCCATACTTCAATCAGGAATGGAGATTAGACCAGGTGCTGAAGAGGAGGGCCGAAGCAGGGGTCAAGATCTTTGTCATCGTCTACAAAGAGGTCGCGGCTGCTATCTCGTGCAACAGCGCTCACACCAAACATGCTCTACATGCACTATGTCCGCCAGGTACGCCCGGTTATGGCAATATCAAGGTCATGAGACATCCCGATCACAATGTCTTCGAGAACGCAGGAGATATGACTTTCTATTGGGCACATCATGAAAAATTCATCGTAATTGATTACGCGCTGGCTTTCATCGGAGGATTGGACCTGTGTTTTGGAAGATGGGATGACAGACAACATCCGCTCGCAGATGTCCATCCAGCGGGAGTCAAGAATGAAGTATTCCCAGGCCAGGACTTCAACAACAATCGCATCATGGATTTCAAGACTGTCGAAGACTGGAAGTCGAATGAGCTAAGCAAGGCAGACTACGGACGGATGCCGTGGCATGATGTAGCCATGGGGGTTATTGGCGACTGTGTGTACGACATTGCAGAGCATTTTGTCTTGAGGTGGAATTTTGTGAAGCGCGACAAATACAAGCGGGATGAAAAATTCCCATGGATAACAATGCAAGGGCGTGAGGGTGAGAATGAAGACTTGATTGCTGTTCAACGACCCAAGTTCCCTATGGGTGGGTACGTACATCATCCGTTGTCATCACTGGAGACCAAACCTTGGGCGCATGAACATTCAGGCACAGTTCATGCACAAGTCGTTCGAAGCAGCTGTGACTGGAGCAGTGGCATCGACCCAGTTGAGCACAGCATTCAAAATGCTTACAGCGAGGTGATAAGAAATGCGCAGCATTTTGTCTATATCGAGAATCAATTTTTCATCACAGCTACTGGCGAGGAGCAGGCTCCAATACACAACACGATTGGCAGGGCTATCGTGGATGCATGCGTGAAGGCCGGGAAAGAGGGCAGGAAGTTCAGAGTAATCATTGTCGTTCCGGCTGTTCCTGGATTTGCAGGTGATCTGAGGGACGATGCCGCCATGGGTACAAGAGCTATTATGGACTACCAGTATAAATCGATTAACCGCGGCGAGCATTCGATCTTCGGTCAAATCAAGGCACAAGGGATTGATCCTACTCAGCACGTCTTTGTCTTCAACCTAAGGTCGTACGATCGCCTGAACAAAACAAAGGCCATGGTTGAACAAGAAGAGAAGTCGGGAGTCAAATACCAAGAAGTTCAGCGTGCGAATGCCGAAGAGATCATGGGTGGGGGCGCGCCTGATAGTGACGAGGAATCAAAAGACGACAGTGGAGACCAAGAACGAGAAAAGACTATAGACCGAAAACGACAATTTGAGGCTTCACGGGAGGAAGCCGGGCTAGGTGACGAGGATTCGACGAAAGCCGATTCGATAGCAAGAACTTCAATGTTGAACGGTGGGAAGGTCAGCGAGCAGGTGTGGGAGGGCGACATTGAAGAGGAGAAGGGAAACTTTGTGCAAGAGGAATTATACATACACGGAAAGCTGTGCATTGTGGATGACCGCATTGCAATCTGTGGCAGCTCGAATATAAATGACAGAGTGAGTGTCATATCCTCTGATCTAGGCAAATCAAGAAAGACCATGCTAATGATCGGGGATAGTCGCAAATGGGCCTCCACGATAGCGAGCTCTCAATTGTGATGGAAGATCAAAATTTCCTTGATAGCACTATGGATGGTCAACCCTACAAAGCTGGTCATCACGCAGCTACTCTACGTCGTCTTCTTTGGCGAGAACACCTAGGCCTTCTGCCTGCGCAGGAATTAGACGCCAAAGATGATCCGAACGCACAGCCTCCTGATGTCTGCCCGAATGATCTCATGGAAGGTCCAGAGTATGAGTTTGTTGCGGACCCACTGAGTGACAAGGTTTGGGATATGTGGACAGGAAATGCAACGAAAAACACAGAGCTCTTCCGATTATTATTCCGTGCAGACCCTGATGACCATAGTGAGTCCCTTTAGCTTCCACCTTCCTCCACCTCCTACAGACCATTGACCTCATCTGTAGTCAAAACCTTCGACGATTACAAAGCCTTCTTGCCTAAGCACAACAAGTTCAAGCAAGGTCATCTTCACGATCCCTTCATGCCTGGAGAAGAAGTTCGCCAGAAATTGGACCAGATCAAGGGTCACCTCGTATGGATGCCGCTGGATTTTTTGAGGGATGCAGAGATGGCGGAGAAAGGCATGCAGGTCAATGCTTATACCGAGAGTATCTACACTTAAACGAGGATGAGATTCACGTGGAAATACCATCTCTCGATGATGCGATGCCAATGATGGTACTGGAGTGGTAAGGGCGAGCACGAAGTGTAGCGTGCTGCATGCGTTGAGGCTCTACGAATACGATGCGACGACAGCTTACGATCATGTAGCCTTACACAGTACTGGATCATTTGATCATTTCTACATGCATCACGCTTGCTGGTAACCCAAACGACATGCGGTACAGTAGTTCTGAACAGCTGCTCCAGTCAATCATGATTAGCCAATTTATTCGAGCCCACTATTCCGCTTTTCTCTCCTATCATTCTTCCCTTCCACCCTTCAATGAATTCATCAAAAAAATGCCTTGCAGTCTGGTTGTACTGCCGTTAGGCGCCAAAAGAACACAGGGAGGTATGCTAAAATCTTGTGGGGGTGATGTAGTCGTCGGCTCGTGTACGGTGCTTGTGGAATTGAAGAGTGGAGTCAGTCAGGCGCAGGGGAGTTGGATTGGGGTTGGGTTGGCGGGGGTGCAGTATGTGGATTCTCCCTTGCCTTTCTCATCTATTCATCTTCAACCAAAAGCTCCAGGTTTCTTCGCTCTATCCTGTCTGGAACGAAGCTGACGCAGTATACCTTGCAGACTGGCGATGGCGTGTACGGCCATTACCGATTTTGCGCCCGGGTATGGTGGGACTACGACGGCGGGGGCGGCAGATAATATTGTGGTCACTTTCAAGGGGAGGACGTAAAGGCGGTAGGAGAGTTGGATGTTGGATATCTTGTAGGTATTTTTCTCGGCTCTCGCGCAGGTCGAAGGCGTAAGTGTGTATAAAATATATCGACTACTATCATGTGCTCATCACAAAGTCCATTGAATTTCACGACCCCATTATGCAGCCTCCTTCCTCATCTCCTCAATATCTTGCTCCAAAAACTGTCTCTGCACCCCATTGTCTGCCACCTTCCCCGTAAGAGTCGCCATCCCTACCTCCTTAAAGAACCCCAACGCTCCCACCGTGCTCTTCCAATAACTCACATACTTGGCCTTCACCTCAATAAGCGCCATTCGTGGATCATCTGGCCCCCCAGTGTGCACACCATCCCCCAGATCGCCGAACCAGGCCGAGATGGCCTTACTGTAGAGCTCTTTGATACGGGGATCCGAGTTGGAGGTGGTGGTACAGGTTCCCGAAACGCTGACCCAGTCTTGGGAGGAGCTGTTTTGGAAGGTTATTTGCGCGGTGGGGTTGGAGGCAAGGTCGGAGAATTTTGAAGAGTGGGTGTTGGAGAGGAAGAGGAAGTCGGGGCCGGTGCGCTGGGGGGAACGTGGTGGATTAGTATTTGCTTCTGCCATAGGATCAAGGACTTGAGGAGGAATAGATACCTTAGCGACAGCCATAGAGCGAGAGACTGGACCGATGCCATCGCGGATGGTGGTCAAGAGACCAACCTTCATGCCGTCGACGGTTTTGTAGAATTCTTCAATCTGCTTGGCCTTGGGGGTATCATGGTCCCATTGTTTGGCGACGGAGGGGTCGGTCTTGGAGTTTACCTCCTCGGCTTTGAGTGGTTGGGGCATTTCGAGAAGGCTCGAAGTGGTGAAAGGTCGAGATTGGAATGATCTGGTGGTTTGACGGAGGATTGAAGGGTTGGTAAGGATTCTTATGGGGGAAGAGGGGAGGAGCAGCATTGATGAAGTGTATTGAAGGCATCACGAATACGAACAGTAGTATATCCTTCAGCCTGCGGTGGGCTTGATAGTTACATCATGATTGAAGTGACAGCAGCGGCCCAAATATGTAAAATATCAAAGTCCGAGATCTGAGATCTGCTTTCATGCAGGGACCACGCTGCGGGGGCGGGATCTCCCGCCTGTGAAAGCCACCTCAGCCACCTCGCACAAGCCACCGATGCACTGCGATGTGTAAGAGTACAGTGTAGAGTAAAGTACTCGGAGATTCAATCGCAATGCCAAAAGTTGATATGGAATGCGAATTGATCAAGTCCTTACTCTATCAGCCTGGCCTCGGCGGCCGACCTCGTTCCCATCACTGAGTAACGAGCACACTGACGCGGCATAGAATACAAGAATTGGTGCAAGCTTGTCAAGTTCAATGTGGTGAAGGAATTGGGTGGACACGAAGAAGTGTCTCCTGGCAAGCTAGTCGTTCATGGACTTGAAGAGGAAGTTTTGCATTGAGTCGGGCATATAGACATGGATCGTTGAATATTTACACAAGGTAATTAAAAGTCCTCACCTGGCCTGACTTCAGTCGTGCTTTCCATGATCCCCTTCTTCTCCTCTGTGACCGGTGCTAACGTCCCCATCACCACCCGCCGCTGATCACCACCTCTACCTGGAACTCCGCCTTCAACATCGGGCCAGTAGCCTGTCCCTCCATCCGCTTCCCAACCCTCTGCCCTTGTACTCCATGGTCCAGTGATCCGACTGTTGGTCTGAAAGTTTCTCGTCTTCAAATGGAACTTGGGCGCCAGAGAGCCACGAGGCCAAGAGACTTTAAGAGAGGATGTGGAAGGCTTATTGGACGTGCCGCGTTGTTTACTGAGGATGAAAAATGAGGAGGGCAGGATACGGAGGAATATTGGGCGGAGAGTTGGCAGACATGCGGCGATTATGTAGTTGGCTGGCTCATTGATCGTCCAGATTGTCCAGACCAGTGAGTTGTCTAGATTGTCTAGCCGAAGGTCAGCACGATAGAACGTGATTACCGAGAAGCCGAAATGCTTACTATTGGAGAACTGCGCGGCATTGGTGGAAAAGAGAATACTGAGGCGAGCGCAGCTGGCGACAAACCCGCTAGTTACGCATTAGCACCTTTCCACATATCGAAGCCATGAGTCGGAACTTACACGATACCATGCAAGAGCGTTGCAGTCAAAGCGATCTTTGCCGAGAGGTTGACATTCAATCTCCACACTATCGGTAATGGCATGACAAGCATTACAGCTCCTGTGATCACGTTTGGGATAGCCATATACCGAGCCCACGCAACCACATTGATACAGATGCCTCCCTTGATCGACTTGTCCCAAGCGAAAGACTGCGGACTACACTGCAAGATCGCTATGAATGTATTGGCAATGCCTGCCGCCACTACCACGAATCCGATGAGGTAGACCGTAGCGGTGAACATCCTTTTGCAGGTGGTAAACACTCGGATATATAATAGTAGGATTGCACACTTGGCGAGCATTACTGAGAGACCATAGACTATCATCCAGGCCATGAAGCCCTAGCCTATGTCAGCAGAGTCGTCAAGATTTGTAACCCTTGACCTATTACTGACTTGGCCTGCAAGAGTGCCTTCGGACGGAGTTGTCATCTCAATGCCAGTGACATGTGATCCAACACCAGCTATTCTGGGGACTATACGACCAAGTATTAGTACATTAAAGTGACATATAAAGCATGGGTGTCAGATAGCTACCCACATGCAATTGCAAGCCCGCACAGCCCGACGGTGAAGACGGTTGCCAGGACAAGAACATAGTCGTCAGCAGCTAGAGAAGTCTCTTTAAGTCTTCGGGAAATGTATCGGCCAGCAAGCATAAGGGATTGCATGACTATCAATAGTCCCGCGACAACGACAACTTTCCATCCGCCATGACCATAATCAGTGAAGTGAAAAGTGAAGCTCATGACTGGATTTAGGCTGTTTTAGTATTTTGACGTGACTTCTTAGAAAAACAGATTAACAAAAGACTGCGAACCCAGGAGTAGGAACCTGGTACAACGGAGATCATAAGGGAATAGAGAGAGGGAGATACTTATACAGTGGCAAGGAGACCGAGAGAAACGGCTGATATGCACGGCGATATGCAGACGTCGCAGGTCACCAACCTCCAAACGTGCCGCATGCGGACAGGTCCGGGTCCTTGGTGCATGACCCTACACATGGGGAGGGAACAGGCCCATGCAGAGATCATCAATAGAGATCTAGCAATTGGCCGGTCTGTGCATGTTTTGAGACGCCGGTATCCTACAATTTGCGAGGGTTCCTCGTGGAATTCTGTCAGGCCGGTGCCTCGAAAGCTTGGGTGACTGGTTTGTGCATGAAGCTTGGCGTTCAAGGTTATATGCGACCCCCGGACTGTCGGCAGGATGTATATGCCCTAGGCAGGTATTGCCCATCCAGTGGTATCGCAAGAAAATTCAGCCACATCCGGTATCATGATGTGGAGCGTCGCTTATGCACATCATGCCGAGCATGGCCTGCACAAGATGCACGGATCCGTATCTTGCTAGAGCTAAGTGGTGGTTCGCCACAGTTCCTCTTTGAGATTTTGACGACAGACTGGGACGATCGATTGATCGCTAAGATGTTTCCGCTCAATTGTACTGTATTTGTACGCGGACAAAGACTCTGGAAGGGTCCTGTCTGAGTAGGCTTTTCTCGGGGTACGAGACTGCGAGTAGCGGCTGATGAAAGCACGCGCGAACACCAACCGCTTTGCTCATAACGAGATACCCTCTCGACCATCACTCTTCAATCTGTACCTTTGGTCAGGCCGTTGATATCTGTAGGTGTGAGGCGTAGACGGGCAGCACTTGCCCTATGATAATAGGCTGCTCAGATATGATCAATCTGTTTCGGCCCTCACTAAATCTGCAGAGATGGTTTCACGATATGTGTCTCCCGGCTCGAGTGGCATACTGCGCACACCTGCGATGCATAATCCAATCATAATACTGTCATTTCGCGTCGAGTATACACGTGTCGCAAAAGCTATGACCTGGAAGGAGAGAGAATGAGTGAGCGGGATGAACTTGATTTCTCCGTAGTTGCAGCTTCAGCAGTATCTGGGAAGACGAGTCTGCGAATTAGTCAATGGAGGAAATATAGAGATATCATTGACGAGTGATGAAAAGGATAGGCGCAATTGTAGACGGTCACCTGAGAAACACATGCTAACCACCTTTGGTGCTCAAGCTCCTTTGACCTCGCTTAAGAGAGCTGACCAATTAAAGCCCCTCCGTAAATCTCCCATTAGCGTGTACCACCCGCTCACAAGGAAAGGGATACTCGGAGCATTAAAGTATCAGAAGTATATCCTCAGTCGCTGCAAGATCTTTGCTCCTTGACAGCATTGTGCCACTATGGTTGGCGACTTTGAAGTCTTTATAAATGCTCAGCGCCTAGCATCTAAGCTTGGGTCAGGCATCATACGCTCTCTGATGGAGCAAAAAGAGATTAATCTTGGATACCGTACTGAAAGTCCAGACAAAGAAAGCGCTCTCAACCCCTGCCGAAATAGTCAGATCTCGTCCTCTGGGTATTGAGACCCTGACGTGGTGAGCAGAATAGCGTGCTATTGATGTCGAAGCATTATCATCACCGATCCTCGGTTGGCAATCCAATCTAGTTCTAATAGGCGAGGCTATGCATTGTTTAAGCAGAAAGAAAGGTGGAATATCAAGAATGGATGGCCAATATTGTAAGCCGCCATTGCCGGATGACAACGGCAACTCAGTTTTGCGCCCTTCTCAATTTCTTTTCTTCATCTTGAATAGTTGTGTTCACTTTGAGCTCTCTACCCTACGTAAGAGAGCATTCTAATTTGAGGTCGCTTGTTTCCATTCTGCTGGATCCATTTACCTATGCATCCATAGGGGATACTACATTCAAGACATTTGAGACGAAGACTACTCCCTGCGTAAAATTCCCTTGGGCTATTCGGTACAGGTTGCGGTCGCCAGTCAATGAGTGAAATCAAAAGTTTATGCGGACAAGGCAAAGCAAGCAACATTCTTCCCAAAACGAGTCCGAAGCTGACCAATCGCAACATCGATGGTCCTTTATAGGGCAGGTTGAGCGATGAAAAATTGCCCATTCGCTCTGGTGCCCCATTGCCCTATGAGTATCGTTACGCACAATCTTAGCGTCGCGCACTGAGCAGAAGCTGACCCTAATACCGGGGGAAATATTTCGGTCTACAATTGCCGCTCAACGCTAGGTTTTCAGCGGGTATCGAAACATCAACATTATCCTACCAAAAGCTCACAATCACCGTAGGATTATACTGGAGCGACCGTGATCAAAGTTCGCGTCGCTTCGTGTTGTATGCGCCACACTACCACGAAATTGCGGAACCAATGTCAGACCGAATTATGCGCGAAAAATTTCCGCAAGGTACTTTGATCTTACCGTCAACCACGCGCTTCTGTCAGAATTGCGGGCCTTACCAGGCTAGATATTTATTTCTCAAGATCTCGAGAATACAAATTGTGGAGTGCATGGGCATGAAATGTTCAAGTAACTAAGAACTGCACGACTATTCGTTCTCACCAAATCACCGAGAGATACATCAAGATGGGTCGATTGACATTTTGTTTGTGGGTGGCGCAAGCTATCGTGGGCTTGGTAGCTCTGCCAGTAAGCTCGAGACCTTATGGACCGTCTGTTGGCAGCTCGGCTGCGTCTCCAAGTTCTCCAAGTGCCAGACCTAACCCTACAGTCCAAGAATGCGCAGATGTCAGTAAAGAGATGCACCCATCCTGCTGGGACACACTTGATATGGACGAATGGATGCTCAACTGGAACAAAACCACGAAGGCTTGCCAAAGGGACGAGATATGGTCATCATGCTTCTTGCGTCTTGCTTTTGGAGAAACAGGTGTTGATTGCTCAATGCTCGGTTCACTCAATTGCACAGCCCCTGAGCTTGGTCAAACACCCAAGGAGGCTCATGCCTTCTACGGAGCCTATAACATATGGGGTATGGAAGCGTTTCTTTCGCTTATATAGCCGATGGGACTTACGCTAACAAAGTTGTCCCAGCCGTCGAGCAATACTTCTCACTCTGGGAAGAGGCAATATATTCAATCAAGTCTAGACCGGCGATATCGAACCTAGTCTCCATACTCGACGTTGGTGGACTTCCGCCCCTTACGGTATCCAGCCTCTTAGTCGATATTGTCCATGACTTTGGCCTTGACCAAGCCCTCGATGAAACGTTTATCTCGCTTCTACCAAGCGGCAAAAAGGCGAAATCTCTAGATACAAGTCAAACGTACATGTCAACTCAGCTCGTACAGCTATTATCTGATACTTTGCTGTCACTCATGATGGATTTCAACGACGGATTTTTCTTGCTATTGGCGCAGCATGGACAACTAATGCAATCTACTAACGAGACACTTCTTCTGGTGGAAGACAGCCTAGCTGGGGTGCTACCGCACAGCGAACAAGCCGTTTCAGCTTGACATTTTCATTAAGCAAGGGCTGAATTATGAAGGCTCAAAGACACCGCGAGATTAGGCAGCGGAAAAGCTGCTAATGGCTCATCACAAAAGCCGTACTGATGTCAAGATCTGCCATACCCTGCAACACGCCCATCACCTTTCTTCGGGTCAACCAATTTTCCCATCCTGGTACCGCATCATTCGCGAAAGCATCGTCTCCGAAAGAACCATTGTACGCCATGATGTCCTTGGCTAAGAATTTGCGTACTGGTCCAGGGTAATCCAGGCCTTTTTCTTTCGCAGCTTTGCACAATGTCTTCAAGATATCGCAGAGTAGATTATAATCATCCACAGCGCCTCGTCCAGATCCACCTTTCGATCCACGGACAAAAGTCAAGCTTCTGCGGTCTCCATTTCCATATACCGAGACATACTTCTCCATTAGAAGGCAACATTGGTCGATCTGCGACAGGAGATGCCCTGTGATGGGTATGCCAATTTGGCCGCTGAGGTCACCCAGCCGTTTCTCGAAAGTGGTCGGAATGTCAGGATTGTTTTGCATGATGTTACCGGATTCGCCTTTGCCGAGAAAGCCAGTCCAGTGCAGATCCGAAACGACCTTCCGCTGTAATCGACGCTGAACTGCAAAGAAATAGTGCGCCACCTCCAGCGTGCTCTGAGATGGTAGAACTATTGATCTGATGTGCTCGGCGCTATAAATCACATTGGCTTCAAGCTCTACTATTGCGTTCCGAAGCCCTATTTCTGGCTTCCAGAATCGGTTGTAGCGCAAGAGACGCCGTTGCAGCGCTCGAAAGGCTTTGCGGCTTAGGACGATGTTGTCTGAGTTGGGCTCGAGTAGGGCATTAGGTTCACGACCTGGCTGCACACAGCCTCGTCTGTCCCAGATTGCAAACTCAGGAGGTGGCTCCACACCAGCAGAATTGAAGATCCATTGAGGGACAAAGAGACAACGGCGACGAGGGCTACAGCGCCGTACGCAGAGAAGCAGTGGCAACAGAACCGACCAGTCGCAGATGTCTCTTGTGATACTGACATCTGAGCTCTCAGTGGAGACGGATCTCTTCCTCAGCATTCGCCGGAGTAGGCCCACGACGCCAGCCAATTTGGCTTCCTCCACTTCAGCTCCCGGGCTCCATTGGTCCGCTTCGAGCCACATGCAGCTTTGCGTGAGCAATGTATGATCAAGCGCATTGACAAGAGCCGGGATAGTCTCCGCTCTATTGGCAATCTTGTCGTCGTTTCGGACAGCGGAGATCACGATTGCTGCCGCTTGCTCTAGGTCCAGCCGATTCAAAGCTTTTATGTTCTTCTTCATAAAATCGAGGCCAATCTCAAGGTTGCAGCAAGCGCTAATATTGGACTGGATCGTTCTATCACCAGCGCCTGGCTTACGGGGGTTTTGGCAATGGGGTAGTCGGCATTCTAGTACACAAGTCGCGAAGACGAACCCGAGGACTTCTTCCGAAAGCTGCTCTAGTACTTCCGTGTCTACTGCCACCGGTTCATTTCCTGAGAGATATGCAGGGATTCTAGGATAGAGTCGTTGTCTAGGCCTGCCATCGTCTGTGATCATGCCAAGGTAAGTTTGAAGGGTGTGCGTGAGTTTATTGCATTCGAATACCTTCATGGTTACTAGCCAGGAATCCTGAGATCTGAAAACTTCATTCTTCGGAAGTATATACACTGTTTATGTATGTGTCTTCAAAGCCACTTCAGGACCCGCCAGTGCTGCGCATGCGGCATGACTCATTTAAGTTCAGTGACTCAGCCCCATTCCCTCTGATCTTTAGCATCCGCACGTCGCGCCGCAGTAGGATCGAAGAGCCATTCTTCGGAAACAAGTCATTACTGTAGTGTCTCCTATTTGAACGTACGAGAGTTTCAAGTTCGTTCAGGACCATTGGCGCTTATACCAATCAGCACTAGCGCGTTGATGCTTCCATTTGATGCATCAAAAAGCCCGTGTATCTTCTCGCTGCATCTCGCGGCCTCTTAATCACGCTTCATTCACCTGTTCTGCATTTCAGGGGCTCAGAAGAGTATCACTCGCCCGAAGAGGATTATCAATAATGCACAGACCGTAAGATTGTAAGGTCGTCTATTCCTCCTGTCCTCACATTGATATATTATGTACATCGCCCCAAATCCATAAGCCAAACGCTCTCCAAGAATCAAGTCCCACGTCAAACAATCTGCTTCATCATTTTTTTATGACAGAACTCCCTTCCCTGACAATCAACTCTGGTATGCCGGGACTCCAGGCGGTGGTCCATTAGCGGTTCGAGCTCCTTGCGGGTAGGTGTGGTTGCCTGGTTTCGCGGGGTAGGCAGGTGGTGTTTGGTTTGGTACAGGCTTCGAAGCGGGGTCGCTATACTCAGTCTGGCCAGCGGCCTTCTTTTTCTGTTGCTTTTTGTAGAGCGTGTAGCCGAGGGTGATGCACATTTCTGTTAGATGAAAGGGTTGGTGGGGTTGCGAGGTATTTGGTTGTTCGGTTTTGCGCTGGGAGGGCAAAATGGGAAAACGGAGATTATTGAATGGGAGGAGATAGAACACGAAGGCCAATGGGATGTTGCTGTCGAGCTTTTCTATGATGACTTTGTGGTATGGTGAATGAAAGGGAATTGGAAGGGCGAGTCGCCTCTTTAATAACAATCTGAAGTACTGTGAAGTCTCTGCACTACCATCACAACCCTCAGATGAGGCATATACGGACTTGGCCACACAGACGCATCATGTCAGCCGCCTTAGTGTGCTTTCGTTAGATTCCACGGCGTCAAGGGACAGCCAATGTTAAATGCCAACCGTATGGAGTAATAAAAGAGAGACTGTCAAGGCTGCAACAACGCCCTGAGGGAGGCAAGTGCATGGCTTCGTAAAACTCGACTGAAGTGGTCAGCGATCCGGCTATTGATGAGGACCCGCTACCCTATGTACCAACGATCTAACCGAATAGAGAAAGTTTTGCTTAAACTTCTGTTATTCTGAGCTCTGCGCTGCATCTTAGTTGGGATGTATTGCGAGAGTATGAACGATCGATGGGCATGGCTCTCCCTTGCAATAATCGCGTTGCATGATGCAATGAAAGATGTGCCGAGATTGATGGAGTGTGCTTGGTCAGCCACCGAGAGGTGATGGAAAGGGAAATTATCACGATGAGACGGTGAACACCACACTCTGGGCTGATGTCTAGCAGATTTCTGTTTGGTAGGAATACCTCCTCCTCAGCCACTACGCCTTGGTAGTTCAGACGTGCGATTTTGGGTCGCTCCGGACCTAGTACCATGAATCTGTTGGGAGCTTATCGTCTGGTCCATGATCTCGGCTCGAGTATTTTGCTGGCTATCCTCTAGAGGATGTGATTCAGCAACTCTCGAAATTAATGTAGTAGCTATGGATCTGTCGCCTAAGATGGTAACGCTGAGTGCTATGAAAGGGAACTGCTTCTGTGTGAGAAATTTAGCATATGCAAGTTTATCGGGATTCCTTGGCACCCCTTTCTACCGCCTTTTAGAGAAAAATCCGAAAAGAAGATTATAAAAGTGAGTAACTTTTACGAAAACCCCTAATAGCACGATCAAAATATAAGATAAAGAGTAACATACTATATAAAATATACTCCGAGGAGCCTAAGCTGTAATTTACACTCTTTAATTAAGGCCTAATAAAGTTTTTTTTTTAGACAAGTACACTAGCAATATAATTTTAGTGGTTTTCTTTTTTAGAAAAATATTATAATTTTCTAGAATGCGGTCGCGGGGTGGGGCTGAGTGCAGAAAAGGGTGCCAAGGAATCCCGATAAACTTGCATATGCTAAATGCAGCCTAAAGGGCGCCCGGGTGATCGGCAGCAGCCGCTTCAACTTCTACAGTTGCTTTTAAAAACATTGGCGCGAGACGCTAGTGGGGAAAAAAATTTGCGCGACCACGAAAAATTGGCCTATAGGTAAAATCGAGTATATAGCCACCGTAGACCGTTTAGATAGCTGTTAAATAGAAAGGATTAATAGATAATTATTAGACCTCGCTGTTTACCAAATGATTGGCCTAAATTTTAGCGATGTAGCTATATAGCCAAACATCAGCTATATGGCCAAATATCAGCCATGTGGCTAAACATCAGCCATATAGCCAAACGGTAGCGATAGCCATATAGGCTATATATCAGCCATATGGCCAAACATCAGCTATGTAGCCAAACATCAGCCATGTGGCCAAACGGTAGCGATGTAGCTATGTAGCCAAACATCAGCCATG
>JAABUP010004843.1_pt1 | contig 21497 bp, 21 predicted proteins | sample 5559201 | NCBI WGS metagenome assembly JAABUP01 (sample SAMN10711887, study PRJNA513373) | rock metagenome | isolation source: Antarctica rocks | place: Antarctica | reverse complement strand
AATGAAATCTCTGGCCCAGGTGTTTGGTGGCCTGGGCCGATTTCGGGCGGTCCGATGAATTATTCGGGCTAGGAGCCTGTCGGACTTAAGCCTGTCACGCAACTATCTAAAAGTAATACCGATCTGAGCGCAATTTCACTATTTTTCCTGGCGAACGCAAGACATAATATTCCAAAAAATCCCGATTTTTGCTTAAGTCCGACAGGCTGCTAGAGCCATGCTTAAAGCCGGACCGCTCTGCCGGGGGAGGACCGGCTCATGGCGTTGCCCCGCCGCGGCTGTTCAAAGTTGGACGCCGATGCGCCGGTCGAGCGAATACGGGCCGCCACCGCGCAGCGCGATCGCGAAGCATAGCAATCCCCACATAAGGACGAATTCGTAGCCGCGGTTCGTCCACTGATACCCGTTCGGGATGTACAGGACCATGATCACGGCCATCTCGATAGCGGCTGCCGCGGCGAAGAATCGCGTGAACAGGCCGAGCATGACGCCGATGCCGCCTCCGAACTCGATCAAGAAGTCCGCCCAGGCCCAAAGCGCGCCATTCGGCAATCCCATCTGCTCAAGCCGGGGCGCGGAAGCCGCCGGTCCGGCCAGGATCTTAGGCCATCCGTGCATGAACAGGGTGAAACCGACCGCAACGCGGATGACGAGCCACGATATCGGGATGGCCCGGCGGTAGAAACCCGCCAGCCCGGGCAGCAGCAATCTCGTGTCCTCGATTTGGCTTTCCGACATTTACATCGTTCCTTTATTCCAAGGCGATCGTGCCCCTCGGTACGTGTCGCCCACGAGCCGGATGCCTCACTCCACCATCACGGTGTTGGACAGGGTGCCGACGCCACTCACCTCGACATCGAGCACGTCACCAGGCCGCAGCCAAAGAGGCGGCGTGCGCTTGGAACCAACCCCGCCCGGCGTTCCCGTGGAGATCACGTCGCCAGTCTGCAGCGTGGTGAAGGTCGAGCAGTAATGCACGAGGTAGGCGACCGACCAGGCCAGTTGGCCAGTGCTTGCCTGCTGCACCACGTCGCCGTTCAGGCGGGTTGTCAGGGTGAGGGCGTGCGGGTCGGCAACCTCGTCCCGCGTGACGATCCAGGGGCCGAACGAGGACGAACGGTCGAAGTTCTTGCCCGCAGTGACGCTGTGCTTCTGCCAGTCGCGGACGGAGCCGTCCATCAGGATCGAGTAGCCGGCCACATGCTCCATGGCCTGGTTTTCGGGGATGTGGCGGCCTGGCTTGCCGATGACCACGACGAACTCGCCCTCGAAGTCATAGGACTCCGACACCGACGGCCGGATGATCGGCTGCCGGTGGCCGACGAGGCTCTGGGAATGCTTGAGGAAGAAGAAGGGGAACGGGTCGGCCTTATGCCCCGTCTCGTCCTGGTGGGACTTGTAGGCCCAGCCCAGCGCCAGGACCTTGCTGGCCGGGCTGGCAAGCGGCGGCAGGAGCGTCACGCCCGACAGCGGTAACGGCGCCGCGTTGCCGGCGGAGGCCGATGGTCCAGGACGGCCCAGCAGCATGTCCTGCAAGCCGCCCCCGTCAGCCGCGCCGAAATCGGTTACGATGTCGCCGGCCACTGACCCGAAGCGTCGGCGTCCCTCGATCTCAAAACAGGCCAAGCGCATCGGCACCCTCTTCGTTAGTTTTGCTTAAAATCGACTGACACGCTTCGACCGGACAGCAACCAGGTCTGCTCCGCTTTGCCCAGCACGTCGTGGTAAACGCCCACGAGTGTCGGCTGACCGAGCGGGGCTGGCTTCGCCCCTCCGTGGTCGTGCCGATAAACCGTCACATACGACGTGCACGTGGCGGACCCCGGGCCGGCCGGCGCGACGCGCATGTTGGTGATGATATGGCGGACCAGCAGGCCCGGCGGCCGGGCGGCCATCAGGACGCGAAGCCCGTCATAGCCCCGAACCGTGCCTTCCTGGCGCTGCCAAACCCCGTTGGGCGCGAACTCGGCCAGCATCCCTCCCAGGTCGGACGCATCGAAGGCGGCGGTGAAGCGCAGCACGACGCGCTCGCAGGCCAGGATGTCTGGCCAGGACAGGCCGCCGCTGGCGCTGCCGGGCGGCGGCTGCATGGTGGGTTCGGTCACGTTTTCCTCTCAGCATCCGGCCGGCGCGGCCTTGGGGTTGCACGGTGCGGCCCCGGCCGCGCCAGCGGTGACACGGTCAAGCGGCCTCTGACCGCCTGCGCCTTCCCATACCGTGGGGAAAGGCGGACAGCAGCGGCCGGCTGGGCTGCGGCCGGGCTCCGAACAGGCTTATCCCTGTCCCTTCGCTGGGCCTGCTGCCTCGCGGTAAAGCCCGAAGGCGTCGATGATGGGCCGGTCGCTGTAGGAGAACAGCACGGCCTCGCCGCCCTCCGCTTCATGCTCGTGCATGACCCAGGACGGGACGACGAACGTGTCGCCTACCTCCCACTTGTACTCGGTCCCGCCAATCACGCTGCGGCCGCCGCCCTCGGCCACGTGGTAGATCGTGCTCGACGTGTGGCGGTGCGGCTGCGTGTGCTCGTCCTTCCGCAGCAGTTGCAGGAAGGCCGAGATCGTCGGCAGGGTAGGCCCGCCGGTGACCGGGTTGACGTATTGCAGCATCACCCCGTCGTGCGGGCTGCCCGGCTCGACCCGCAGCTCGTGCAGGGTGGCCCGGCAGTCAGTCCAGCGGTAGTTCAGGATTGGAGAGACCGCGGGGTTGCGGGGCTTTTGCCAGGTCGGCCGCAGGTTCCGCCCCCAACGGTGCGAGGCGTCCTCGGGCGCGCGTAGGATGGGCTGCGTGTTGCTGTCGCCGACCTGGTAGTCCTCGAAGAAGTTGGCATCGAGGATGTTGACGAAGGGAAGGTCCAGCCCGTCCAGCCAGATCATCGGCGCATCGGACTCGTTGCCGTGGTCGTGCCAGCACCAGGTCGGAGTCATGACGAAGTCGCCCTTGGACATGTAGGTCCGCTCGCCCTCGACCGCCGTGTAGCCGCCCTTGCCCTCGATGATAAAGCGCTGTGCGTTGGGTGTGTGCCGGTGGCTGTCGGCGATCTCGCCCGGCATGATCAGCTGAATGCCGCCGAAAATGGTGCCGACGGTCCGGGCCGTCTTCGACTCGAAGGCCGGGTTGATGAGCATGAGCACTCGGCGCTCGGCTTCCTGCGGCGTCACGAGGTCGCTCGCCCGCATGATCTTGGCGCGCACGTCCTTCCAGCGCCAGATATAGGGGATGCTCTGCACCCGCGGCTCGTGCTGGGTCGCCGTCGCAAGCACGCGCCAGAGCGCCTCCATGCCTTGGCCATGGATTTCCTCGTAGAACGCTTCCCGCTGCTCCACGAGATCGTTCGGCAATGCTGAGAGCTGTGCTTGGTGGTTCATTTCGAGCCTCCTTCGGGCGGTCGGGACAGTTCGGTCCGAGCGCTTGCTGTTGCGCCCTGCATGGCGGGGCGGGCTTTCGACCGGACACTGTCCATGCCGCAAGCATCCGTCAAGCGGAAAGGATTACACGGCTCAAAATAGATATCACGTCGCCGCCTCTACTGTCCCTATACCGGTCAGGAACGCATCGGCATACGGAGCAGGGTTCCCAGGCATGCCAGCAGCTGTTCCGCCTTGGCCGGATTTCCAGTCGCTGCGCCCGCGGGTTCGTGGCCCCCTCAGCTCCCGAGTTGCGGCATCCCGTGCCTGGCCGGCTGTTTCCGCTGGGCGCCCCTGCGTCCAGGGGGGCGGGCCAGGCCTCCGCGGTCACCGCTGCCTTGCGCCTTCGGAGCTGGCTGAGCCCGTTCCCTGCCTTTGGCAAGGAGGTCCGGCAGAGGGGCCTGCCGATCCGGCACCAAGGCCGGGATAGCCAGGTGCGCCTGCGACAGCAGCATCCTTTTGGTGAGATCAAGGTGCTTTGTCATCATGCGGCGGGAGCGCTTGGCGTCGCGGGCCAGGGTCGCCTCCACAATCTCCTGGTGCTCGCGGTTCAAGTCGCGGGCGATCCCCTTGAACGAAACCGAAAGGCGGCGGTAGCGCTCGCTTTGGACATAGAGCGTTTCCCGGAGCCGCAGCAGCCATGGGCTGTCACAACCGCTGGCCAGCGCGTCGTGGAAGGCCGCATGCGCGGCAGACCATGCGTCGCTCATGCGCTCCGGGTCGTCCGCATCGCGCTCGGGGGTGCGGGAAAGGTGATGGAACGCAGCAACGACCTGCGCCTCCCAATCCACGTCGCCGACGGCGATAGCACGCTCAAGGCAAAGGCACTCGATCTGCGTGCGAACTTGGGTAAGATCGATCAGCTCATTCGCGGAAACCGGGGCGACGCTGAAACCGCGCTGCGGCTCGGCGATGACCAAGCCTTCGGAGGTAAGCCGTGACAAAGCCTCGCGGACGGCGCTTAGGCTCACGCCATGCGCGCGGCAAAGGTCGTTGATCTTGAGTCGCGCGCCAGGCTCCGCACGTCTGTTCAGCAACTCCGCCCGCAGACGTTCGTAAACGTCTTGGGTGCGGCTGGAGCTGACCGGAACGGTGCGGGGCATGGCATCCATGTAGCTCATCCGCCCCGTACCGTCCATCACGCAAGCAACAGTTGGTGACTGCGCGGCCCTGCCCGGGGAAGGCAAGCGGGCGCCTACCGCGGGGCCAGCCAGTTCGCCGGGGCTGCCGCGGTGCCGGCCGGACCGGGGACGCCGCCTTGCCGCGGCGGGACCGCCGGCGGCACGGCGGCTTCGCCGAGCCGGGTGCCGCCGTGGCGGCGGATGCAGAGCGCGGCAAGGCCGCCGCAGCACAGCGCGCCGAGGCCGAGCACGGCTGCCGGCGCCAGCAGCAGCTCCTGCGTCGATACGTGCCACGCCAGCAGCGTCCCGCCGGCCGTAGGCGCCGCGAACGCGCCCGCGCGCCCCGCCGCGTTCGCCCAGCCGACGCCGACGGAGCGGACCGGCGTCGGGTAGATCATGCCGACTGCGGCGTTCATGCTGAAGTTGATGCCGGTGATGCAGAACCCGGCGCCCGCGATGACCAGGGCGTGCTGTGCGGTCGACAGGTCCGGCAGCCCGATGGCGGCGACGAGCGGCGCACCGGCAAGGAACAGGACCAGCAGCGGGACAACGCCGAGCCGGTCCATGAGCAGCAGCAGCACCGCCCCGCCAGCCAGGCCGCCGAACGAGAACAGGGACGAGTTTACCCCAGCCTGCGCGCTGCTGGCCCCCATCGATTGCAGCAGCGTCGGAAGCCAAGTCAGGACGAAGAAGTTCGCCATCTGGTTGGCGGCGAACGCAAACCAGAGCAGAGGCGTGATGGCGCTGAGCCCGCCGCGAACAAGCGGCGGAGGGAGCCGCTCGCCATGTGCGGTTCCGCGACGACGAACCGGGTCGAGGAGCCGATGGCAAGCTCGGGGCAGATCGTGCGTGCGATCCCCCGCACTTCCTCCTCCCGCCCGCCACGCCCGGCGAGGAACTTGATCGATTCCGGCAGGAGGAAGGCGCCGGCTGCCGCGATCACGAGCGGCGGCACGCCGCCCACCAGGAAGAGGGCCGGCCAGCCGAACCGCTGCAGCAGGCCAGCCGCGGCCAGCCCCGACAACGCAAAGCCCACCGGCATGCCGAAGGACACCAACACGAGGACCGCGCCGCGCATCCGCCGCGGCGCAATCTCGGCGGCAAGCGCGATGATGTTGGCGTTCAGGCCGCCAAGCCCAATCCCGGTCAGGAAACGCAGAACGACGAGCTGGGGCAACGAGCGGGCGAGCGCGGAGGCGAGCGTCAGAGCGCCGATGATGCACAGGCCCAGCAGGATCGCCTTCTTTCGGCCAAGGCGGTCGCCGAAGAAGCCGAGCAGCGGGGCGCCCACGAGCAGGCCAATGATCCCGGCAGAGAACACCGGCACAAGGTCAGGCTGCGCGACGTGCCACGACTTCACCAGTTCCGGGGCGACGTAGCCCATCGCCGAAAGGTCGTAGCCGTCGCTGACCAGGGCAAGGACCGCGACCACGACGAAAACGATTGCGCGCGCGCGCAGCTTCTGGCCATCGATAAGGCTGTCCAGATCCACCGTCGCGAGTTCGGCCATGCGCGTTTCCTTTCCAGCGCCGACTTCCATGGGACGGTCCATTCAGGGCTGCTTGCCGGATTACATTCCGAGTGGCAATATATATTTCACCCCTGCCAGGAGCGAGATGTTGAGCGTTGATCCCGCCGCACCGCGGAGCCAGACCAGCGCCGCCTATGCGCGGCTGCGGGAGGACATCCTGGCCGGCGGCCTCCAGCCCGGCGAGCGCCTCAAGATCGCCGAAATCGCCTGCGCCCTCGAGGTCAGCCCCGGAGCGATACGGGAAGCCCTGTCCCGGCTGGTGCCCGAGCAGCTCGTGGTCTTCCGCGACCAGAAGGGCTTCGTAGTGGCGCCGCTGTCCGTCGAGGACCTGGAGGACCTCACGGACCTCCGCTGCGAGGTCGAAGCCATCGCCCTGCGCCGCTCCGTCCTGCGCGGCGATGTCGGCTGGGAAGGGTCGGTCCTGGCCGCGGCGCACCGCCTGCGCAGGACGAAGATCCTGACGTCCGCCGACCGGTCGCTCAACCGCGACTGGGTTGAGCGTCACCGGACCTTCCATACCGCCCTTGTGAGCGCATGCGGAAGCCCGCGGCTGCTGGCCCTCCATGCCCAGCTCTACGAGCAGTCGGAGCGCTACCGCAGCCTCTCGTTCCCAACCGTCGGCGAACGCGAGCGGGATAGGCAGGGCGAGCACCAGGCGCTTGCAGATGCCGCCCTTGACCGAAATGCCGACGGGCTGGTCGAATTGGCGGTCAAGCACTTCCGCGAAACGACGGAGCGGATCCTCAAAGCAGCCGACGGCGGGAGCATGGGGGAGGCGACGCTCGCGGGCATCCTTCAAGGAAAGATGGCCGAGCAAGCTCCCTGCTCCATCATTCCCGGCGACCGCGCCCCGTCGAAACCTGCATGAGTTCAAGACAGCCGCAGGCCATCCCGGCGGAGACACGAGACGATGCGATCCGGTCATCAACGCCGGCGATACCGCCATTCCATACTGCTTCGTGTTCCTGCACTTCGCCACTGTCGGCGGCGGACCGCGCCACGCGACGGGCGTAGCCCTGCGCGGCAGCGGGGCACGCGGGAACGGCGTGCGCGCTAAGCGAAGCTCCGGCTTACGAACCAGTACATCCCGACTGCCACCAGGCCCGCCGCCGTCACATCCACCACGATCGGCCGTGGCAGGGTCAGCTTGAGCCTGCCCAGCACGAACACCAAGGACGTCACCAGGACGACGATGGAAAGCTGACCGATCTCCACTCCGATGTTGAACCCAGCCAGCAGCTCCAGCAGCCGGCCCGGCGGGATCGGCTCGCTGAGCAGGTCGGCTGCGAAGCCGAAGCCGTGGATCAGCCCGAAGACGAGCGTCACGACAAGGCGGAGCCGGGCCGCGTCGCGGATGTGGCCCGAGACCATGAGGTAGTTCGCGGCGAAGATGCCGGCGCCCAGCAGCAGCAAGGGGGGCAGCAGGCCGATGCCGAACAGCCGCAGCACCGCCAGCCCCACCAGCGCACCGCCTGTTGAAAGCGCCAGGAGCCCCGGCCGGCGCGTGGCCACCGACACGTTCTCCACCGCGATCAGGGCGATGGTGAGAGCGATCAGGGCGTTGATGTACTCCGCGTGCGGGCGGAGCACGCCCGTGAAGGCGAGCGCCAGGGTGAGGCTGTGGCCCAAGGTGAAACCGGTCACCACGAAGGTGAGGTCGCGGAAGCGCCGCGAGATCAGCACCATTCCCAACAGGAACGACTGGTGATCCAACCCGGTGAAGATGTGCATGACGCCCATCTGCACGAATGTGAGGAAGCCCGCACTCTCCAGCCCTTTGCCGTCCTCCCCCGCCATCGTGATCTCGCGCTTGTCAGTGGTGAGGACGTTCTCGACGAAGTTGCCGGCGCCGGTCTGCACCTGCGCCAGGTTCACGTGCGTGGGCACGAGGTCGAAGAAGGCGGACGACCGCAGGACGACCTCGTCGGGCGACGGGCACTGGAACAGGAACTCGAAGCGGCGATAGCCGGATGCCGCGGACACCGCGTGCGCCGGGTCCGCCAGAGTGCAGGGGGCGCCCCCCGCGGTGACGCCCAAGAGAGGCTGCAGGTAGGCGACGATCTGCGCGTCGTCGGGCCGCCTTCCGTCAGGGGAAAGCCGGGCCGCCTCCAAATCGGGCATCGAGAAGTTGAGGTGGACCGACGACCCGTCCACCAGCCAGCTCGAATGGGACTCGCTTCGCGTGTGGGCCGACGCATGCCCCGCGCCGGCCAGCGCCAGCAGCGCCGCCACCAGCAGCAGGAAGCGCATCAGCGCATCTCCGGGGCGATCTTGATGTCGGCCCGCGTCCGCAGGAAGCGCTCGTTGCTCACCTGCAGCCGAGCCACCTTGTCGGCCAGGAAGTCGCGCAGCACGCGGTCCTGCGCGTCCTCGTACGAGACCGGCCGCGGCTGCTGGTTGCGCTTTATGACCAGGACGTGCGCGCCGTCGGGCTGAACGACCGGATCGGATACGTCGCCGTCCCGCATGGTGCGGGCCACCGCGAACAGGGCGTTGCCCAAATGGAGCCTGGCGGCAAAGTAGAACTCGGCCCCGTCCGCGACCCGGCCCGAGCTTTTGAGCCCAAGAGAGGCGGGCGACGCGCCGCCGCGAAGCGCCTCGACGGCCTTCGCCGCGCCGCCGGCGTCGGCGTCCGGCAGCACGAACTCCTGCACCGTCACCTGGCCCTCGCCGGCATAGGTTTCCTTGTGCGCGTCGTACCAGGCGCGTAGCTCCTCGTCGCTGGGACGGGCGGTCATGGCGTCCTGCGACACGGCGGCTTCGGCACCGCCGACCAGCGCCTGGCGCACGTCGGTGTCGTCGCCGGGCAAGCCGAGTTCGACGCCGCGCTGGACGTAGAGCTCCTCACGGATCATGTCGCCCAACACCTTGTTCTTCTGCTCCGGCGTCGCTTCCGCGAGCGAGACGTCGTACAGCGAGCGGAGCTGGCCCACGAGGTCCGCCATGAGGATCGGCACGTTATTGACGGTGGCCGCGTCCTCCGGCGGGACGGCGAAGGTCCGCGTTCCCTCGGCAGTGAACAGGCCGAAGCCCGCGATCGCGAGGCCGATGACGGCACCGGCGCCGCAGAGCAGCAGCGAGCGCCGCGTGCTGGCCTGGTCCGGACGCCAAGTGTTCGAGCGGGCTTCGGTGGCGGGACGGGCTGGTTCAGTCCTGGCTTCGCTCATCGTGCATCTGCCTGCTGGCTGGTAGTCTTCCGAAGCGACGCGACGTACGCGGCCACGCTCCGCAGCTCGGCGGCGCTCAGCACCCGGCCGAAAGCCGGGCTGACCCCCGCGCGCCCTGCCACAAGGGTCTTGTAAATGTCGTCGTGCGAGCCGTTGCCGAAGACCCGCGGCCCGGCGGTGAGCGACGGCACGCCGATGGCTGAGTCACCTTCGCCGCTGTTGCCGTGGCAATCGTAGCACCCCGCATACCCGTGATAGAGGACGCCGCCTTGCCGGGCCGCAGCAGAGTCGGTCTCACGACCGCTGAGGGTGAGGACATACTGCGTGAGGTCCTCGATCTGGCCGGGGGTCAGCGACGGCAGCGGCTCGTTCTTGTAAGGGCGCGGGGTGCCGTAGGCCGGCATGGATGCCAAGTTCAAGCCGCGCTTGTCGGCGGACCTGATGCCGTGGCGCGCGATGTCCTCGACCTCGGCCACCCGCCCCTCGCCGTAGAGGTGCCAGGCGGCGGTCAGGTCCGGCACGCCCAGGACAGGGTCTCCAGTGCCGTTCGCGCCGTGGCAACTGGCACATTGGGCCTGGTACACGGACTTGCCGTGCCCGAGCGCCACTTTCCGCAGCGCGGGCTGGGAAAGGATCTCCTCGGGATCGGCTCGCAGCATCGCCGCCTCCCCACGCCGGCTGGAGATCCGGACGGCGAGCAGAGCCACCACCAGCAACGCGACCGGGATGATGAGCAACTTCCAGCGCTGGCGCATTCCGCACAACCCCTAACACGCATCCGGGGCAGCGGTCCCGGGCATGCGCAGATCCATTCGGCTCATTCGCGGTCCTGACATTTGTGTCCTTGCCTTCCTTGCAACCTCCCGGGGACCGGCTGGACAGCCTTGGCCGGCTGTTCCCCAGTCATTCCGTGGCCTTGTGTCGTGCCCCTTCGCCTCCGCCGACCGGCCGGGCACCCCCGCCGATGCTGGTTAGCCAGCCAGGCCGCTCCCCGCGCCGCCACCTCAGGGACCGTCGCGAAGGCGGCACACGATCTTTCAGCATACAACACCCCTATTGCACCAGACGGGAAATATATTAATGCGTGAAGGCTAGATTTTTGGCGCCTAGGTATGTATTGGGAATAGATCGCGGGTAACCGCAGGCAACGAAGCATCCAGGGAGTGGCATACCGGAGATTCCGGCCATCAGGCCCTGGCTTGCTGCGTCCCCACGCAGCCATCACATGATGATCGCACCCACAGCCCGGCTATGCCTTGGCCTCTCTCTGCAGGCATGCCGCTCGAATTGGGCCGACCGCAGCCCAACGCTAGCACGGCACCCATCATCGGACGCGCAACATGGCAGCATCTCCCCTTCACCAGTTCTGCGAGTGGCTCGCGAGCACGCGGGTCAGCAGCACCATCCAGGACGTGAGCTGGATCATTCCCGCGGTCCAGACGGTCCATATCGCCTGCATCGCCGTCCTCATCGGCTCGGTCGTCATGCTCGACATGCGCATGTTCGGCATCGCCGGCCGGGGCGACAGCATCGCTGCGACGGCCAAGCGCCTGCTTCCCTGGATATGGTGGCCGTTGCCGGTCTTCCTGGTCACCGGCCTCGTCCTCATCGTGGCCGAGCCTTCGCGCGAACTGGAGAATACCACCTTCTACAACAAGATGATCCTGCTGGTGGGCGCCATGATCGTCACGGGCGTGCTGCAAGCCACGGTGCGTCGCGACCCAGCGTTCTGGGAAGGGTCGCGGGTCCGGTCAGGCGCGGCCAAGGGGCTTGCCCTGGTGTCCCTGGCCCTGTTCGTCGGCATCGTGTTCGCCGGGCGGCTGATCGCCTACACCGATCACCCGTGACCGGCTGCCGCCACGTCCAGTCCCGCCCGTTGGCCCAACGGCACCGCCGATCACAGAAGGCCCGCCATGTCGGTCTATAGCCTGCTTGAAGCTCTCCAGGGCACGTCCATTGCGACAGCGATCCGCGAGGACGGCCGCTCGTTCCCGCTGATCGAGTGCGTGCACGTGCTGGCCATTACCTTTGTCGTCGGCACCGTCGCGATGGTCGATCTCCGGCTGCTTGGCGTCGCCTCGCGCACGCGTGCCGTAAGCCGGCTGACCAAGGAAATCCTCCCTTGGACGTGGGGCGGGTTTGTGGTCGCCGTCATCACGGGAGGCTTGATGTTCTCGTCGGCGGCCGTGAAATACTCCAATAACATCCCGTTCCGCCTTAAGTTCGTCATCATGGTCCTGGCTGGAATCAACATGCTGGTGTTCCATGTGGCGACGCAGCGGAGCGTTGGCCAATGGGACGAGCACGCTTCCCCTCCGCTGGGAGCGAAGGTCGCAGGGGGGGCTGTCCATCCTGTGCTGGCTTGGTGTGATCGCAGCAGGCCGCTGGATCGGCTTCAGCGATTTCTGACCTCAAGGAAACAGCATCTGACATGCGCCTGACCCAAACCCGCGCCGCCTGCATCGTCGCCGGCGCGCTCGCGACCATCACCCCAACCTGGTCACTTGCCCAGCGCACGCTGCCATCGGAGACGAAGGTCGAGCCTGGCAGCCCGGAAGCCGGCTTCGCCCCGACCGCCTATGCGGAACCGCTGGCTGAGTTCCACCACGACGTGCGCGAGCTCGACGCGGCGCACGTGAGGATAGCTGAAATTGCCGAGAGCAAGGCCTCGCCCCAGGTCCGGGACTTCGCAAAGCAGGTACGCTTGCAGTTCTCCGCCGGGCCGTCGAGCCTCAAGGGGGCGAGCAACGATCAGGGTGTCCCGATCGTCGGGACCGTGCCCCTAACCCGCGAGCACCAGACCCTCGTCGACCAGTTGCAGGCAAGCGGTGCGGACGTGGACCGGCTGTTCGTGGATTACGAGATCCTCGTGCTGAAGGACTCGCTCGGCTTGGTCGAAACCTATGCGACCGGCGGCACGGAGGCGCGACTGCGCCAGGCTGCTGCGGAAGCGGTGTCGGCGCAGAAGGTCCTGCTCGCAACTGCGCGGACCCTGCAGAAGCCGTGAGCGGACCTCCGTCAAAGGCGCGGCAGACCACCCGGCACGGGGGCATCCATCAACGCTTAGCAGAACAAGCCTTGCGGCCGGCCTGACCCTCTCCGCTTCCCGGGTTACGCCAGGCGCCCCCGCACGGCAGCGGTTGGGCCCGATCGTGTTCGAGGTCCACCCAGTCAAGGACGGTGCCTGCTGAATTGAAAGCGGTACTCCAAGCACGGGGTTCGTTGTCGGCGGCTCGGGAGTAGTGATGTTCCATGTCCAAAAGTCTCTCGATGACGCCCAAAAGCATATCGCCGAGACTGCCAAGGTCACGCCGAAGCCGATCAACGAAATCATCCTCGCGAGCCACGTTCCCTGTCCCGTCATGCACGATGGCGGCTCGCCGCAGGGCTGGATCAACCTCATGACTGCGCTCCTTGCGCTTTGACGCAGACACCTGCGGTGCCTAGCCACCATCCAGTCGAAAGCAAAGTCCAGTTCCAGACACGCCTGCACGACGCCGGACAGCGGCAGGCGCAGGTCCACAGGTCCACGAGACGGGGCAGCAGGGCAAGGTCTCCGCAAAAGACGGCAAGGAGTTGCCCGAAAAGCCGCCCGGCCCGCGGCTCCCCGCCTGCACGCAGGTTGTTTGCGACGAACTCACTAAGGGATACTCGGCGTCGCGCGCCCTGGACCGGGCTTATCCTCCCCAAGCGGGCCGGCGCAGTCCATGCGCGGCACCGGGCGCGTGCCGATCTTTGCGGCAGTGGGCTTGCGGTTTTACGGGCACCCGCCTCCACCCCTCGAAGCCATGCTGTGACGGCGCGGCATGAGCAAGCCGATCTTACTGCGGTTGGTCCTGCTGCTGCTCCAGGCGCGCGCCCAGCAGCTTCCCATCTGGCAGAAGGACGGCGTGCAAGGCTCCGCCCTTCTCTCCGCTCTTCAACGGCGCCATGTAAACGATCACCTTATCCCCAGGCGACATCGAACCCTTGGTGAAGCCATCGCGTCGCAGCTGGCCGGGGTTCGCGGCTTCGACGCTGTACTTGTCAGGCTCGTTCTGGCCATTGGGAACCATCACGTACAACCAGGCATGCGGGCTAGTCCATTGCCAATCAACCACCGTCGCGTCCTTCAGTTCGATTTCCTTGCTTTGGTCGAACATCGCAAAGGAGTGGTGGGCCAGGGTCGGTGCCGACACGGCCAATCCAGCGGCGATCGCGGCGGCAGCGAACATCTTGTTCATCAAGCATCTCCTGCATTTGGACAGTGCGGTGGAGCGGCTCCGAAGCGACCCCGTGCCGGCTTAGCGGACGTAAGTCTCAGGGTGGTAGTTGGTTCGCGGAGTGCAGATGAACTCCTTCGGCTCCCAGGATTGGTCGTTGAGGGCATTGTAGGTGACGGTGGTCCTCATCGGCGCGGCGTAAGCTGTGGGATCCGTCAGCTCAATATCAACCTTCAGGGTGTTCGCATCGACCCTGTGATAGCGCTCGGCGATTACCAGGTCGTCGCTGTGGGGGACGCCCGTGCTGTCAATCGGCTGGTCCTTGAGGCCGATGGCGTTGATGACCAGGTCCTGCCCCTCGTAACGCCCGACGGCGTTGCCGTTGGAAAAGCTTTCCAGGTCGGCAGGCTTAGGCTGCGAGCGGCCGTCCAGCCAGATGCGGCGGACCGGGTCCCCATCGCGGTACTGCGTGACACGGCCCGGCGTCTGGATGATCAGCAGCGGCGTGTTCGTGCCGCTCATGTAGCGGGGCATGCCGGGGGGCAGGCAGCCGCGCACGGGATCGTCGGTGCGCTTGCCGGCCGCCGCGTCCGCCACGCGCGTCTGCCAGATTGCAGAAAACTCGGGCTTCAGCGGCGGCGGCCAGGGCTGCCACCCTTCCTTGCTCCTGGACGCCGTATCCGAGGTCCTGCCTGCCTCGTCGGCGCGCACCCAGACGCCGCTCAGGTTCGGCGCGCTGGAGTCGCCGTACCAACTCAGGCGATCAGGTGAGGCGGGCGCTGGGCCCTGCGCTGAAGCCGTGCCGGCAAGAGCAGGCAGGATTGCGAAAGCCGTTGCCGCAAGGACGGCGCCCAATGTCTCAAGGCGATAGGTCATGCGATTCCTCCCTCTACGGAGTTGCAGCCGAGCGACTTTCCCAGGCAGTTTGCCAAAATTTTGTAAACCCTGGTGGCGCTGCAATGCGCGTTGGCGCGGGCAATCATCCCTGTGTCCAGGCACGGCTGAACAGGCGATCAGTCATTCACGTTTCCCCGCGGCATCCTGCGGTGCCGTTCTGTATTTGATTTGTTTGATAAATAATAGTCAGGTAGCCAGACCACGTCAACCTGGGAGCCTCGGCAGCCCGCTAGCTGCCGAGACTCCCCGCTGGCGTGCAGCCGCGCCCTCGCGAAGCGGCTACGTCAAGGCCGCAGCTTGCGCGGCACCGCGCAGTCCGGCGTGAACCTGGTCCACGACCGGGTTGCTGAGCACGCCCAGCCCTTCCAGCTCAACCTCGCAGACATCGCCGGCCTTCATCCAAAGCGGGGGCTTGCGCGCCAGGCCGACGCCGGAAGGGGTGCCCGTGACGATGATGTCGCCGGGTTCCCAGCGGAACGCCTCGCTCAGGGTTGAAACCAGCGTGGGGATGTCGAACACCAGGTCGTTGGTGGAGGCGGACTGCACAACCTGTCCGTTGAGGCGTGTTTCGAGCTGCAGGCCCTGGCAGCCCGGCGGAAGCTCGTCGGCAGTCACGAGGTAAGGGCCGAAGGCACCGGTGTCGTCGAAGTTCTTGCCAACCGTCCATTGCGGCGCCTTGAACTGATAGTCGCGGATGGAGGCGTCGTTGAACAGCGAATAGGCGACCACGTGGTCGAGCGCCCGCTCACGGGGGATGTTGCGCCCGCCCTTTCCGATGACGGCGACGAACTCGCCCTCGTAATCGAGCTGCTCGGAAGCGAGCGGGCGGACGATGGGGGCGTTGTGGCCGATGAGGCTGGACGCGAAGCGGCCGAAGATGGTCGGGTAGTCCGGCACCTTGAAGCCGCTTTCAGCGGAATGGTCGGCGTAGTTGAGGCCCACGCAGACGATCTTCGGCGGCGACGGCAAGGGCGGCAGGAGCGTGACGGAGCCGAGGTCAACCTCCGGGCCGGACAGCAGGACTTGCCCTGCTGCCAGGAGCTGCTCCATCCCGCCCGCGACCAGGCTGGACAGGCTGCCGGGATAGCGCGCGTGGCCGCTGGGCAGGCCGTGGAAGGCGCCGCCGAGGGAGGCGGCAAGCCCGTCGCGGTCACCGTCCCGATATGCTGCAAAACGCATCCGTGTCCTCCCGAAGGTTAGTCCCTTGCTGCCTGGTGCAGCCTTGGCCGAGGCCCCAATGCCGAACAATGATGGACTATACAAGAGATAATCTATCGGCCTATATGGTTTGCACGATCAGACAACGCAGGGACGGCAGAGCTGCGATGGCACTGCACTATTCCGGTGGTGGCAGTTCAGGCCATATCTGCCGCCGCGGAGGGTCCGTCCCACCGAACCAACCTGGCTGGAGGAGAACGTTGTGACGCAGATCAGGAGCATCAACGTGCAGCCGCGCCGTCCCGGCGAACTTGGCGTGCATTCCGTGGACCACTTCAACTTCGTCGTGCCCGACCTGAAGCAGGCGGCGTCGTTCTACGGCTCGTTCGGCCTGGACGTGCGCGAGGAAGGCCAGGGGCTGGGACTCTACACCTTTGGGCACGAGCACCGCTGGGGCCGGGTGAACGAGGGCGCGGCCAAGAAGTTCACCTACCTGTCGTTCGGCGCCTACTCCGAGGACCTGGCCCCGTTGCGCGCACGGCTGCAAAAGGCGGGTGTGCCGGAGTTGGACCCGCCCGAAGGCTTCGAGTCCAACGGGGTGTGGTTCCGCGACCCGGATGGCACGCTGATTGAGATGCGGGTGGCGGAGAAGTCCTCGCCCAACGAGAAGGCGGTGCAAAGCAACCCGTCCTGCCCGCCGGGCGTGCAGGGGTCGCACGCGCGTTCCCGGGCGCCCGTCGTCAAGCCCCGGCGGCTTGCGCACATCCTGATCTTCACGTCCGACGTGCTGCGCGCCATCGACTTCTACGGCCGCATCCTGGGCCTGCGCCTGTCCGACCGCTCGGGCGACGGCGTTGCGTTCATGCACGGCATCCACGGCAGCGACCACCACATGGTGGCGTTCGCGAAGTCGAATGGCCCGGGGCTGCACCACCTGAGCTGGGACGTGGGCAGCATCCACGAGGTCGGCCTGGGCGCCATGCAGATGGCCGACAAGGGGTTCAGCGCGGGCTGGGGCATGGGGCGGCACGTGCTGGGGTCCAACTACTTCCACTACGTGCGCGACCCCTGGGGGTCGTATGCCGAGTACTCGTCGGACATCGACTACATCCCCGTGAACCACGACTGGCCCGCAGCCGACCATCCTGGCCACGACGCCTTCTATGTTTGGGGTCCCAACCCGCCCGAGGACTTCGTCGTCAACCACGAGACGGCGGCCTGACCCGAATGCCGGCCGATCCCACGGCGGTTGACGTGCTGGTTGTGGGCGCCGGGCCGGTCGGCCTGTCGCTCGCCATCGAGCTGGGACAGCGCGGCGTGAGCTGCCTGGCCGTGGAGCGCAACGACCGTGTGGGCTACAGCCCGCGCGCCAAGACCACCAACGTCCGCACGCGCGAGCACCTGCGGCGCTGGGGCATCGCCGACGCGCTGCGCCAAGCGTCCCCTATCCCGCCGGACTACCCGCCGAACGTCGTGTTCGCCACCCGCATGAACGGGCCGGAGCTGGCGCGCTTCGAGAACGCCTTCAACGGCAAGCGCGAGCGCAACGAGCTGTATTCTGAGGAGTCGCAGTGGGTGCCGCAGTACACCCTGGAGGAGGTGCTGCGCCAGCATGCCACGTCCCTGCCCGGCGTGGACATCCAGTTCGGCCGCGAGCTTGCGGACCTCGAGCAAGACGGCGGCGGCGTGACGGCCACGGTGCGCGACCTCCAAATGGGGGTGGTCGAAACCGTGCGCTGTGCCTACCTGGTCGGCGCGGACGGCGCGCGCAGCTTCGTGCGCGAGGCCATCGGCGCGCGGATGCAGGGCGCCAGCACCGTTTTCAAGAACTACAGCATCATCTTCCGCGCGCCCGACCTTCCCCGCCGCCAGGTGCATGGCGACGCCATCATGTATTGGCTGGTCAACGCCGACGTGCCCGCCCTGCTGGGACCGATGGACCAGCATGGGCTTTGGTTCTTCATGGCCACCAAGCTCCCCGACGACGTGGACCCGGCCACCGTCGATCCGGTCGAGCTGATCCGCCGCGGCACCGGGCTGCACGACCTCGGCATCGAGGTGGTCCGCACCGATCCATGGTCCGCCTACAGCCTGATCGCCGACCGCTACGCCGACCGCCGGGTGTTCCTGGCCGGCGACGCCTGCCACCTGCACCCGCCTTTCGGCGGCTTCGGCATGAATATGGGCATTGGCGACGCCGTCGATCTCGGCTGGAAGCTGGGCGCAGTGCTGAAAGGCTGGGGTGGGCCGTCCCTGCTCGACACCTACGAGGAGGAACGCCGGCCGGTGCACCAGCGGGTGATCCAGGAGGCTGAAACGAACTACGCGACAGTTGGCAACCAACTCGTCCGCCCGCTGATCGAGGCGCCGGGGCCGGAAGGCGAGGCGACGCGGCGCGAGGTGGGCGACGACATCCTGCGCACCAAGTGGCGCGAGTTCAGGACGCTCGGCGTCGTGCTCGGCTGCCATTACGCCGGCTCGCCGATCGTGGTCCCGGACGGAAAGGCGCCCCCGCCCGAGCACCCTTCGGACTACGTGCCCTCGGCCGTCCCCGGCTGCTTGGCGCCGCACGCCTGGCTTGCGGACGGGTCGTCGCTGTATGACCACTTCGGGCCGGGCTACACGCTGCTGGTCACGGACGGGCATGACACGGGCGCCGACGCCCTGGCACGGGCGGCTGCCGCACGCGGCATGCCGCTGGCCGTCGTGGCGCCGGGCGACGAGCGGCTGCCGGACGCATATGCGGCCCGCTTCGCCCTGATCCGTCCGGACCAGCACGTGGCCTGGCGCGGGGACGCCCTGCCGGGCGACGCCGGACCGCTGCTGGACCGGGTAACCGGGCGCGCCTGGCCGCCCGGCTAGGGCCGGGCAGGCGGGCAGCGGGCGGCACCTCGGGCGCTCCGGTCTAGCTGTGCATCAAAATTCGCAACGGTCCGATGCTCGCGGCATCGGCGCTTGCCACGTAGGCCATCAGCTGTATCCGCAGGATGGCTACGAACGCATTGCCGGTCACGGATGCCATGCGCCGTTCCGCCGCCTCGACGCCCATGCGGTGCTGGTCCAGCAGCCGAAGTCCGGCTGGGGTGAACACGACGATCTTGGCCCGCCCGTCGCCAGGGTCGGGCTGTCGTGCGGCAAAGCCGAGCTCCTCGGCCTTGTCCACCAGTTCCGCCATTGCCTGCTTGGTCATCCGCGCACGCGACGCGATCTCCGTCAAGCGCGTGCCGCCGAGGTCGAGGTTGCGGAACAGGGCCAGAAGCACCTCCCCCACGGTGTCAAAACCACCCTTGTGCACTACGCACAGCACGTCGCGGACGAAGGCGCCGGACGCCAAGACCAGTACACGGTTGACGCTGCGCTTCCGCCACACGTCGTTCCGGTCCGACATCCTCAACTTATCCGCCGCCGGGTTCGCGGCTGCGACATAGGCGGCAAGCCGCTCCTTCATGGCCAACACGAACTCATCCCCCATCACTGCTGCCATGCGCCGTTCCGCCGCGGCCACGCCCTCGCGCACCCGCTCAAGCATCTCAAGCCCCGTCGGCGTGAATGCGACGATCTTGGCCCGCCGGTCGTCCGGATCGGTTCGGCGCTCGACGAACCCCAGCGCCTCGGCCTTGTCCACCAGCTCCAGCATGCTCTGCTTGGTCATGCTTGCCCGTGCTGCGATCGTGGTCAGCCGCGTGCCGTGCAGGTCGAGGTTCTGGACCAGCGCCATCTGCACCTCGGTCGCGGTGCCGAACCCGCCGGCATGGACGTTGCGGAGCTTCTCGCGGACGAACACGTCGGTCGCGGAGAACAGCAGGCGGCCGAGGTTGCGGGTCCGCCACGCGGCGCTTTGGCTAGGCACTTCCGACATTCCACCGTCCGCCGCAGGGCAGTATCCCCGGCGCTTATACAGCAACTGCCGCCGCCATCCAGGTCAGGCCAGCAGCGTCCCGAGGATCGTGCGGTAGTCGCCGGCGTCCGGCTTGTAGGGGCTTGCGCGGTTGAACGGGCTGGCGGCCATGCTGTCCACCAGCGCGTCCACGGAGGCAGCCCGGTAGCCCGCCTCGCGGTAGCTGGCGGGCAGCCCGAGCACGGCGTTCAGCGCCCGCAGCGCGTCCGGGATGGCGGCGCCGCTGGAAAGGCCCAGCGCCGCGGCGGCCCGGTCGGCCTTGGCCGGCGCGTGCGGCGCGACCAGGGCGACGGTGTGCGGCAGGGCTGTCGCGACCAGCATCCCGTGGTGCAGATCCTGGTCGCCGCAGGCCAGCGCCACGGCGTGGGCGGGACCGAGGCCCTTGTGGATGGCCGCGCCGCCCGCAAAGGCCGCCGCCATCAACGAGCCGCGCGCCGCGTCGTCGCCTTCGACGGCGGCGGCGATGGCGGCATAGGCCCGCGCGAGCCCGTCGAGCGCGAGCGCGTCGATGGCCGGGTTCGCAGGCTCGGAGAAGAACCCTTCGAGGCAGTGCGACAACGCGTCGATGCCCGTCGCCGCGATCAGCCGCCGCGGCAAGGTGCGCGCGAGGTCCGGGTCGCAGATCGCGACGCGCGGGACCAGGCGCGGGCTGCGCGTGCCCACCGCCGGGCTGCGTGGGTCGTCGTGCAAGGCGGCCACGGGCGAGCTTTCGCTGCCGGTGCCGACGGTGGTCGGGATCGCGACGAGCGGCGCCACATGGGGGCCGATCCGCTCCGGTCTGCCCTGCATATCGGCGGCAGACGTCGGGCCGCCCCCTGCAAGGGCGGCCAAGAACTTGGCCGTGTCGAGCACGGAACCGCCGCCCAAGGCGACGATCCCGTCGCAGCCCCCTTCGCGGTAAGCTGCGAAGGCCGCGTCGGCGCCAGCCAGCGTCGGGTTCTCCGGGACGTCCAGATGCTGCGGCGCATCCGACGGCAGCACCAACGCGACCTGTGCCGTCGCCCCGGCCCGCTTCAGCCCACGGTCGCTCAGCAGCAACGGGCGCTGGACGCCGAGCAGCGACAGCTCGCCCGGGACCGACGAGAGCGCACCGGCGCCGAAGACCAGGCGCGGCAGCGGCAGCACAGGGACCATCGAGACCTCCGGAAGGTGCAGTGGCCGCTCGCATCGCCTTGCGTCGGCCGTGGGAAGTGCTTAGTCAGGTAGCCTGACAACGTCAATCAGGCGCAAGTTGCCGGCTGTCTTCGGGCGGGCCTGGGAACGGCCGGCGTCAAGCAGGGAGGAAGCTGCCATGAACGAGATCACGCCTATTCGGCTGGCCGGTCGCACCACCCACTACATCGGCGGCCAATGGGCGGCCTCGGGTGGCCGGACCTTCCCCGACTACAACCCTTACAACGGCGAGGTCGTCGCCGAGGTCGCGGCCGGCGGCCGTGCGGAAGCGGAGGCGGCGGTCGCCGCGGCCCACGCCGCCTTCCCGGGCTGGGCCGCCACGCCGCCCAGCGAACGGCAGCGCCTGTTCCTCAAGACCGCCGACATCGTGGAGCGGCGGCGGCAGGACATTGTCAACGTGATGGCCGTCGAGGCCGGCACCGGAGGCGCCTTCGCGGGCTACCAGGTGAAGCTGGTGGCCGACCAGCTCCGCCACGCGTCCGGCTGGGGCTTCAAGCCCATTGGCGACGTGATCCCCAGCGATGTGCCCGGCCGCCTGGCGCTCGCGGTCCGCAAGCCGCTCGGCGTGGTAGCAGGCTTCTCGCCCTGGAACGGCGCGTTCACCCTGGCCTGGCGCACCGTGCTGTTGCCCATGGTGTTCGGCAACACGGTGGTGCTCAAGCCGTCGGAAGAGGCGCCGCTGTCGGCCGGCCTGCTGGTGGCCGAGATCATGGACGAGGCGGGCTTCCCCCCTGGCGTGATCAACGTGGTGACGCACGCGCCGGGCGAGGCGTCCGCGGTCGCCGACGCCTTCTTCGAAAGCCCGGCGGTGCGGAGCATCAACTTCACCGGTTCCTCCGCTGTCGGGCGGATGCTGGCCGCAAGGGCCGGCCAGGCGCTCAAGCGCATCGTGCTGGAGCTCGGCGGCTACAACCCGATGCTCATCCTGCGCGACGCGGACATGGCG
>JAABUP010004842.1_pt1 | contig 21498 bp, 24 predicted proteins | sample 5559201 | NCBI WGS metagenome assembly JAABUP01 (sample SAMN10711887, study PRJNA513373) | rock metagenome | isolation source: Antarctica rocks | place: Antarctica | reverse complement strand
CCGCACAATCACCCTCAGAAGCTCCTGCAGAACCTCCACCACCACCTCCTTCAACTCCACCACCACCTCCTTCACCTCCACCACCACCTCCTTCGCCTCCACCATCACCTGAGTTCCCACCACCTCCATTCCCCCCAACCCCATCTTCACTGCCAGCCAGCTCAAACCCAGTTCCAGCACCAGTTCAAGCTCCAGCTGAGGAACCAACAGGTTCGCCTGCGGAGGTCCCAGCAACATTGCCTGAGCCTCCTCCATCAATACCACCACCACCACTTGAGCCATTGCCATCACCAACACCAGAACTTCCACTGCCACCTCCAACAGTCGTTTCCTTGACGCCACCGCCTTTAGAATCACTGTCAAATCCACCACTACAATTGCCAACAACCTCAGCTGCAGCACCCACAGAGTCCCCATCAGACGCTCCTGCCGAGGCTCCAGCTGAGCTTCCACCACTGCCGTCACCTGAAAGCCCATCGGCAGCTGTGGTCAGCTCAAACCCACCTACTCCTCCATCAACATCTCCCCCATCACCTGCACCAGAAGCAACCCCAGAAGCAACTCCAGAAGCAACCCCAGACGCAACCTCAGAAGCAACACCAGAAGCACCAAGCCAAGCTCCAACACAAGCTCCAGCAGAGGCTGCTCCAGGGCAACCTCAGACCCCAGCAGCTGGCCCACCACCATCTCCACCTCCTACGACACAAAGGCCACCACCCCCTGGGGCTGATGTGCAGAGCGTTAATTCTCCCCCATCCTCAGTTTTACCCCCACCACCACCCGTTAGCCTTCCTCCTCCACCACCTGGACCACCACCACCTCCTGGATCTGGTGCGATGGCGCTGGCGTCAACCCCGCCCCCGTCTTTGCCGCCACCTCCACCTTCATCACCACCACCAGCTAGTCCTCCCAGGCCTCCATCACCAAGGCCACCACCTCCACCGTTGCCCCCACCATCTCCACCTCCGCCTTCTCCGCCTCCACCTCCCGGCCAGATTCTTGTAGCTGCAGTGAACGCAAGCTCACCTTATGCAGCCCTGCCTACAGTGAATGACACAACACCCCCCGTCATTACTATATTCGGTGCCAATCCATACAGGGTCATACAGGTAGGTCAGCAATTTGTGTTAAGGGCATTTTCACATGGGATGCACAAGACATAAAGATAGAACAGTACAGTTCACAGATGTCCATCATTGTATATGCATGACAATCAGCTCAAACACACGTTTTGCATGAATGAATTGTTACACCCTGCTGTAGGGTCAAGCATACAATGACCCTGGGGCTACTGCCTATGATGCTGTTGATGGTGCCATCACAGACATCACTGTCTCTGGAGTCAAGGCTGTCAATACCATGGAGGTATGTGAACGCCACAGTGTGTATGCAACCTCACCATCTAGTGTTACGCTAGGAAGTTCAAAAGGATGTACATCATCAACATGCAGAGTCGAGGCTTTGAAACGCCAGCTTGAACATTGTCAACATTCAATACAATGCCTGATGCATTTCTGTTGGTAATCAAGCGCATGGCCCCCATGTAATCACCTTGCTATGTGGCACATGGCTGGTGGTCAATGGTTTTAGCAGATGTGGAGCTAAAGGCTGAGTGTCATTTGCAGGCAGGCAGCTATTGTGTGACATACAACGCAGAAGATGCCGCTCACAATGTCGCAACTGCCACCAGAACTGTCAATGTGATCAGTCCCTGCAGCTCTCCTGAGCATTTTTGCTCCGCAACTTGCCGGTAAGCGTCATCAACTGTCATTGTGGCATGTACCCCAGCTTCTTAGGCATGCTTGCTCACTTTGCGTCATTAGCCGCTGCATTGATCTTGTTTAGAGCTCTGCCAGAACCTTTTTGTGTGTATGACTCTACAGTTCCCATCTTCCTTTCTGTGGCAGTGATTTTCACTTTGTACTGCTCTCAATCAGAAGTCTTGCTCCTCTGCGCTTGCCGGCAAACAAGCGAAACATCTGTTGACCAGCAAGACATGTATGCAGCACACACAACGTTTCTGCTGTTGCAGGTGCTCGACGCTGACAGTTTGCCTGCCAGCCACCTCCGTATGTGGTTCAACAACTACAGCAGTTGCTGCTGACACTACTGCTCCCAAGATCACTGTCCTGTTGAACTCAATGAGTGTCAATGCCACCACAGCAGCAGGGCAACTCTTGGTGGTCACCACAGTCTATGTCGGTATGCCATGCATGCCTGTTTTCTCAGTCAGGCATGCTTTCCATTCTGCGCAACCCACACATGCAGGCATTGCCACAGCACATTGCGTCTCATGTGCGCACTCCGTGCATCTTGTGTCGGCTCCTGTTTAACCTCATTGCGCTGACAACTCTGCTGTTGGTTGAGTGCTGCTGTCATCTCAGTAAAGCACATGTGCATATCAGAAGATGCGCAACGCTCCTGATCATGATGAATTCTGCAGCCTTTCCATGCTTGGTGCGCAGGAACCACATACACCGACCCAGGTGCAACAGCAACGGACAGTGTTGATGGAGACATCACCAGCCGGCTGACCACTTATGGAGTTGGTGCGGTCAAGACAGTTGCCCCAACCGCCACTGCATCACCCTATGTCATCACTTACAATGTCATAGATAGCTCTGGCAACCAAGCCACACCAGGGCTGAGATATGTGGTTGTGACATGCAAGTCCCCAACTGTGATGTGTACAGCTAGTGATGGTGCACTGTTCTGTAGTACTAGTTCTGGTGTTTGTATAGAAAGCACCACTGTAGCTGCTTCCACGAATGGGACTGCCCCCACCATCAGGCTGATTGGGCAAGCTGTTCTGGGGGTGATTGAAGGCACCTCCTACCTGGCTTGTCCCACACCTCAGCCCACCAATGTCATATGTGACAGGCAGGGAACCCCTCTCTGACCAGTACATCCAGTGCAACACGACAGTCAGATTCTGCCATGCATCGTTTGAGATTTGCTTCGTGTGATTTTGGTTTCGGTTCGCACATACTGTTCACAGCTTATTGCAGTGCTCTGTTTTTGCTCATGTGATGTTGTACCATATTGGTTATGTCAGGGTATGTTGAGTTTTGCTGAAATGCCATACAGCACTTGAGTGCTGCTTGTCTGCAGAAGCAGCCTGCTTTAGGGAAGTAGTTTCTGCTGTAGCAATGAACACACGTTTGGTGCCTGCAGGGGCTGTGCTGCGTATGACTCACTGGATGGTGTGCTGACACCCTATGTGCAAGCCTGCTCGACGCCGAATGCAAAGTACGTCCCCCCTCCTGATGATGCTCCTGCCTTTCTGCCATAGCATGCATACCGCACCCCTTTTGACTTGGCTTGTAAGCTGTACTGGATAACAAATTTGTTTCTCATTTTAGTTTCTTGGTCAATTGTTCACAGTTGGCACCAACAACCCCTTGGAACCTGATGGATGAATGAGTGACAAAGGCTGGTATGGACAACACCACCTCTGCACTAGCCATCAAATGGCTCTGCACGTCAGTCACATATGCATGAAGATGGTGTACAATTCTGCAGGTACCTGTTTTCAGCTACAGGGATCAATGCCTGCAGCTACAACATGAAAGTGGCTGGCGTCTACACTATTGCTTTCATGGTGACCAACAGCCAGGGCTTGTCAACCAGTGTCAATCGTACCCTGGTGGTGGAGCCTGTCTGCCTTTTGGGAGAGACCCTATGCTCCAACAAGGTGATGAGTCTGTGCAACAACACTAAGCCCATTCAGCATGCACGTTGCTGTGTCGTGTTGCATATGTTCAAACCATTGATGCATGCCCATGCTGTGTGAGCACAAACCACTTCTACTTGCTCTTCAAGTGTCAAGTCAAGTATGTTTTTCATTGTAGTTTATCTGCACATTTTTCGTAATTTATATTATGGAAGTTACTCAAGTCAATCAAGTCAAGTGCTGCGACACTATAAATTTGCTGGCTGTGTGCAAGCATAGCACCAGGCATCTTGTCACATGTGCATTGGGCGCACAGCTGCAACTTCACAACAGCGTGGCTGCAGCTATGTAAGGAGCAAACTTATGGTTTTGGTGTAGGTGTCTTGCAGTCCTAGTGGGCTGTGTCCAGGAACAGCTGCTCTGGCTCTGACTGCAGTCACTGCACCTGTCATTACACTTGTTACTACCACCTACCTATCCTCTGTAGTGCAGGTTAAGCAGGTAAGCATGTAGCTGTGTCAGCTGTCTGCCAGTAGAATGTACATCCCAGTTGTAAGGGAGCAAACATGCTGTTCAAGCATCATGTGCAAACGCTGGCCTGCCATGGTGCACTGCACAAGCATCGAGATATAGGGGTGGGTGCAAACTTCTCCACAGAGTCTATTCATGCTTCATCAATCAGGGTGCTGAGGCTTGCAAAGACATGTTTCGCGGCAAGCTTGACAAGCTGTTCATACTTGCAGGGTCACACCTACACCGCCTGCAGCTCAGGTCAGATGCCGACATTAGGTGCTCACCTCCCTCCACTGCCATAATTTTTGCTGCATTGCATTTTATTTTTCAAGACTTGGCAGCACAAGGGCATAAATGTGTGTGTTCAGGTGCCTGTTACATGAGTCAAGTTCAGCAGGATTACTTGTCTGTCCAACCGCCTACTTCAACTACCATGACTTAACTAGATCCTTTGCTGTGTATGCTGTGCTCAATGAATGTTGCAATCACTTGACAACATTGTATGTGTGCTCCTCAAATGCAGGATTGCCATGTGAGCTTGGTGCAACTGCTGTCAGTGCATCTGATGGCAACCTGAGCAGTGTAGTGCTGGCATGCCCACCTGCTGCTTGCCTGGGAACAGCCTGCCCAGGTGACCTACTCACACCTCCCCAGGTTGCATGCACTTTCAACACTCATTGAGTGTCCACAAGGCTGCAGATGGGCTCAGCAACTATGTTGCTGTGGCTATGCATACATGGGCTCAGCGGCTCGTTTTTTCATTGTCCTCTCATGCTGGCCTAGGAACCAGTCTTCCATTGTGGTGCAAACACATCCACCTTTTGTTTGTATTGCTGCCAACCTGTGATCACATCTGAGCTTTAGGACATGACTGTACCAGACTGTCAGCACACCCAGTTGATCCCTGTGCTGCTCACGTGCGCCCGAGCAGCTGCTGTGCTGGCGTGATGCTGACGAGGTTTGCTTGGTATGACCTCTGATATGGCATTCATATGATGCTGTTGCGCATTGCTTGCAGGGTATGCCTTCGTACAACAGGGTATCAGCTCCTGTGCAGTCAACACCTCAGCAGCTGTGGGAACCACCTTTGCTATCAACTTCACAGTCTTTGACTACTCCATCCCCAGTCTGAATGCCAGCGTCGCGCGCACTGTCAGCATCGTTAGCCCATGTGACAGCGCACAATACTTGTGCTCTGATGGCACCTGCAGCAGCATTGCATGTAACCTCAGGTCAGATCCGTCTCATGCTCTGATCGCACTTACAGCCTTGCTGGATGTAGTCTGGGGTGGGCTCTGCTAGCAAATTCTTGTAGGCAGTGCTACCTTGTATCTTGCTGGTGGCCATGCCATGTCCATATTCAGGTCACACTTGTGCACCCTTTGCATGCAACTACAGCTCTGACTGTGCGGCTTGTGGAGCGTCAGCACATGCCCGCACTCTTGTTCCACGAGTCAGCAGCACAGACACAATGCGTCGTGTGCAGGGATGCCTTGGTTCAGGGCCCGCCAGGCCTACAGTTTGTGGCGTATGGGAATTCGTCCACAAGCGTGACCACAGGTTATGGAGTGGCAGCGCCTGTACCCCTGGTGCCATGCACAGCCCTGGACAACACCAGGGTATGCTCGCCTGTCCTTCATCCAGCACTTGTCATGACAAATAGAACAAGCTGGGCAGATGTTGGACTGTATGATCTGTGCTGCCTTTGGCGCTGCACCTGTTACACAGGCAAAACATGTCGCTGGATTTTCTGATGTGGCTCCAGCTCAGGACGGCAAAATTTCTGATGTCCCATGTCTGATTGTTGTTGTGCTGTTTGCCTAACATTCTTTGTTGTCACATATTGCTGCAATGGTCATGCAACCCTATATGTATATGAGGCCAGCACAATGTGCATGGCACCAATGCATGCACATCATAGGTTCTTCAAACTCAAAAGCAGCTTTTGGGGCAAATCTTCTACAGCTTTCCCAAGAGTGTGTATTCCCTTTTAATATCTGATTGAACCAAGTGTGTTACAGGATTGCGGTGCTGTGGCCAAAGACAGCACAGGAGCAGACATCTCCAGCAGCATTGTGGTGGTGGATGTGACTCCCTGTGCTGCTGGAGCACAGTGCCCAGCTTGTGCCATCACCTTTGCTGCAGCTGGTCTGTGCCAGCCTGGGCCCTATCTATACCTCTATAGGTCTGCCAACTGCACACACTTGCTCTCATACAGGATCATTGACATGGTGCACACTCAACAAGGAACAATGCCAGTGCTCAGTTTGTCTGTGGCCCTCCATCTTATCTCTATTCACTTGGTCAGGTGTCCGGAAGGCCTGGCCATGGCTGTTGCAGACCAGACAGCAGATGTCATGTTGGACGGTTCAACAATATCTTTGACATGTGGCGCATCACACACTGGCTTCTACCACGCAGATTGCACGCAGTCTGACTGCCATCTTTCTGAGTGTGCAGGGCCAAGGACAGCTATGCCTCGCTGGCATCAGCATGGCGGCTGGTGCAGGTGCAGCAGCAGTATGCTGTCACCCTCTCCTTGCCCCTCACTCTCCCGGCTGCAGACTTAGCTGCTGCTCAGGCCCAGGCCAGCACCCTGACTACAGGCAGCAACGCCACCAACCTGATTGCTTCTGCTGTTGCTGCTGGTCTCATTTCAGGTAGGCTGCACTTACATTGTGAACACTACATGCCTTGCGTGTTCTGCTTACCGCCCATGAGAGCAGATCAGAACAGGCGACACTGCCAACTCCTGCTGCAACTGCAGTAGCCTGTTCTTCTGATGGGCAGTCAGGGATGACATGGTCCCATTCAGATTCACGCTGTTGTGCAACCCTGCTAGTACTGACGGTTGGCATTGTTCCTGCTGTAGACTTCGCTAGCGCACCCAACTTCACCGCAGCAGCAGCAGCAGCACAGAATCTGACTTGGGCACCAGTCTCCTTGCGCTCAGTCACGGTGGACAGCTACACTCTGGCAATGGCCACCTCAGACTCAGCCTTGCTCACTCTGAGCCTGACGGCCGAGCTAGGAGTCTCAGGAGACATCGCTGATGTGGCAGATGTCACCGGCTCACGCAAGCGCAGGCTCCTGCAGAGCAGTGCAAGTGTGTCCAAACAAGCCTGCTATGCCTGCTGCTGTGCATTGGGTTCATTGCCCTGTCTGCTTTTGCACACCACGCTGTCTTGTGAGACCAGCCTGCCGTGCTGCATGCTCAACGGTACCATGCAAAGCGTAACTGCTTTGCTACAGGTCTGGCAATGGACCCCTCAGTGGTTAGCTCCAGTCTGAGCAGTGCATCAGGTGTGGATGTGACGGCACTGAACGCCAGCAGCAGCAACAGCAATGGTGCTCAGCTGACAAACTACAGTCTTACCACTGCCCCTGTTGACAATCACAGAAGTGTCTTGTCAGGTGGCCTTCAATCACAAGTCAAACTCATGCAGCAAACTTGTTTAACTGCATTTTGCAGACTGCTTTTACAGCATCCCTGTCTGTGCGCCGCTGTATGAGTATGCCTGTGCATTACAGCAATTACGGTGGCTGCACCAGCAGCTGTTCCTGTTTTTGCCTTTCTTTGGTTCACTGCCAGGTTCGACCCACAACTTTCCTGTCTCTGTGCTCAGCAGCATATATGCAAGACCACATTGTGTTGACCTCTTCGTTTTATGTGAAGCTTGTGCATATTGCAGGGATGCTGGCAAACCTGACATGCATTCAAGCTGAGTTGTACCAGATGGAGGCGGCCCTTTCAACAGGGGAGGATCCCCTTTGGGTTGTGCCTTACACCACAGTAGCAAATGATTTTCAGACCCTGCTTCAAGACTACACTGCCTATGTTGAGGTGTGCAGTCTGCAACCTCTTGCATGTATATTGTTGGGCATGTGTACCCATGCAGTCATCACAGTGGCGACAGCCTGGTATCCATGATTGGGCCATCTTGCATGTCTTGAATTGAGGATGACATCCATTTGATTTGATGGTTTCTTCTGTAACATGTGTGTCATCAGCTGCAGGCAAAAGTGTTTGTCATGTCAGCCCGTTGTCAATGTCTGTGCTTTGTGACCAGCTCTGTTTGAGTCGGCACCGATGGCTGCATTTGTACTTGCTTGATCAGCCAAGCTACAAGCATGCCTATCCATGCCACAATGCCAAATAAAGTATGTCGTTGAATGACCACCTGCTCTCCGCTGCCTGGTCGTACGCATGAGCTGCAACATTTGCTGCTGCAGTTCACACAGAAACAGCTGGGCAACATTTACTCATTCCTGGTGGAGCAGATTGCCGCCATCATCAGCAGTGAAGAGTCTGCCTCAGCCGTGGTGGACGGCGCAAAGTCTGCATCTGCACCCCTTACCACTGCACCAGGCTGTGCACGAGATGATGATGGCAAGCTGAGGCTGCAGTTCTATGCAAGTGCAGAGAACATCACCAGGGAGATTGATGGCTTGCTGGCTAGCAGACGCCGCCTGCAGTCAACACCTTGCAGCAGCACTGTTGGTACCACTGTAAGCCCCATGCATCTGCTGCAATGCTTGCTGCTGCTTTTTCAACACACAAAGTGGGCTGGGCTGGGCTGTCATATACTAGTCTGAGTGCACAAACACTTGCTATGATGTTCAGTTGTAGGAGCTAGGTCTTCAGGCAAACAGACTAGGAACACATTCAATGACAGTTGATTTGCTATGCACCTTTTGCATGTAAGGGTAATTTGACAATGACATGACCTCATATTTGAAAGGTGCCATTGCTAAGGGGTTTCTGCTGTCTGCAGCTGGCGCTGAACTACACCACCACAAGTGTCACTATAGCAGGCAACACCACCCCCGTGTACAGCAATAGTAATCTCAGTGAAGCAGTATATGTCCAGAGACTGCTCCCAAGGATTGTTGGTAAGCAATGCTGCCAACACAGAGAGTATCTGTCTGAGCTGTTCTTTGTAATTACTTGACTTGCAAATGGGTCCTTGTGCTTGCTGTTGTATTTTGCAAATCCAGGTTGTCACTGACACTACAGTGGTTACTTGCGGCACACTTGTTGCAGCCATTCTGGCTTGCTAGAAAGCAGAGGGTGAATTGATGAGGGTAACGGAATGAGGCTGCAGGCCTTGAATGCTGAATTTTGTTACCGAAAAGCTGCGGCTAGTGCATGCTGACAGCAGTCAGTATTTGATTGCAGGCTGGAGTGGCAACCAAGTGGTAGCAGGAGTGCTGTTGCAGACACTGCGCAACAGTGTCAGTCATACTTGCAAGCAGCGGTTTGATGGATTCATCACTGTTTGCACGGAGCAGTCAGTTGTGTATGATGAAGCAACTGGCGAGGCTGTGGTTGTGCCCACCAGCTCAGGAGGTTTGCGGCCCTATGGTGTGGATGCTGTGTTCCTTGCTGACTCCTCGGCTTACGATGACACCCTAGCAGTAGGTGAGCACTTGTGGCTGTTCAAGGAAGGGAGTCTGTGATCAGCAGGCTTGCTCTAGCTTTGGGCTGCGCTCTGCTGTCGTCTGCAAATCACTGCATTGGCTTTGCTGCAGCAAGGCACAACACATGCTTCAGTGCGGCCATTGGTCTGTTGACTGGAGCCCCTCACTGAATGACTAGATGGTAACTGCCAGGACTCCTGTGCATGTGGGCTCTGCTGTTGCAGCTGCAGCATAACTACAATTAGCCTTTGTTTTGTACTCATCATGTATTTGTGTTTGCCTTTGATCTGCAGCCAGATGTTGACCCCCTACCACCATAGCAGATCTGCCAACATCCAATGGCTGTGGCAATGCAACACATGATCTGCTGAATTCCTGTTCACTGCAGCTGACTTCTACAACACGTCCACTTCCAGCGACGAGATCACACCTTACACCGGCACCCCTTTTGGCTTTCACCCACGTGCTATGTCAGGCTTCCCTTTGGGGTTTCCAGTTGTCTTTGACAACAGGCTGAGCAGAAATGAGAGTCAGCGCTTGTGGACCATCCTGAGCAATGGCAACTTCCTGGATGAGGACACTGCTTCTGTCACAGTGCGGCTGCTGACATACAATCCAGAGCTTCAGGTCTATGGGCAAGCTGTGCTAAATCAAAGTCACTCTGCCTGGAATGTAACCAGGTACTTGCTTCACTGTGCACACTGGTTGCAAGGGCACGTAGATACTAGCAAAAATATGCAGCCGAAGCCTTGCTTCACACAATGCCTTGATCAACTCATGTTCCTGTCAGTCACGGTGACGCACCATCAACATGCAGATACCCACAGGCGCAATAGCAATGCAACCTTGCTGGATGCAGGTATGCTAGAGTGGACTTCAGCTGGGATTCAGCAGGGCTCATTGATGTTGTGACACGCTTTGTAGCCATTCCTGATGTCACCCTCAGCTTGAGTAGCAACAAGATTGACCAGACTGTGCTGGCAGCCTTTGTGCTGCATGTGTTGCTCACAGCTGCACAACTCGGCGTGCTCATGTATTCACTCTTTCGTGAAGTCAGGCAGACAAGCGCCAATTGGAACACTATCCAGGTAATCTTGCAGTCTCCAACCCTGCTGCAATCTCGGTAGACTATTGCAGAAACAAGTGCTGTACAAGACCGTAACGACTTTGTATGCCCCCTGCTTGGAGACTCTGCAAAGACTCTGAAGTTTGAACACAGATGCACCCGCATCCTTGCATTCAAGCAGCACAGGCATGAAGGATGCCTCAAAGCCTTTGTAATGGCCTTTGACTTGTACTTCCGGAAGCATTCACATTAATGCATACAAGTAGCATCATGTCTACATTAGCCGGCTTCTGCAAACATCCTGCTTTGGGGCAGCACATGCGCAGACATCTTTGTACTATGCTGGCCTTTTTCAAGGAATTATACCAATTGTTGCAAACAATGTTAGAAATCATCATTATGATTGGTCACAGGAGGCATTCGGCAAGACATGGGTGCTGTATGACATGGCGTTGTTTGCTGTCATGCTCGTCTGCCTCATCACCTACAGCGTCTATATCCACAGCCTTGTTGACTTCCAGCCTCAAGGCACGTATGAGGTGTATGACTCCCTGGGAGGTGCTCAGGCACGCCTGCTACTGCCCAAGAAGCAAGATCCCTCCACTTACAATGGTAAGCTACAGCTCCATCAAGAAGCAGTACCTGACAAGCCCAGGACACCCATTTGTTGATTGACTAGGACCACTGATGATTTTGATGTGCTACAGCAATGATGCTGCTAGTCATGGCATGTCATTTCGGCAACATTGGGGGGCATGTATCAGCTCATGCGCTGCTGCTGACGCCATCTCTGTGCTCAGCTCAGATGCAATGTGACCTGTGTCCAGCTGTGTAAACACCACACTGCATCATGAGGACATCAATTGTCCAATGCCTGAAAGAAACTTTGGTGCCTCCCTTGACTGACGACACCGATTGCTTCCTTGTGACACACACACGGCACACCCAAAACCTGCATCACATGCGCCTTTTGGCGTTTGTGCTGTCTGTCTTGCACAGCTCAAAGTTGATGCAGGTAATGGCTCACCTCCACCCTGGGGACACAAAGGCTGGTGTGAAGCTGACTGTGCATGTGCAGTGTCTGCTCCCAGCACGTATGCACAAGTGCCAGGAGGTGCCGGCCGCTGGACGCTGCCTGATGTCAACACTGGCCTTGACAGCATGGCTGAAATGTACACCCAGGCAGACAAGATGGCTGATGAGATGACGCTGTACACCACGCTTCAGGGCATCACCATGCAGCTGCTCATTCTGCGCCTCATCAAGGTGCTGTCAGCCCAGAAGCGGCTGTCTATTCTCACCACTACTGCTGTGAAGGTACGCTGCAGAGTATGGTCCTTGCCGCTTACACACTTTGCAGTTTCTTCTGTGTTGCAGAGCTAGACGACTTGTCCTTTGCTTACAACTTGCCCATATTGTATCAGTGGCATGATACATCCCTTCCAGTCTTTTGCACATCACAACTTCAGCTCAAGTGCACATAAGACCTGATTGCTGTCAATCGATGCAAGCTCATAAGTGAAAGTGATTGTTCATTAATTTTGGCCCTGAATGTCACTGCAGCAGTGGCAGTGTGCAGCAGCTGTGTCCTATCTAGCTTTGATTCAGGGGTTGCTTGAACGGTTTGATGCAGGTGATACCATGGATTGTGGATGTAGGGTACACCCTCATGTGTGTGGCACTGATGCTGGCTGTCATGGGACATGTGCTCTTTGGTGACTTTGAAGTGACCATGACAACCCTGCCTGACTCAATATCAGGTGAGCACACTCACCCTCCCAATCCTTCAACACGTGCTGGAAAGATGCTCTGCACAGTACCAGCACACCCTACGTGACATCATTCTTGTGCATGCAAGTTGGAGCCTGCTTGTTGCTCAAGCAGCATAATTGTTGGGCTACTCAAGCAGGCTTTGCTCATGTTGTCTGTTGCTCAGCATGGCTTGTTTTTTGCAGCACAACAGCTAGTCAGGCGTGTCATGCATGGCTGCAGGGTATTTTGAGGTGATGTTCACGCAGCAGGTGGCCAGTTACAATCAGGATCTGGGGGTGACGAACACTGCGCCCATGCAGATGAATTGGCTGCTCAGGTCTGAGGCGTATGCCTGGTACTTCCTGCCGCCAATCTCCTCGATTCTCATCCTCTGGTGGTACGTAGACTGTCTCAGCATGCAGCTGGTGTTTTGTCTAGCATCCCACTGCGATGAGCCTTCAGAGCCACTGCCACTGTGGTCACTCAAGAGCAATGCGTCTGATACGGACATGCAGCCGTCCTGTGTTTCTGAATCATGCAAGCATGATTCCAGATGTAGTGACATGTAGGGCAAGTAGATTTCCAGGTGCACTGTGCAAATCCTCTTCTGTGACTTGTCTGAAAGCTGACACCTTCTGACATCGCAAGGCTACAGTGAGTACTGTGAGCTATGGACCTGTATGCCTGGCACTAGACAGCTCAGCATATTGATTCTTCTCAGCATGTATGACTTGCAGGTTCCTGAGGGTCATTATAGTGTCGTCCTTTCGGGAGGAGGCTGAAGGCCAGAAGCGCATTGTGGGCATCCACCATGACATGGCCACACTGGTTGCTGAGCTGAGCCAAAACCTGAGAGGAGCGCCCAGCAGTGCCCTCCTTGCCGAATTGTTTGAACGGGCTGCTCCTCGCTCGATGAAGGTCAATATCTGGGCCAGACTGAGAGGCCAGCAAGCACAGCTCACCATTCAGGTACGGACAACATGCCATACTGTGTGTAAGCCCATACTTTCATGCACTATAACGCCAGACGCAATGGTGCGCTCACACTGAGTCGACCCACAAATGTATGGACCTTGCTTTCCCCTGGCTGCCAAAGGCAGTGTCCTTAGATTACTGCATTTCCCACAAAGCATACGTGCATTCAAAAGATAAGCTCATCTATAAGCAGCTGTGCATGCCTAGGCATAACAAGAAGGCAGATGGCTTTTGAAATGGCTTGGTGCAGTCAGCTTGTGCTGGGATATACAATGGGCTTGTGCTGGGATATGCAATGGGCAATGTGACTTGTATACAGGAACGTCAGCGCCAAGGCATTCCCGGTGTTCACATGAGGTCCCTGGATGAGCATCTGGATCAGCAGGAGCTCCAGAAGCTGGTAGGAGAGGTGATCCATCATACCAGGGCCTCCATTCATCCTCCACCACCAGATCACCAACTGCTGGCCAAGGTCATGCTGTCCAGGCAAGTTTCAAGATGTTTACAGGCAGACAAGAAGGGCCTGCAGTCACAGCTTTCTGCAATCATGCGCAACAAAGACAGATGATATATTGACTTGCCTCAGCACTGTTGCAAGCAGTCCTCCCTGGTGACCCAGCTGTCACACTCTCACGCAGGTGGATCTAGCTCTCTATATAAGTGTACTGCGTGTGCTTCAAACAGCAACCACATGCCTTGCCTGAGGCCGTGCCACTCAATATTGACAGTTGTAAGCTCACCTTGTAGATTTGGTGGCTTATTGCATGACTGGCCTGAGAGCTACTTCCAGGCTCAACAGACCAAAGGAGTTGGCCTTGCTGGCATCTTTAAGCAAGCCATTGGTCAGCATCAGGCTCAGAAAGCAACCAAGACTCGCAGCGTGCTGGCACGTATGTTTCCTGGCTCAGCATTGGCTAAGCTGGGCGCTCAGGTGAGCTATTGCTGAGTTGTGACCCACTGACAATGCTGTTTTGGATGCTGGCTGCGTGCACCAGCCCAAGCTGACTGTACACTGCAACTGCATGACGTCACATGCAGCAAGCTCAGACACTGCGTGAAGAAACTCTGCCTTGGCACATGTGTAGCGCCAGGCAAGTATGAACAGTGGACATTACTTGCAGGGTGCATATGATGAGTCAGCTGGAGGTGCCAAATCAGGCATGGCCAGTCTCATGCGTCGGGCAGTGCAGCAGGCCAAGGCAGAGGCAGCTGCTCAGGCAGCTGCTGGCACAGGGCAGGCTTCCCATGATGGGCTATCAGGTGACAGCCAGAAGGCAGCAGAGACCAATGCCACCAGGAAGAAAGCCTTGGCTGCAAGGCTGCAAAAGGCAGCTCGAAGGATGCAACAAGAAGAGGCCAAGTCAGCAGGTGCTGGACAAGGGCAGGAGCCGTCCACAGCTGCAAACCAAGTGTGCTTTCAGCAGGCTGACTCAGATGCTTCAGATGATCTTGAGCCAACTCAGCTGAGTCATCAAGATGATGCTGAAAACCCAGACCAGCTGCAGATGTCAGATCTGGCAGATTTGCAAGCAGACCATGACTCAGAGCGTTCCCCAGTGAAGACACAGAGCCTGGGGAACAGGCTGGGGTCAATACTTAAGACAGCCTTCTCCCCATCCAGGCAATCCAGCTACATTCCCTTGGATGCTGACAGCCCTCCTGAAGCCAATGAGGCACCTGAGCAGGTTCTAACTAGCAATGGAAGAAGAGCGCTGCCACGGGATGCAAGCTTGGGTCAAAGGCTGGGGTCGATACTGAAGGGCGCCCTATCCCTTCCCAGGCAGCCTAGCTACACCTCCTTGAGTGGTGATGAAGACTTTGACTCGTCTGATCCATATGTGGATTCAAAAAGAATGGCTCTTCCTAGAGAGCTCAGCCTGCGTGAAAGATTTGGTTCCCTCTCCAGACAGGCTAGCAGCCAGCCCGACGCTGACAATGCTCAGCATGTACTTCCTAGAGAGCTCAGCCTGCACGAGAGGTATGGGTCAATGTCCCTATCTAGAGACCCTACCTATAGCTCCCCGGTTGGGCACAGCTTTGCTGGGCCTGAAGGTGACACTGAGTCGCCAGTGCCCATGTCACCTGGCAAGAGAAGGGCACTGCCTCGTGATGCCAGCTATTTGCCTGACTGGGTCACTCGCACTCATGGACAGACACCCAGAGGCAATGGCAATGGTAATGCCAGTCCAAGAAGCCGTTTGGGGACCAGCTTCAGCAGTGTCAGCACATCGTCTGATCACGAGGATGACAGTTTCGTGCCCAGGTGGGTTGACTGGCCACAGTCTAGCTCCCTTCATCCCCAAGTCAGTTCTCACCCGGCTGAAGAAGAGGCTCACGATGACCCCACTCCTGCGGCGCCTATCCTACAGGCCCCTCCTCACCTCAGAAGACAACAGAAGGAGGTCCAAAAGGCAGAAGCTGCCCTGCCAAGAGCCAAGCGCCCGCTAGCTCTTGCCTCTAACCCACTCTCACTCTCCCTAGTGCACACCCCTTCTATGAACCCACAGTTGGACCTTAGACCCTTTACCCCTGTTGCTACTCCCAAGGGCCAGCGCCTGTTCGACTTCTGGCATCAGAAAGCAGAACAGCCGGGGACAGCTGCAGGGCCAGCCAGTATGTCAGACATCCAGTCCAAACCTGTCACGCATGCAAGTCAACATGTCCACGGTGGCGCTCAGCAGCTGACGTCCAGCGCAACTCAGCAAGCTGGTTCATCTACAGGGACAGATGTTGCACAGCTGAATGCTGCACAGGCACCACAGGTTGCACACCAGGCTGACCTTCTAACACTTACACAACAATCAGATGGGTCACATCAGCAGCCTGTGACAGCAACAGGGTCCATGCAAGGTTTGGATGCTGGGGATGAGCAGCTCAGCACAGTGTCAGCTGTGTTTCTGGCAGAGTTGGAGACGGCATCCAGGCTGGTGCACAAGCAGTCTGTACAGCAGGCTGAGCTGCTGAAAGGCATTGAGCATGCTCTCTCTCAGCTCAGCGAACAGCGCTTGCTCATCCTGGATCCACAGGCTGTTGCTGTCATCAGTCACCAAGAAGGTGTCTCACACAACGGTAGGTTGCTTCAGTGGGCTTCACCAACACCTGTGCTACACTCACTATACCCTACAGCGTGCACCTGGGTACAAGATATGGCACATCACGTCATGGGCATCTTCTGTACTCCAGCCCACCCAGCTTGTTGCAGTGGCCTGCTTCGCACCTGTGACTGGTTATTGACTATTAAGTTTTGATTGGTGCATGGCAATCGTTGCATGTGTGTTTGCTGATATGGTGATGATGATTGTCTAGGTCATACTGCAGGCGTGACAGCAAGTCAGATGCCACAGGCTGAAGTGGCAAGCAGTCCTGCTCAGCATCTGCTCGATGGGCCTCCCATGCAAGTGCCTGCTGCTGACTCAGGTGGGCGTGTTTACGTGTAGTGAGGATGTTAGCGTCACTGCATCTCTTGCATACAAGCATGTCTGTTGCCTCTTGAGCAGCAGGGGCACACGGTAAGAACAGGCATGTCTTCTTTTTTCTGCAAATCAGGCAACCTGCAAAACCACTGTCCTATATACCTTGCGTCCTTGCAAAATTTGCATCCCAGGTTTGGCTGCTTAGCTGCTGCAACAGCTAACCAGACAAGTGTTTATGTTTCATCCTCATGTTGCAGGTGATGTTCTGCTGCCAGTCCAGTCAGCAGCAGCACAACTCGACTCTGACCAGAAGCCTGAGTTGGATAGCTCTACTCTGAGACGACGGCAGTCCTTCAACTTTGCAGACAGCAGGCTGGGGCCGCTACTTCCAACAGAGGCTGGGTGGGCGCCACGTGGACAGCCCTCTGGGGCCCCACATCACCACTCCTCACACACAGCTGCTACTGTTCCTCCAGTACCAGCAACACGAGAGGCTGCGACAGCAGGACCACCACGCAAGGTTGTCACTGCACAGCTGCCAGCACCAGCACCTGGACTACAGCCCGGTGTGGCTGCAAAGCTTGCCCAGCCTGCTCAGAAGCAGAAGCTGAAGACAGCGGTTGTGCAGAAGACAGGCGCCTCTTCTGGTGGCAAGCCTAAGCCAGATTCTAAGGCTCAGACCACGCTCCCAGCTAAATCTTTTGGTGGGCAGTCTGTGCAGAGGACACCCACTGGTGGTGAGGCGACACGAGCACAGAGACAGGGCTCCAGTCTTGCGCAGCTGGTTGAGAAGTACAAGACTGACTCAGCAGCACGCAAGCAGGTGCACAATGAGGTCACCCTTGAGAGAATCAACTCACTAGCTGCAGGGCTGCAGCATGCAGCCTCAGGCAAACTTAGTGATACCAGATTCAGAGCCCCATCCTCTGTACAAAAGCAAGCCACAGATGCTACTGCTGCAATTGCATCCAGTAGCAGGACGCATTCACCAACACAAGACAAGGTTGCAGCAGGTGCTAAGCCTGAGGCAGCAAAGACAGCAAACGTTGCTAGGCCTTTGCAAGTCAACAGGGACAAGTCAATGAAGTATACTGCAAAGGGCAAAGCATCTATGAAGCACACTGCTGGCGCGTCTGGTGCAAGGCTCCATAAGAACAACCAAAGTACCCCAAGTAGGTCGTCTTCTGACAGTGACTAGGCTGTCTTCTGATTCTGCTACAACTTGTAGCAAAAGGGTACGGCCGTTGTCGTCATGGGACTTACAGAGCCCATATGTGCATCCCAGACGTTACACAACTAGGACAAATTTAGTTGCACCAGATGGTCAAAGCGCTTATTCGTTGGGTCAGCCCTGTTGTGACTCGGAAACAGCATAGGCAACATCTCAGAGTCATGTTTTCTGATCTGATGTTATAAGATCCTGCATGCTGATTGCACATAAGGTTGAACAATTTCTGATTCCAAGAAATTTCTTGAAGTCTTTGCTCATGTGATTTATGTTGGATTGAAGCTGCTTGATGAGGTTAGTGAGCTTGACCATCAGTGATTCTGATTGACTTTCATTCTGCACAACTTATGCCAGGCACTCTGCGTGAGCATTGCCTTAGCAAGTGCAGCAATAACAACTAGTGTTTTCAGGCTGCTCTTTTCTGCTTGTGTTTTTTATCCAAAACTTGCTGAGCATGCCAAAACTTGGACTCAAAATGAATAAGTGGCTGAATCTGATGTACAGATCCAGATCATATGCATGAAACTTGGCTGCCTATTGGCACTATCAATACTTCAGACATAGACAGTGATGTAGGATTTTGCTTGCCTCATATCACTGAGCCCGGGCATGCATGCGTCGTGCACTTACTGTCAGCATCTTCAGCAGCTGCATTTGCAATCGCCAAATGTGAGAGCGTAACGTGTTGCTGCCAAGTTCTCTGAAAACATGATTTGGACGTTTGCGTTGCGTGCCAAAGTATATTGCCATGTTTAGACCACTTATCGCCATTCTTTCAACCAGCCTCAGGTCAGCTGACCATCGTGTCGGGCCCAAGAGGGATCTTACTGCCAAGGCTGGTGATGACTCATCATGAGCTTCACGTGGTCCAGAGAGGTTCAAGAACGTTGGTAATCTAAAACATGTTGGGCCGCCCCCGTCATTGCGTAGATATGGATATAGAACCCGCTAGGTTTGTCACCAACAATATTACAATAGATAGGAAGTAAAGAGTGTAATAATAATAGGGCACACACACTACTAGAAGTAGTAGATAGTACAGCACGTAGTAGGTAAAGCAAGCAAGCTGGAAAGCACGTGAAATAACACTTAATATGTACAAGCTTTTCAGCCCTGTAACAAGTGCATGATACGGCATGGGACACCTCATGGAAATAGGCCAGGGATAGGCTAGAGAAACAGGCTAATGTAACACCCCCAATCGCTTGAGAAACCAGTACCGCTTGTCAGTGGTGGGGGCTCCTTTGCAAATGTTGTAGCCAGCTGCGGCCTGAGTGTTATAGTGTCTGATCCAATAGCACTCTGCTTGCTTAGATCGCGCTTGAGTGTAGACTGTCTCTAAACATGTCATCACAAAGTTGTCCTCAAAAGGCTGGTAAAGGGATGCATCAGACGTCATCCTATTAGGTGGCTAGCCAATGACCGGCGCTACATTGGCTCCACGACTGACATGGACAACAGATACGAGCAACACAAGCGCAAGCGCTTGCGCTTGTGTTGCTCGTATCTGTTGTCCATGTCAGTCGTGGAGCCAATGTAGCGCCGGTCATTGGCTGTGTTTCTGATGGCATAGATGTAGATGGCATGGCCTTCACTGCTGTGAACATCGTGTGACATTGAGGGGCTAAGCAACAAGTAATGGTAAACATCATTGTTGCAATGTATGTGCATAAGTAAAGGAGACAACTGTGAATCATAGAGATCTGTTCTAAGGGGATGTAACAACAAGGGTTGCCAAAGTGCAATACAGCAGTTGTTGCTGCGTGTGACACATTAATGTAAGTCCATGAGCCTCACCCAGTGGGAGGTGCAGGCTGGGTTTCAGCGGTTTCCTCGGCCACCTCGGCCTCCACGGCTTGCAGCTGTGGCAGCTCGTTGTGCTGGAGGGGCTGCAGCAAGCTGCACCATAGTCACCAAAATAAGTGGGCCACATATAGCGGGAGCATAATGCAAGCAAAGGGATTAGTTTTGCATTGAATGACCTCGTAACAAGCAGATGCGATTAAGGATGTCACTGTGGGTGGTGCAAGTCTTGGTGTTGCATTCCGATCATGTCACACAGTGTGTGTAGCAGGTGTTCACAAGCATAACATGCAATGCAGGGGAAATATTTTGACAGCAGTAGACCGCAAGGCAGGGGAGGTGGTGAAGCAGGTGCACATTTGCCTGGTCATCATCTCCTCTGGCACGCTTCCTGATGTTTGTCACCAGGGAAGCTCCTTGTTCCCTAGATTGGATCTTCTTGAGTGCTCCTATTATCTCCACAGTGAAATCATGGTTGAGGTACAGGTCTAGCAGGTCGTTGCCTCTGATCTTAAATTGCTCAGACACCAGCTTGAAGCCATCATCACGGTCCAAGTCATGCAGTGTCACTTGGGGCCTGAAGTTCCTGAGCAGCCACTTGCACCCGCCTACGAGTACAAAAGGGTGTAAATTGTTGGAGTGGTATTGGCAAGCTATGCTAGTACATGTTGGTAAGCGTATGCATGTGCGGTGTGAAAGTTGCCATGCACATGCTAGCACATTCAATCACATTGAGATGCAGAAACAGAGAGTCGTGAGTTGAAGTGCACAAAACTACAGGTGCAGCGGCAACTAACTTGTGGCAACTGCAGAATGATTTTTGTCACTCACCAAATGCTGGCTGCTTTCCGGGATGAGCAATCTTGAAAGCCTCACTCTCTGCCTTGCCTTCATCATAGAGGGTGTCAGGGGCCCCATCGGTCTTGTAGCGATCAGGCTCCACGCCACAGTAGTCCAGCAAAGTGATTTGCCTGGCATTGGGTATCTTGTATGTTGTGACAGGCAGCTCGCTCTGGACCCCATTGATCAGGGCATCCAAGTCAGCAGCACTGATCTGCATAGCACAAAACACACTGGTGAATCATAGCCTAGGGAACAAAAAAGCAGACTTGCAGGGAAAAGAAAAGAAAAGAAAAGACTACACCTTTCGGCGTCAATTTAATGAGAAGCCAAGTATTATACCGGGCTGCCCAGGTAGACTTGCAGGGCAGGTGCAGAAGGCGGTTGTAGTACCTGCTACCTACTCCCCTAAGCCTCTAACCCATGGGGTGATGGGTTTATGGGTGACCCTAAGGGCAGAGTGGAAGCAAGATGACGGCGGGAGGGGTCAGGAGGCCTGAGGCGTGGGACTGGTGTGCACTGAGAGGCAAGGGGACGGTGTAAGATGCGCAATGTGGCACGGGACCGGACCCTAGACAAGGCCACATACAGTAGCCCCGGGGAGAAGGGGTCAGCAATGTCCACTAGCACATAGTCCATAGTGGCTCCTTGGCATTTGTGCACAGTCATGGCATAGGCAAGAATCAAGGGAAAAGGTGGTCCTAGAATAGGACTTGCCTTCAAACATGTAGTTTGCAATGACAGAGCGGGTGATGTTACGCAAGCAGCCGGTGTCATGCACGCGCACAATGATAGTGGTGAGGTGGGCACTTCT